>Ga0206942_1250_pt1 | contig 14304 bp, 18 predicted proteins | sample Alteio_BWOrgHeat_6_FD_153253 | JGI IMG/M metagenome (GOLD analysis project Ga0206942, IMG submission 153253) | Enriched cells from forest soil in Barre Woods Harvard Forest LTER site, Petersham, Massachusetts, United States -... | ecosystem: Environmental > Terrestrial > Soil > Temperate forest > O... | reverse complement strand
ATCCGAGAGATGGTCATAAAAAAGAAGATCATGCCTTTGTACTAATGGGTCCTTTTAAAGTTCCTGATGAGCTTCTGCTGGGTAAAAACCCACAGGGCACCGGCTGCACTATTAATCCTGATGAAGTGAATCAAAATATTATGGAATTTTTTACTCACAATAAAGAATCTGTTTTTGCTGATCCTCTTTTGCATTGTTTTGGAAATTTAGATAGTGGACTAACGCCTTTGCTGGATTATTGTAGTAAATATAATTTAACACATGTAATAGGTGTTAGATCTTATCATGCTATTCCAGGCTTTGTTGAAAATGCCTCTACTATAAAAAGCAATGCTGTTGCAATTGCAAAAAAAGTAGAATCTCGGATTGGCGTCACTCCTGCCAAATCGTTATCAGAAGAAAAAATGAATTCCAGTTATCAATCCACACATACACTATTTCAAAACGCTGAGATGGTGTCTTTACTAAAAAAATACAATCTACCTAACGACACTCAAGCATCTCTTGAAAAAGGATTAAGAAACGCTGCTGCTAATAATGCTACCGCTGATTTGAAATTTTTTATCTCCGCTGTGACAAACATAAACGCACAAGATACTAATCCAAAAATGAAACGTACAGCTTTGCATTGGGCATCCATCAAAGGCCATGACGAATGTTATGAGTTATTGCTTAACGCTGGTGCTAATCCTGATATTCCTGACGCTGATGAAAAAAAAGCATTTAACGTTATAAAACCACCTGTAGCTGTAATTAACACAATATAAATAACTTGATTTTACCCATTTCAATCCATTTAAAATGAGCTTGAATGCTTAACAAATAGTGAGGCTTAAAATGCATTTACGTCAGCATGCAGGTTTATTTAAAAAAATTGAACCTTCTGCCACATATAAAATAGTTACCATGAGAGCCGAACATAGCGAAGAAGTTGCGCGTCTCTTTGCTCAAGCTTTTTGTAATGGTGAGCCTCTCACTCAACATTTAAAAATATCAGAGTCTGAATTTTATTCATTTGCCAAGAGTGTTGCTGATAAATCTGCTCACGAAAACCTGAGTGTGGTTGCACTCAATCATGAAGGTAAGGTAGTTGCCTGTTCATTATCTGAGGATATCTGTGATATTTTTAAGTTGGATTTAAATGTCGACTCCAAATTAATACCCATTATTGAATTTATGGAACAACTGGCCAGACATTACCTGCATGACAAGTTGTTTGAACGTGGTAAAGTCGCCCATATGTGGGTTACAGCTGTTGATGATAAATATAAAGGTGAGAAACTAGCCATTAGAATGAATATGGCTGCTATAGACCATTTAAAACTGCAAAACTATTTATATGCATATGCAGAATTTACCAATCGTGTTAATGAGGGGCTTGTTTTCCATCCTGGACGTCCTACTGAACGGTGTGTCGATATTTCATACTCCTCATTTTCAGACACTAATCACAGACATTTTAAAGGTTTGACAGGAGGAGCCGCTTCCTACGTATTGGCTATCGATCCTGAAAAAGATTTATCTGGAATTAGAAATTGTTATACACCATTGCATTTAAACAAACCATACCGCGCAAAATTATAAACAGGTATCCATTTTAAAAAAAAGCCCCATCGTTATACGATGAGGCCTTTTCTACTTTCGACGATTTTAGGTGAATGTTGCGGTAAATGCATTAGATGATACGCGTGCCCCGCATGGGTTTGTTGCTGTAATTGTGATCGTGGTTGTTGATCTCAATCCAGTGACAGTCACAGCACCTGTTGTCGAGTTAATAGTAACAGTGCTAGTGCCGCCGCCCGTCTTGCTGGAAACGACTGTGTACGTTAATCCAGTACCACCGAAAGAAGTAGGTGAATTAAACGTTTGAGTGACGCCAGGCGCGGTGGTCTGATTAGCTATTGTGCCAGTGAAGGTTGGCTGGCCATATGCGCAAGACGTTATTTCTCTCTGATCTGTAACGGCCAGAACTTGTGGCATGTAAACAGCTGGATCAGCAGTATAAGACATCAAGTCATCATGAACTGGCATAGCGGTTTCTCCCTTGAAGCCTTTATAGGCAGCAGGAGCGCTTACAGTTCTCTTATCGAAGGAATAGGAAGCACTGAAAAGAACATCCCACGTATTAGGTAGTGTATTTTTGCCAGTTGTGTAGTCACCACCCACACCTAGAACCCAGTTATTAAACGCAGGGTTGGAAAATGAAACATTTGCCGCATAATTATTAAACGGTTGGCGAACAGCAGCGGATAACCCAAAGTCAACGGTTTGAGAAAGCTTTTGGTCAAACGTTGCGGTACCGCCGAAGCCTTTTGCATCTTCATTTGGCGAGTAGTTTTTGTCATAGCGGACATTGTCATAATTGAGACCTACTCCAACTCTTCCGCCTTGCCAGGGTGCAATTGAAAGAGCAGGAACGATGCCAGCCGCATTGGAACCCGCTATGCGTCTTTGAACTGTAAAGTTATTCAAAACGCCTGCAACGATTGTTGTACCATTCACAGCACTTAATGATTTACTGGGAGCATGAGACACATAGGCATTCAGATCGAAATGTGGCTGATAGTTCCCCGCAAATTCATACAGGTAGCCAGCGCCAAGTGCACCCTGAGACATCCATTGATTTGAATTGCCTGTAATGAATGAATAGGTGATATCTTGCGTTAGATATTCAGCAGAAAGCTTAAGATACTGGTTTTCTTCTGCTTTCCAGCCAAGGGTGCCTCCTACGCGGAAATTTTTAACACCCGCTTCACCAAGAAGTGAGTAAGCAGAGTTGTTATTAATATTGCCTGTATAGGAACCTTGTAATGTGGGACCTAAAAACGTTGTGGGCCCACTACTGGCATGAGCAGTACTCAGACACAATAACGTGCTACAAAGCACAACTGAAAGTTTTAAAAGATTTTTCATGAGTGTCTCCATACATAGGAAATAGTAAAACGTCCGTTTTTACCTCAAGGATGTATTGATGACTATATGACAACATTGCGAGAAACGCAAATTTATATAAAAATTGGGCAGTGTCGCAAACACGATGATTTGTTATCTATCGTATGGCTGTACCTGTTCTTGATATTCTTCGTCTTGAATCGATTTTAATTTCATCACGAGCCGAATCATTAAGACAGTGCCAAGACTACAAATACCTAATGATATCCCACACTTAATATCATGGGAATAAACGTATCTTTTAATCCGCGCAACATACCATTTGCAATGGCCTGTATTGCATCAAAACATTGAAAAAAAGCTGCAATGAACAGAAAGGAAGTTGCCATTTTAATTGCGTTAATGTGACTGGTTTCGTTATTTAAAAATAGCTTAATAAAAAATCCGGCTTTGATAAGTAATAAAAGTATCTTACCGGATCGTGGCGATTATTATCACATGATTGTGATCGACAACCTACTGATGTGATGCGCCAGGAATGGGAGAATGAGTACCTTGAATCTGCTCGCTTCCCTTACCAGAAGTAACAACAGGATTGGCAGGTAATAACTGTTGTTTTTCCACTTGAGCAAACAGGGCTGCCTGAGATATTTTTAATGCTTCCATAGACACACTCAATCGTCTTTGTTGTGTATCGAAAGACAATTTTTGTTCTGGAATGACTTCTTTATATTGTTTCGCTAACTCCACAAATTCACCCGGCGTATGCTCTAGCATGTTAAGCGCCTCTTTTGCGCTCATCGCTCTCAAACCCAGCTTTTCCTCTTCTTCTGAAACGGTGACACTCTGACCGCCACCACCCAGCAAGCCATGCAAACTAAATTTTTCAATGCGGCTTTCTGGAAAAGCTGCAAGTAAAGAGACTGCTGTCATCTTATCTTGGCCACTCATGCAAGCATTAAATTCACAGTATAATTTCCATTTAAGAGTATAAGGGTTTTGTTGAATAATTTGCTTCATCTCGGCCTTGATTCTTTTGAGTTCTTCCATGCCACCCACCTTATTAATTTCAAGAATCATTGGATGGGCTTTAAGTTTTGCAAAATATTTCACTCCCAACTTGTTTCCAATGGACGTATGAGTAACAACAAATCCTATTGATTCATATGCTGGCTCTGATATTTTGCGGTTTTGTGATATAGGCGACATTTTTGATAATGACAACCTGCGAGCATTGAATATAGGTGAATGTTTACCGGTTAACGGCGAATCTTTACGCAGCATAAAATCTTCCAAGGTTATATTGTGATCAAATTAAGTATATAGAGCCAGTAATTATACAAGCCATTTCTTAAGAAAATATTAACAGGTTATCGAATGTGACTGTATGTATTTTAACCATTTATTTGTTCATTGACGGGCGCCCCCCGCCATTTACTTATGCTAAAATATAAAGTATGTATATTCAGCTAACATTCTGGCCAACCTGACCCCGTTTTTCTATGACAGAGGACTCTGTGATGAAAAAACTTGTAATAGCGTTGGATATCCTATTCTTTCTGATTGGCATTTTCTCAATTCTTTTAGCGCTGACCTCTTTCATGGTATTTGATGCACCCGGCTCTGAAAATAACCCTTATTTATGGGGTGCGTTCTGGTCAGCTTTAGCGATGCCATTTGTATGTTTTGGTTCTGTTATTGCATCGATAATATTATTATGTAAATTTAAAAATGTCAGAAAAGCATTTTGGATTTCACTCTTGCCTTGTCTTCCAATAGGTTTTTTTTATCGGCTGCATGGTTTTGATTGAGATTTATTGCCAGGGAAATTTTGCCTGTAACGGAAAATTTTCTTTACAGGAAAATAATCCTGTCGCTATTCAATCTGTAAAATGAATCGGCGGATGTATGGCACAGGAAATCACAACAACATCATGGGGCAAACGAATTATCAATGCTTTCTGGGGCGCATTATTTGGAATTGCATTGATAGCAAGCGCATTCTTTCTGATCTTCTGGAATGAGGGAAATGGCCTGCATACCGCTCAATCATTGGAACAAACACAAAGTCCTCATCTCCGTTCCAAATAAACCGATTGATTCCAAAAATAACAGGCAAGTCATTTACACAAGCGGTCTTGCTACAACCAGCGATATTTTATCGGATAAATTATTACAGGTTTCAGAAAAAGCAATTCAACTGAATCGTAAAGTAGAAATGTATCAATGGAAAGAAAATGTGGAAACAAAAATGGAAAAAATGTGGGTGGCTCGGAACAGGATGTAAAAACCTACAATTACAGCAAGGAATGGTCATCCGATTTGATCGACAGCAGTAAATTCAAGGAACAGGCCGGGCATGAAAATCCTTCATCCATGGCTATCAAATCCCAAATACAATATGCGAAAAATATTACGCTGGGCGATTATAAATTGACGCCTCAATTAATCAAACAAATCAGAGGTACCACGACTATCGCATTCAATAAGGTGAATACTGCAGCATTAAAAAATCGTTTCAGGAAGCCAGTGCAGATTCAAAATGATCAGCTTTATATTGGAGAAGATGAACAAACACCTAAAGTAGGTGATATTCGAGTGAGTGAAACAGCTGTTTATCCGCAAGATGTCAGTGTGATTGCCCGACAATCCGGCGATTCCTTGCAAGCGTATATGGCGCCTGCGGGACAGGCTGTCATTTTGCTTGCAATGGGACAGATATCACCACAGGAAATGATACGCAATGCAGCAACTGAAAACAGAATTATAATGTGGTTATTACGTCTGGCTTCGCTCATCCTATTGATTATTGGTTTGGCGTTGATGATGAATCCGATTGCTGTATTAGCCGATTTTATTCCGTTTTTCGGTAGCCTGGTTAGATTTGGCACGGGATTCATTGCTTTCACACTGGGTCTTTGTCTGTGGCTGATCGCAATTTCCATCGCATGGTTTGCGGTGAGACCGTTGATCTCGGTTTGTATCATCGCCGTTGTGGTTGTGTGCAGTTTTCTGTTTATAGAAAACGTGAATCCAAATAGATCAAATGCCTTTGGGTCAGGCCTGGCCCAAAGGCTCCTAATCATTCGCTCTGGCTTCCCAGAAAATAATATGTTCATGCTTGACAATACCGCTCAGATATTCCAAAGCGAGCTCAATCTTATCCTTGCTATCGAAAAACTCTATTGAAAGCGGCAGATCGAGAGAAAGATCAAGCAATGAAGAAACATGGCTACCCGTTTCACTGAAGCCACTAATGGCGCGAAAAACACTGACGCCACGAATTTTTGCCTCATTTTTAAGATAATTAACAATTGTATTAAGCAAACGCGATGACTCGCTGACATAAACTCTCACGATGACAACATCCATTGTTTTCATAACTGTCTCCCTCCTATCACGCCCAGCCCGGTTGCTGCAAGGCACAGAATAATGCTGAATAAAATATTGAATGACGCACTCAAATACGCTCCGCTTTCAAAAAGATTGAATGTTTCTATCGAGAAAGAAGAAAAAGTAGTGTAGCCGCCTAAAAAACCGATAAGTAAAAAAGAACGTAATTGCGGCCCGATTCCGTCAAATCGTTCCAATAAGAGAACGAAAAACAATCCCATTAAAAAGCACCCGCTCACATTCACAATTAACGTTCCATAAGGAAACTGGCGCCCTAAAAATCCATAGGTAAGATTGGATATCCAATAGCGAAAAACACCACCAAAACCAGCACCAAAAAAAATCAATAACGTATTGAGCACACAATACTCCCTGCCTGTTGTGACTATCTCATTATCCTTGCGGTCATGATATCGTATTTTTTAGGCCAGCAGAAAAATAAAATAAACGGCATGGCAATCAGTGAAGACCAGGTTAAAGCACGCGTTATTAAATTATAATTGGCACTCAAAATTTGCAAGCTAGTTAAACCAAAGAAAAAGATGACTGTCAAAACAAGTAAAATTGCCCTGCTTGAAATACTGAATAAACCCAGTTTTTCGTAAGCATTTTTGAGTGTGTTTGCAAAAAAATTCCATATGCCCCACACCACTAATGGGGCAAGTAATATAACAATCCATCCATCCGATATACCTAACGAGTAATTAAAATTAATAACGTCTGACATGTAATTCATATTTGCAATCTCTGCGTGGGTGCTGAGTGACCTTAAAGGTATGTAAGCCCATAGCTCACGAATTTGACCCAGGTTAATCCAGAACACCAGGTAATATAAATAACGGCTAAAACGTTTGCGTAACAAATATAACGTGATAAAATACACAACCAGTGTTGCAATCGGTCCAGCAGCTGCGATGAAACAGATGAGATGACGATGACCTGATTGATCAATCAGGGCATAATTTACATTTTCATTAATATTGGCCAGAAAGATGAGATTCAACCAGCTCCACCCACCATAAATAATATCGAATGGATAATCTTTCACGCCTAAAATCCAGGCAGTAATAGAATGCGCGTATTCGTGTATAAATGCAGCGAGTTCTGCAATCCAGATATAAACAGGGGTTAACCAAAGCAGGATGATGTTTGATTTCTGCATATTATTTCCCGGAGATTCATCAAAAGTCTAAACGCTATTGATTCCAGATTCAATGAAATCCGGTGTTCCGGTGAACAAATCGGTTAAATCGGCTGTCAAATGATACACTGTGGTATATAATGCTGCTATTATTTTCATCAAGGATTCGTTATGCGTGAACTACTGACTTTACCTCCGAATACTCACCGATTATTACTGCATTCCTGTTGCGCGCCGTGTTCCGGAGAAGTGATGGAAGCAATGCTTGCATCCGGCATTGATTATACTATTTTTTTTCTATAACCCAAACATTCATCCGTTGAAAGAATATGAATTGCGCAAAAATGAAAACATGCGTTTTGCTGAAAAACGCAACGTGCCTTTTATTGATGCCGATTATGATAGAGACAACTGGTTCGCGCGCGCGAAAGGGATGGAAATGGAACCCGAGCGTGGCATTCGATGCACCATGTGTTTTGACATGCGCTTTGAGCGTACGGCACTGTATGCACACGAAAATGGTTTTGATGTCATGACCAGTTCGCTCGGCATATCACGCTGGAAAAACATGGATCAAATTAATGATTCAGGCGTTCGCGCAGCCGCGCCCTATTCCAATCTGGTTTACTGGACATTCAACTGGCGAAAAGATGGCGGCTCAACCCGAATGATCGAAATTTCCAAACGCGAGCAATTTTATCAGCAGGAATATTGTGGATGCGCCTATTCTCTGCGAGACACCAATCAATGGCGAACGCAAAATGGTCGAGAGCGAATTAAATTGGGCGAAAATTATTATGGCATAACTGAAGTCAAAAAAGAGAAATAGTTTTTTATTTCATTTGCATCTGAAGTATTTTTTAAGGTGAGAGATTTACATCAATAATCTCAAATTTTTTTCTTTTATTAGCTCTTTGATGTTACGCAATAAAGTTTCATAATTTTTTGATTCCTTATGCTGATCCCACACAGCCTGCATATAATCAATGATGACTAATGCGTTATTTTTAATTAATTTTAATTTATCCAAAAGTGATTCTTCATCGCGATTAACATCAATTATTTTAAAACTACCACAACGCATAAAACAATCGGCAGTATTGTCACCCAGAATTATATTGAATCTTTTATTCACTAAATCACGATTGTCGTGAATTGTAATATAATCAACCTCGATTTCTTCTTGTAAAGCTATACAAGCAATATTTAATGCCATAGAAAGCTTTCCTGCCCCTTCCATTGCCGAGAGAAGCATCATCTCGCCAGAATAAAATAAACGCCAGATAGCCTCAGGATTATTGAGTCGTACCGTGTTAAAATGCTTCATTAATAATGGCCAATGGGTAAAACCATAATCATTAGCAATTAAATTTAGGGCTTGATTAAGTGCTATTTTTTCTTTATCAGCAAGAAGTCTTGCCTTATTTTTGAGTGATTGAATGGAGGGTCTATTAACAGATTGCGTAGTCATCTTTCGATCCTTTTTATTAAAAAGTAAATATTCTCCTCCTGATATTTATTTAAATGATTAAAAAATCAAATGTTCCGGACTCGCTAAGAGTTTTGCATTGGAGGAGTGCACGCTTCTGGTTAGCGCCAGGCAAAACGATAACTGCCATTGCTGAAAATATCAAGTAATGCAAATCGCTGAACGGTTACATTTAATCCAGGAAGAATTTAAATAACTCCACCATGCCAATATGTTCACAGTGGGAACATTTTTGGCCATAGAAGCATCCGAAAAAAATGTGATCAGGCAAAATATCAAATAGCAAAAAAATAAATGAAACCGACATTTTTTTTTGCAAAAGGGTTTAAGCCCATACTGATTGTTTTTCCATTTAAAAATCCGATTCTCAAGGTCAAAAAGATTAACCATTAGCTATAAAAAAAGCAGAATTTTGTCATTAGCAGGATAAAAAATGTAGCGCTTTCAACTCACAACTTACACATTCTTCAACCATTCATGCATGATTATAAATTGGCACATGCAAACATCAACGTTGTCATATTTTGATTTTTGTTGTACCTTCCTTTCACTCATAAAGTGTGCACAGAAGCAGTTTGTCTATCACAGAAAGGAAAATAATATGACTCATGAAAAAATTATTCACGAATACCCTGAAGACTACTGCGATATGCTGGAATTAGCTTACGGCGAAAACATGATGTCTGAAGGCGGAGCTCATGCCATTGATGACATGTTTAACGGTATTAATCTGAACCAAAAAAAATGTTTGGACATTGGTTTTGGTCTGGCAGGCGCTGCAATATACCTGGCTAACAAATATCGTGCACAAGTGACAGGGCTCGAAATTAATCCTCGTATGGTAAGCGAAGCAACCAAAAAAATTCAAGACCAAAAAAAAACATTATTGAATTTTTTGACCTATGATGATTTTCCAAAAATCCCCTGTTTTAATCATGAGTTTGACGTGGTTTATAGCAAAGGAGTATTGGTTCACCTTCAAGATAAACAACCCACTTTTCATGAAATATTTCGCACTCTAAAACTTGATGGCTACTTGGTTATTGATGATTGGTTAAGCCCATTTGATCATGGATGGAGCAAGCGTGTAGATAAAATATGTGAAATGGAAAACTTATCATTATTCCCGACATCAAAAAAAACCTACGCCCATTTATTACAACAAGCCGGATTTAAGGTGATTCAAATGGAAAATGTATCTCAAAAGTACAGCGCCTATAATTTTCAAATTGCGGATCAATTACAACATACTGAAAATAAATTACTTTTTATGAAAAAATTTAACGAGCAATCCTGGAGCGACTCGATTGAAGCTTATCGTCAAATAGGAGAAGCAATGCAACAGAATGAAATTATTGTGATGAATATACGAGCAGTTAAGCAATGAATGTCTCTTCCAGGGAACTTCCGTAGCCCTAAGACAGGGTGGTTACAATAATTGATTTTCCTTTGCTTAAAGTTCGCGTAATGTGACCTTGCCCAGTGAGATTAGCGGCAAATAAAATATCTCCTGCCTGAAATATCCGTTTTTCGCCATTGCTTGCTTCGACCTCCACGAGGCCTTCTAAATAAATGATATATTGTGGTTGTGGAGCAGTGTGCCAATCAAATATCGCACCTTTCTCAAAATCGCGGAACATTAATCCGGTAGCAGCATATTTCTTTGAATAATTTCCTAGTGGCTGTGCTGTTTCAACGCCGGCATCAATCTCGGTAAAGTGTGATTTATTATCGTCGCCTGTATAAAGTTTTATGAATTTCATTGAGTGTCTCGTTATGAAGTTGGTTATATGGCGTTATTGTTTTCAAGGTTCATTTTAAAAGGATTGAAATTGGTGAAGTAGTCGTACACATCTATTCCTTCCAGTCGTTTTAGTATCGATGCTATAAAACTTGCTGGTATAGACAAAATAGGATTAAGGATTAGTTTTATCACGTAAGAAATTGCCATTAATTGTAAAAGCTTACCTAAAGGAACAACCCCTAAAAATTCTGTTAAATACGCAATGACGGTGAAAACAAGTTCGCCAACAGAAGAAGCGCCTTAAGTTAATTTCTATAGGAGAATTAGCTATTGCGGAGAATTGTGATTTGCTGATTCTTACTGTCCCAGGAGTGTCCCTTTTTGCTAAAATGACTCTATTTCTACACCTTAGACAAGGGGATGACGTGGGTAGGGGTAATGCTTTGATTTTATTGACGTCTGCACCGAATACTTACTCCATATGCTTCTATCTTATTAATTTTAAAGATATTTTCTCTCTCAGAAACGTCTGTTAGGTACTGTCAAACACCCTCTTTTTCTATGGTTTTCCTGACATGATTACACCAGAATTACACAGAGTTTTTAACTTATAATTGTTAATTATGGTATATATGCTATAATTACAAAAAAACATGATGAGTTACTAATGGAAATAATAATTACACAGTGGGCCCTGGATTCATATTTGGATCTGAAAAAAAACAATGTTTTCAGTGATAGTGTATTTAACACAATAATAAAACCGGATGGATTGTTGTTATTGGAATATCCAAATCATCCCAAACTTAATAACAATAAATTTTGGTCTCCGGCCCAAGATAAGAGTGGCGTGATAATTCCTGATGGGTACAAAATGAAATGGCATAATATTGGAAATGGCAGGATTCAATTAAGATTACCTGTGGGAATCATCAATGGCGTAGCATTCTTATGCCAAGCTTATGTTAAAAGTGACGATAAAATTGAAAAGCTCAAATTAGCCAAGTTCAAGGATCATTTAAAACTAATTCGATTAAATCGTCATACGGTTAAGGGGAGATTAATATGAAAATGCAAAGACACAATAATCATCATAAACATGACACCGTGCAAGTCAATACTTCTTCTGCACGCAGCGTTGCCTCTCTTTCATCTGAGCAAGTCAAATTGTTTTTTATTGCTGTTAAAATGAAAAAAACAGGATTAGCCGATTCTTTTATTGTTGAGGCAGTCCGTACTGCTTTGGAATTTGAGGGTGTTGCTGATCTTATAAATCTCTGGATGAGCGAAGAAGATAAAAAAGTGCAAGATGAGATTGTTGCTGACATTCAAGAAATGATTGATGAATGCACCCAAAAAGAAAAAATAGAAGAAATATACGTTAAATTTAATGATCTGGATGCAATTGCTAAAAACATTAGAGCTTTTAAAGATAGCTTATATCAAGAAGTAATACAGCGTGGAGGAATCAGCAAATTATCTGACCTAACAGGGATACCGCAACCTTCTTTATCAAGATTTTTTAACTCCAATGCAATGCCACAAAGATCTACTGTTTTTAAGATAGCCAAGGCTTTAGATTTGGGTGAAATTAAAATGGATATTATGTGGAGCAAATAAAAAGAATTAGAAAATGTAACGTGAGCTTTCGGTAGAGCTGCGTGAAAGCGTTGGAAGAAGTTAGTTTTTAAAAAAGATGATTTATATCTTGTGCTTTCGGCAAATCAGCGCAAGCTTACCGAAAGCACACCAACGTGCCGAATTAACCAAGCCCAGGACGACGAAAATGTGGGCCAGGTTTATTTTTAGGATCTTTTTGGGGCAAGTCCATGTTTTCCTGAGTTGTTGTATGTGTGTGTACTGTGTCTGAATCAGCTGATTGACTGGCGCTTCCCGTTTTTGATTCAGGATAAGTTAATACTTGTCCGGTAATTGCAGTAGCGCCAGAAGCATTACTGCTCACTGTGCTTGTCTGATTTATTGCCTGAACAAGCTCTCTTGTTTGTGCTTTGGTTAGATCAAAAAGTTGATCCCATCGGTCAGGGTTAATGGGTCTTATTAAATCTTTTGCATGATCACCCAATTTTTTTAAAAAATCTACTCGTTTATTCTGAGGTAAATATTTCACTAATCCCTCTAAAACTGCAATGCTTGACAGAGCTTTCTTTAATGAATCCAACGGAATATTATCAATAAAAAATTCCCGTGCTCCCTCAGAAAGAGTCGATAAAATAACGCCTGATCCAAAATATTTTATTTTATCTACTACCCATTCGAGCGCAAGTGGCTTCAATAAAAGCGATACTCGATCTGGTTCAGGGAGAACATTTATGATGTCAAACCCAGCACGCTTCATATCACTTTGTGATATTTTATTTGCTCTAAATTTTAAGCCGTAATATTGCATTTTTTGTGCTTCTAATGCCGCTTTTTCTTCACTCTTTACGAATTGAGTAAATTGATCTGTATGTGCTTTTTTCGAACGTGATAAAGCACTGGACGCCTGACATTCATCTGAAGCAGTACGCGATAATTCCATATCAACATCAATCCATCCACTTTTATATTTTTTCATTCCCAATATCATGCCAACCTTCTTGGCGTGCAAAAGTGCATTATTTCCTCCACGTCCAAGATGATAATCAGGAGTTTTAAATGAATCACCCAAAACATAGAAAATGGACGAGCCTTGCTCAATTGCAAACCGATCTGCTTGTGTCATTTTTCTATGAAATATTTGAAGACTAAGGAGATCTTTATGTTGACGTGTCTCAGATTGTGCTGGAAAACAAACGGTTGGTTTTTCTAAACCTTTACTTGAAAAAATGTCACCAATAGTTTTATTAATATAAGCCATCGCTACGCTTTGATCTTTTTCTTCGTATATTTCTTTTGGAACTTCACCAAGAAAATTGCATTTTATTTTATGTGATTTTGTATCTTTGTTTATGTATAAATAACATAATAATTGCGAGTCGCGCTCTTCTACGAGATGTATTATACACGATTCTTTCGGAAGCATATTTGCGTTTTCTAAAACAACATAGGCGGTCATATGATAAGGATGTAAATCTTGATTGATATCTGAATAATGTATTTTTCTATTTTGAGGGTTTTGATTTAACACAGTTGCTGCATGATGTTGTACACCATCTGCACCGGCCAAATAAGTGAAATGAACATGGCTTATTGCGTTATTAGTTTTATTTTCAATTTGAACAATACCATCGTTCATGTTAATGCCAACGATTTCTGATGAATACTGATATTGGATAGTTGGAAAGCGAATGTTAAGGCATTCTTTAATGTAGCGTTCAATATCTTTCAATGCAACAACAGGATCTCCTATTTTTTTGGCAAGTAAAGTCAGTTTATCTGTTATTTGATCGTCTTCGATTTCGTCACACATCTTCCATAAATAATGTCGGCTTTGTTGCGATAAATGAATGCGTTGTGGTCTAATAAAACTTTCTTCTCGATTAGATACAATTAAAACATCTTTTCCGTTTTTCGCTGCTTCCCATGCACAGGCCAAACCTGCGGGACCTATTCCTGATATAACAAAACGTTCACTTTTAGTTGTACCGCGTTGCATATAAAACTCCTCGACTGGTATTTTTTTATTATGGCAACAGCTCTCAAGGC
>Ga0206942_1207_pt3 | contig 14381 bp, 11 predicted proteins | sample Alteio_BWOrgHeat_6_FD_153253 | JGI IMG/M metagenome (GOLD analysis project Ga0206942, IMG submission 153253) | Enriched cells from forest soil in Barre Woods Harvard Forest LTER site, Petersham, Massachusetts, United States -... | ecosystem: Environmental > Terrestrial > Soil > Temperate forest > O... | reverse complement strand
GATTTTTTAGCGCAACAAATTGAGACTTTGGCTGTTTGTGTGTAGAGCATGATTATGGCCGAACCCATCGAACGCACGGAGTCCGCAACTCCCGGGCCGGAAGAGGAAACAACGCTGGTGGCACGCGCGCGCCAGGGGGATTTGGCTGCCTACGACGAACTCATCAAGCGCTATCAGGAGCGCATTTACGCCACGGTTTATCACATGACCTCCAATCATGATGATGCCAATGACTTGGCGCAGGAATCGTTCATCAAGGCCTATCAGGCATTGAAATCGTTCAAAGGCGGTTCCAGCTTTTATACGTGGCTGTACCGGATTGCAGTCAATAAAACCATCAATTTCCTTAAGCAACGCAAGAACCGCCAGCACTTGAGCCTGAATGATTTGGACTTCAATACTGAGCATAATCCCGACCTGGTCGCTTTGATTTCCGAGAAAACCCCGCGCCGTGACGCGGGTTTGACCGAGCTGCAACAAAAATTGAACGAAGCTTTGCTCAAGCTGTCTGAACCCCATAGACTGGTCGTAGTCCTGCACGATGTGCAAGGCCTCTCGCATGAAGAGATTGCGAAGGTGATGGATTGCAATATCGGCACTGTGCGGTCGCGGTTGTTTTACGCGCGGCAGCAATTGCAGGCGATGCTGACCGATTACTTGAAATAGCGGAGTAGTAGTATGGACGAAAACGAGAATTTTGAATCATTGCGACGGCTAATGGCCCTCAAACGCCACGAAGTGCCCCCGCCGGGCTATTTCCATAATTTTTCCAGTGAAGTCATCGCGCGCATCAAACTGGGCGCGCACCGCTCATCCGAAGCTGCGGAAATGCCATGGTATCTTAAATTCGTCCAGATTTTCGACGCCAAACCTGCTTTTGCCGGTGTTTTTGCCTCTGGCCTGTGCATGCTGCTCGTTTTTGGCATCGTAAACGCCGAACGCCCGGATATGTCGGTGGCGCAGTCGCCGATGCTGATACAGACGGCGGATAACACGGCGTCGGCTGCCAATGCCTCGGTCACAGGTTCTCAATCGTCCCAGCCCGCTCAATCCATAGTGGCGCTGAACAGCACCAACCCGGTGTTGGATATGCAGGCTACGGCCCAGCAACCGGTGCCGGTCAACGAGTTGTTCAGCCAGCCAGCCCCTGCGGCCCAGGCCGAAGAAGCCAGCTTTACTCCGCCGGGCCAGTAATAAACATTTTTGGGTTAGGGTTATGTGCGCGCTTGAATCAGGCGCGCACTTTTCATTTAATCAGGCAGTGCCAACCAGAACCATCGCAGTCGCTAATCAGAAAGGCGGCGTGGGAAAAACCACCACCGCTGTAAATGTCGCCGCCTGCCTTGCCGCGCTCGGCCGGCGCGTCCTGCTTTTTGACCTCGATCCCCAGGCCAACGCCACCAGCGGCGTGGGCCTCGAGAAAATCGAAGGCGCCAGCGCCTACCGTGTCCTGCTCGGGGAAGGAGCCTTGCTCGACAAGATTAAGCCAACGAATTTCGAACGCCTTGAGATCATCCCCAGCGAAGTGGACTTGTGCGCGGCGGACCTGGAACTCGCTCGCACCGAAAACCATCTGCAAGCCGTTTCGCGTTCGCTCCAGCCGGTTTTGGCCAGCGGCAGGTTTGACGTGGTGCTGATCGATTGCCCGCCGTCGCTGGGCATCCTTACGCTCAATGCCTTCGCCGCCAGCGACGGCCTGCTGGTGCCGTTGCAATGCGAGTATTACGCGTTGGAAGGCATCTCGATGATGACCCGAGTGCTCGGCCAACTGCGCGACGCGGGCGTCAATCCGAACCTCGATATTTTTGGCGTGGTGATGACCATGTTCGACAGCCGCACAAAATTGTCCAACGAAGTCGTTGGCGAAGTGCGCAATCTTCTGGGCGCAAAAGTGTTTGAGACGACCATCCCGCGCACGACCAAGCTCGCCGAGGCGCCGAGCTTCGGTAAACCCATCATCCATTACGATAAATACAGCGCCGGCGCTGCTGCTTATGAATTGCTCGCGCAGGAAGTGGCCAGGAGATTATAAATTTTGACATGAACGGCTTTCTCAAATTCATTTGGACATCATGCGCATTGCTTTTTCTTGCCCTTTCGCCCGCTGAAGCACAGGTGGTCACGAATGTGCCGGGTGCGACCAATCGCCCTGCGCGATTTGTGATGCATTTCACCGAGCCGGACCCGCTCGATTTCTCAAATCATGACGGTTATGTTCCCCTCTTTGACGGACAAGATCTGAAAGGATGGGATGGCAATCCGAAGTTCTGGCGTGCGGAGGACGGCGCGATCGTCGGTGAATCCACTCCGCAGAATCCCTGCGGCAACACGTATCTGGTTTACCGGGACATGAAGGCGAAGGATTTCACCCTGAAATTCGAGATGAAGATCGTCGGCAACGGCGGCAGCGGTTTTCAATATCGCAGCCAGACGGGCATTCCATGGCTGGCGCCCATCTCAGCCAGGGTCATCTCCAATACCGGGCCGGTGAATCTGAACTGGATGATGACGGGACCGCAGGCGGATTTTTGGCCGAGCAAAATCTATACGGGACAATTCTATTCCGAAAACACGCCCATGCGCATCATCGCCTGGCGCGGCCAGGTGGTGGAGGGTTTTGGCGAGAAAAACAAACAACTCATGGGCAATATCGGTGACCGGGCGGCGCTCGGCGACCTGGTGAAAACCAACGACTGGAACCAATACACGGTCATCGCGCGCGGCGGCACGTTCATCCATATCGTGAACGGGCAGGTAATGGCGGTGCTGGTGGATGACGATCCGAACTCCTCGAACAATCAACCGGGGCTGTTCGGCATCGAACTCGAATCCATCACCCAGTTATATGTGAGGAATATCTGGGTGAAGAAGTTGGATTGAAATTGATTTGTCGAATTTATCGGTTTAAACCCTTCAACTCACTTTGCCAAATAATACTTCCTCGTATATTCCTTCACCATGCGGTCGGTGGTGAATTGTGGCACCAATGTCGTCATCGCCGCGCGAACGCGCTGCAACCATTGACGCGGAAGGCCGCTCACATCGCGGTTATAGAATAGTGGGATGACTTGCTCGGTAAGCGTCTTGTAAAGATTCTCGCTGTCCACACGGTCCTGTTCGGCGATGTTGTCCGGATGTGAATCGTCACCGATGCCAAAGCCGTTTTGGCCGTTGTAACCTTCGCGCCACCAGCCATCGAGGATGCTCAGGTTCAGGCAGCCGTGGCAGCCCGCTTTCATGCCGCTGGTGCCGCTGGCTTCGAGCGGACGGCGGGGATTATTCAGCCAGATATCGCAACCGCTCACCATTTGCCGCGCCACATGGATGTCGTAATTCTCGATGAAAACGAGGTTGCCCGCCAGGTCGCTGTGCTTGCTCAAATGGATGATCTGTTGGATGAACCGCTTGCCGTCGTCGTCGCGCGGATGGGCCTTGCCGGCATAAATGAACTGGATGGGGCGCTGCTTGTCCTTGCACAATTTTACGATGTTGTCGAACTGCTGGAAAATCAGCGGCGCGCGTTTGTAGGTGGCGAACCGGCGCGCAAAACCGATGGTCAGCGCATCGGGATTGAGCAAACGGTCGAAGCGGATGTAGTCACCGGGCGAGGCCCGCTGTACCTGTTGCAAGAGGCGGCGCCGGCCGAATTCGATCAGCTCGCGGCGCAGGCGGTACCGCAACGCCCACAGTTCTTCGTCGGACAGAAATTCCGGGTCCATCATGCGCTGCCAGAATTCGCATTCGTGGATCGTGGCGGCCCAGTCGATGCCTGCGCGGATGCTCCACATCGCTGTTTCCTGCGGCATATCGCTGGTGCTGCCGTTATTGGTCAGTTTCTCGCGCCAGAATTGCCGGACGGTTCCTTTCATCCAGCCCAGGAGATGGATGCCGTTGGTGATATGGCCGATGGGCACTTTATCGACCGGCACGCCGGGATAAAGACTCTGCCACATCTGGCGGCTGATCTGGCCGTGCAATTCGCTGACACCATTGGCTGAGCGCGAAAGTTTCAATGCCAGCACCGTCATGCAAAACGGCTCGTTGGCGTCTTTGGGATTCACCCGGCCCAGGGCCATGATGTCATCCCAGGGCGCTGAAAGTGTGGAGCGATACGTATGCATCGCAAAATCCATCAAGGAGGCTGAAAAACGGTCGTGCCCCGCTTCCACCGGGGTGTGCGTGGTAAAAATGCAATGCGCTTTCGTTTCGGCGGACGCCTCGGCGAATTTCTTTCCCCCGGCCATTTTTTCACGGATCAATTCGAGCGTCAGGAACGCCGCGTGTCCTTCGTTCATGTGGAAGACGGACGGTTGCACGCCCAACGCACGGAGCACCCGCACTCCGCCGATGCCCAGCAACATCTCCTGCATGATGCGCGTGGTGCTGTCGCCGCCATACACCCGCGCGGTCAGGTCGCGGTAACGCTGTTCGTTCTCCGGCAGATTGGTATCGAGCAGATAGACCGGGACGCGCCCGACGTTGATCCGCCATACCTGGAAGGCGACGTTTTCCATGTTGATCTCCACGCGGCAGATCAGGCGTTCGCCCTCGGCGTTCAGCACCGGCTCAAGCGGCACGTTTTCCGGATTCACGAGGTTGTAAAATTCGGTCTGCCAATTGTTCGAATCGATGGCCTGCTGGAAATAACCTTCGCGATAGAAAAGGCTGATGCCGACGAAGCCCAGGCCCAGGTCGCTCGCCGATTTGGCATGGTCGCCGGCCAGGATGCCCAGGCCGCCCGCGGAGATGGGCAGCGTCTCGTGGAATCCGAACTCAGCGGAGAAATAGGCGACCGGGTTTTTCAGAAGATCGGGCGCGTTCTTATGTCCCCACGTGCTTTTATCGTGGAGATAGGCGTCGAAATTGTGCAGCACCGAGCGGGCATGGCGCTGAAAGCCCACCTCCTGCAAGTGGACCCGCAATTCATAATCGGACACTTCGCGCAGAACGGCGACGGCATTGTGATAGAGGTTTTGCCACGCGCGCGGCGAGAGTTCCTGGAACAGGTCCTGCGCCTCCTGGTCCCAGGTCCACCAAAGGTTGTGAGCCAGCTTGTTCAGGCCTGCCACCAGTTCGTTTAATTCTGCGCCGGTTAAGGGTTTCCGCGTCATAAAAATTAATACTGACCCGCAATGAGTAAACCGCCGCGCCCCTCAGCGCAAACAAATTTTCATGTGGTGCCCGGCGTTAGGCCGGTATTTCCGCATTTAACGGAGGGTTAGTCCGCAGTGTTGACACGGGGCGGCAGGACGAGTAAACCGCAATCATGTCTCGGGCGTTGCAATTCATCAAAAATGTTACTCTTACTGGCTTTGTTCTTTTCTATAGAATTCCGGGAAAAAATCGCAGAATAAAAATCAATGGTGCTATTACTCTTATTACTCTTGTTGAATGGCTTGTTCTGGCTGGATTTCTATGTTTATTTGATATTTTCTCTGGCAAGCAACTTGTTCTAGATCATCCGACATTTTTTCAAAAGATAATTGTTGTTTCGTTGTTTGCTTTACTTTGTTTCGTAAATTATCGTTTTTTTATTATTCGAGGCGTTAGTTTCGAGCACGAATTTGACGATATTAAAAGGTCGCAAAGACAATTGCTAATAACAATTTTTACTGCGTTGCTTTTGTCCGCTATTGTTTTTTTTGTACTTTCTCGTATTGCTTATCAACATTTTTATAATTCTAATTGATTGGGCTGGTTTCGATTGTATGGGCAATGGATGTGTGATGTGTGGGCTATACCGTATCATTAAAAACTGTGGCTGGAGATAAGACGCGCGCTTCGCGCGACTTCGCTTAAAGCGGTATTATTAGGAGCTTGGAGACCACGGACGGCGCTCGCAGACTTGCTTGTCCCCTTCGAGGGGGGTGATTCAGCGGCTGTACCGAATTTTTTGAGACCCAAGCCAACCATTGTCAGATAATGCGGCACCATTTTTTCTGGAACCGCTATAAAGCACACGCCTGCGTGAAAACTCAGATCAGTTCCTAAACCGGATTACCCAACTCGGCAAGCAAATCTTCTACGGCCCAGTTGCCGCCTTGCGATTGCAATTCATCCGCAGCATACCCGTGTCTCCAGACGGCGTAGCGGATGGCCACGCCGGGATCGGCTTGCAACGCGGGCTGCGCGAGAAATCCGGCGATGAGGCCGCTCAAGACATCGCCGCTGCCGCCCTGCGCCAGGTGCGGGTTGCCGGAGGGATTGACGTGGATTTCGCCTTCGCTCCGTCCGATCAAAGTCTGGTGGCCTTTCAAGACGACCCAGCAGTTGCCATATCGCCTGGAAATGTCGCGCACGGCTTGCGCGCGGTTCGATTGGATCTTTTGCGGGGTACTTGTGATCATTCGCGCGGCTTCCCCGGGATGTGGGGTGACGACGCGGATGAGATTTTTGGGCAGAGCATGGGACCCGATCCAATCCAGCGCGCTGGCATCGATGATGATCGGATGCGGAAAATCACGCCAGAGCCGGCGGACTGTATTTTTTAATTCTTCAGGCACGTCCGGCGCGGCCATGCCGGGGCCGATCAAGATGGCACTGGCTTTATCGAACTGTTTATTGTCAGGCCGCCAAATTGTGACCATGGTGGACTGCAACTGGGCTGCCACGGGGTAATAAGTGGCCTCCTGCGTGAACAGAGTGATGAGGCCGGGCTGCGCCCGTTGCGCCCCGCGCGCCGTCAAAACTGACGCGCCGTGAAATCCGAGGCTGCCGGCAACAATCGCCAGGTGCCCAAATGAACCTTTGTGCGCGGCAATGGTGCGCAGTGGCGGATAATCTTTAAAATCATCCGGGAACGTCCAATGCAATTCTGATTTGATGGGACACGGAACCAGGCCGACGTTGTCCAGGACTTCCAATCGTCCGACAAACGCCCATGCAGGTGCGGCCAGCATTCCTGTCTTAGGCGCTCCGACGGCCAGGGTGAGAGCCGCCTCGATCGCCGCGCCCATCGGCTCGCCGGTTTCGCAACTCAGGCCGGAGGGAACGTCAACGGCGAGGACAGGGATTTTTGAGGCATTCACGGCGGCGATAAATTTTTGCCAATCACCGTCCAAAGGCCGGTTCAGGCCGATGCCGAACAAGCCGTCAATGATGAGCGCGAAATCTTTGCCCAACAATTCCTGAAGTTTGGGCAAATCATCGGCGGGCGAGATTACATCAAGGATTTCCACTTTCCGTTCATCCAAAAATTCCTGCGCCGCGCGGGCGTCGGCGCCATTGTGTCCCTTGCCGGCGAGGACCAGGATGGCGTCGTCCTCGCGCGTCAGTTTGCGCGCGCGTTTAGCGACGCGCTTGCCGACGCGGCGGATGACGTCGGCCTCGGTCTGGCCGCTTGCCCAGGTGGCGGCTTCCCATTGGCGCATTTGCAGAATGGTGATGACAGGAACAGCCATGACACAGTGTTGGGTTTTAAGTTTGAAGATTCAAGCATTTACCTGTTTGTAATAAGGCCGCAGATAAGACCCGCGCTTCGCTACGGCGTGGCACGTCGCAGCAGCGAAATTTTTTGTGATCAAAACCAATCATTGCCAGATCGCGGGGCAGTTTTCTGGAACCGCTATAAGGCTTGAAAAAAACGACAATTGCTGGACAAGAGCGCGAAGAATGTATTATCTAGCCCGTCAGATATTGGAGCAAAATGATCGGTAGTCCGGACGAGTACTATGACAGAGAGCAACACACCAACAGGCGGCCAACAATCCGAAAAGATGCAAGGCATCAGCCAGCTTGCCGCCTGCATGGCGCACGATTTCAACAATGTCCTGGCGACCATCATGATCCAGGCTGAGTTGTCGGCCAAGGCCGGCAACGTGCCTGCGGAAGCGCAGGCCGGTTTTCAAAAGATCCGCGATGCGGCGGAACACGCCACATTTCTCACCCGCCAATTGCTCCTGTTCAGCCATAAGCAGGTGATGCAACCGCGCGACCTGAACTTGAACGACGTGATCACCAACAGCACTAAAATGGTCAAGCGGATCATCGGGGAAAACGTCCGGCTGCGGTTGAACCTTCACCCGGCGCCTTTGATGGTCCACGTGGACAGCGGCATGATGGAACAAGTGCTGTTGAACCTGGTGATGAACGCGCACGAAGCCATGTCGCGAGGCGGAAGCCTGGCGATCGAAACGGCGGAAGGGGACGTGGATGAAAATTTTGCCTCGCTCTGCCAGGGTGCCCGGCCGGGACATTATGCCTATTTCAGCGTGAGTGACACCGGAACGGGGATGCCACAGTCCGTTTTGCCAAAGATTTTTGAACCGTTATTCACCACCAAGGACAAAGGCATGGGGTTGGGGCTATCCACGGTTTTCGACATCATCAAGCAACACGGCGGCTTTATCAAGGTGACCAGTGAATCGGGACAGGGTTCCAAATTCACGGTCTTTCTGCCTGCCAGCAGGGCCGGGATGGTCTCGGCTGCCACTACACCTGTTCGGGAATCAGCCTCCAAACCGCAGCGGGGCACGGAAACCATTCTCCTGGCGGAAGACGACATGGAGTTGCGGTCGCTGGCGCAATCGGCCCTGGAGCAATACGGGTATAAAGTGTTGGAAGCGGCCAATGGCCTTGAAGCGCTCAGCCTCTGGGGAAAACATCATTCGACCATAGGGTTGTTGGTGACGGATTTGGCCATGCCGGGAGGGATTCTCGGCCATGAATTGGCCATCCATCTTCAGAAAGAATATCCGGAGCTTAAGATCGTTTTTATCAGTGGTTATAGCCCGGATTTTGCCGGGGCCAAAAGCGAATTGCGACCAGGTGAAAATTTTCTGCAAAAGCCTTTTTCCGCCGAGCAGTTGCTCGGAATCGTCCGGCGAAGCCTGGATAGTTGACATTGCAATAATCAAATTAATTTTAGATCAAATGCCTGAGCTGACTCCGTCAAACTCGCGCTTGATGCTGCATGATACAGGCCGTGCTCCTCTTTGGCTTCGAGTTCCCATATTGATGTTCGGATTGTTGATGCTCGGAGTTGCAGTGGCGTTAGCCATTTATAAATTTTCTGGTTATGATGTGGGACTCCACCCTGCAAAAGGAGGTTCGCCATTGCTTGCCTCACTGGCCTGCCTTGTTATCGCTGCCCTCTTTATTTACACGTGGTTTGCGCAACGCTGTGTTGTTTTTGACACCACAAGCCGGGAATTGATCATTGCCTCAAGAGGATATAGCCAGTGGCACGAACGGCGTATTTCGTTGATTGGCTGCCGCGAGATCTATATCCGGCTGTCCCACGGTATGCGGGGCAAAACGAAATGGCCGGCTTATGCCAAATTTGCCGATCAGCACGACCAATATCTGACCGAAATATTGAATGACTCCGATGTGGAGCCATTTGCGGAATCGCTCAAGGCATCCACCGGCTTGCCGGTCATCATTTATGGTGAAAAACAGAACGCGTGACAGGCAAATCACAATCTCACGGCTGGCTTCGTCCGCGTCACTAACCATGCAACGCAAAAGGATATTTGTTCAGGCTTGATTCCTTTTTCAAGGATCGGTCGCCGGCAAGAGGTTCGCATTATTGCAGTCACACGTGGGGCACGCATTTGTCGAGTTTTGACAAGTGTAAAACAGGGTATCATATTCTGATTCTAGTATAGACGAAGTGACAGGAACATTTAAGAGCAGGTATACTGTCTGATACCCATCGGCCAATCGAGTGATAGTAAGCCTAATGTTATAATCCTCCTGTAACATAGAGGCTAGTAATACAGCTATGGTTGGAGTATGGTATCCCGTGATGCCGGCATCGCTGAAAGGTTCAAACGAGTCGTCTAAAACCTGCCAGTAAAAAGTGTAATTATTAGTGGTATCCCCAGGAATTTGCGCCTCCAGCCAGAATTCGTAAGCGTTATTATTCAAAGATCGCTCCGGAGGTATCGTATTGTTGGCAAAGTCATACCCTGGATTCCCCGGAACAATTTGGTCTGTCAGGACTGGGCCTGTGAAAAAGTTAGTGGACTTTGTTCTGCCGCTTGCAGCACCCTGAGTCACGAGCTGGATGGCGACAGGGATGAGGTCGTTTGTTTCGTAATCGTTGGTCGTGACGTAATAATATCCGCTGCCGGGCCACGACATCGGCAGGGAAAAATTCGTCTGCCAGAGGATTCCCTCCGCCAACAGCGGCCAGGTGGCCAGCGCCGCGGTGACGTCGTTGGTGCCATACACCTTGTAGTGGGCCACGCCCGCCGGTCCATTGATATCAAACCCGATATTATTGCTCGCAGTTAACGCCAGGTCCTGGATGGTCACCTGCTGTGCGGAGGTGGTTTTGCATACACAGGAGAAAACTGCCAAAAGACAAATTGATAAAAGGGTCCGAATTTTCCGTTTCATAGCATGCGACGAAAAATATAGCATTCGCCACGGCAATCGCAAAGTGCGATTTAAAAGTTTACCGGTGATTCTTCAATCCCATCGCTTTAATGCGCGAAAGCAGTGTCGTGGGCTTGATACCCAGGAGTTCCGCCGCGCCATCCGCGCCTTTGATCTTCCAATTCGTTTTTCCAAGAACGGCCAGCAAATTCTCGCGCTCGCGCTGTTGCATTTCAGCCTCGGTCAAAAATTCGCGGCTCGCCTCTTCCTCAGTTTGTAGTTTGCGCGAGGGGAGCGTCGAAACAGGCGCGTTATTGGGCAGGTCAAATTCCATGGCGCCACCGCGCGCGAGGATGACGGCGCGTTCGATGACGTTGCGCAATTCGCGGATATTGCCGGGCCAATCGTAATTTTCCAGTTGGGCGATGCCGGCGCGGGTCAGGCGCGGACGGGGGCACCCGAGGTCCTTGCAGGAAAGTTTGATGAAATGTTGCGCCAGCGGCGCGATGTCCTCCGTGCGGTCGCGCAGGGGGGCGACCTGGACGGGAAAAACATTCAGGCGATAATACAAGTCTTCCCGGAACCGCCCGGCGGCAACTTCTTTTTTCAGATCGCGATTGGTGGCGGCGATGATGCGCACGTCGGCAAACCGGGTGCGGTCTTCGCCGACGCGCTCGAAGGATTTTTCCTGCAGGGCGCGGAGCAATTTGCCCTGGAGTTCCAACGGGACTTCGCCGATCTCATCGAGAAACAACGTGCCGCCCTGGGCAGCCTCAAAACGGCCCGCGCGATCCTTGATGGCGCCGGTGAAGGCGCCTTTGGCGTGCCCAAAAAATTCGCTCTCGTAGAGTTCTTTGGGGATGGACGCGCAATTCACGCGGATCATGGGCCGATCCTTGCGCAGGCTTCGATGATGGATTTCATGCGCGACAAGTTCCTTGCCGGTGCCGGTCTCGCCGAGGATCAGGACGGAGGCGTCGGTGGGCGCAACGAGGTCTATCTGGCTGACGATTTGGCGCAAGGCCGCGCTCTGGCCGATGAGATCGCCAAAGGCTTTCGCCTCGACGACTTCTTCCTGGAGATAGGCGTTCTGTTGCTCCAGCTGTGACTTGAGTTGCTGGATCTGTTCGAAAGCGCGCGCATTGGCGACCGCGCCGGCGATGTGGTCCGCAAAAATTCGGGCCCAGGCCGCCACATCTTCCGGAATATTATGGCGGTTGAACACGGCGATGACCCCGAGAACTTCGCCTTTGAAGATGATTGGCACCCCGTTGAACCCGCGGATCTTTTCGCGCTTGAGCCAGTCGATATAGGCCAGCTCTTTTGGATCCTTGTCCACATCCCGCAATATCCATTGCTTGCCGGTGGCGGCGATCTTTCCCGCCGCGCCGAACCCGATCGGAATGCGCGCATAGGCGTCGGTGAGGTTGACATACTCCTCCTCTTCCTCCCGATCCAGCAGATGACTGGCGTCGGCGACGGCATGAAGACAGCGGGTCTGGTCCGGGCAATCCTTGCGGCGAATGCAGGTGGCGCAAATATCGCCTTTGCGAACCATCCAGATGCGGACGCGGGCGACACCTGGGCGTTTAAGAATGCGACGAACGACCTTTTTCCATAGTTCATCGAGCGACTCTTCCCGGGCGATTTCCAGAAGCAAATCGCGTGCAAATTCGGGATCAAACCGGATTTCGGTTTCCATGAACCTTAGTATGGTTGAGGTAGTACGAAATTTCAACCTTTATTGGACTAAAAATCGAACGTTCGATAATTCGAACCCTATAAATAAATGATTCAAAAATCATAACTAATTTAAAATAAACGACATATGATTTTTTAACAGGTTGGCATGGAAGCTGTAATATGGGGATCAGAAATGAGAGTGAATGGAGACAAAAATATGAATACTGCGACACTTAACCAGCCTGATTCTCTGTCCAACGGACGGGTGACGATTCCAGTACTGCCGGGTAGCCGGCTAATCATCGCCCCTGGCGCGGAACAAACGGAAGCGACCAATGGAAAGACGCCCGGCACCCCCAAAAAGAACGACCGCCGCAAGCATCTATATGCCGGACTGGCGATCTTCGCGGCGAGCCTGGCGACAGGAATCTATTATTTTGAATGTGTCGCGCCGTATGAATCGACGGATGACGCGTTCATCGAGGCGCACGTCACGCCGATCGCGCCGCAGGTGGCGGGCCGGGTGGCGCAGGTGCTCGTGCAGGACAATCAACTGGTGAAGGAAGGCGACGTGCTCGTGCAGATCGATCCGAGCGATTTCCAAACAAAATTTGATGAGCAAAAAGCAAACCTTGCGGCGGCGAATGGCCGCCTCGCACAAGCGAATCAGCAGGCGACGGTTGACCAGGCAAAAATCCAACAGGAAAAAGCCAACCTCGCGGCGGCGCAGGCTGAAGCTGCGCGCGCGGAGTCTGATTACAAACGTTATCAAGAAGTCGGCGACCTCGGCGTTTCGCAAAGCCAATTGGACCTCGCTGCGCAGCAAGCCCACTCGGCGGATGCGGGAGTGATGGCGGCGAAGAACGTTGAATTGGCCGCCGAAGCCCAGGCGAACCTGGATGCGGCGAGCATTCAGACGGCGAATGCCGAGATATTGAAGAGCGAAGCCGATCTGCATCAGGCGCAATTGAATCTGTCCTACACGCAGGTCAAAGCGCCGGCAGCGGGTTATGTGACGCACCGCACGGTGGAGACCGGTGCGTACATCCAGACCGGCCAGCCATTGCTGGCAATTGTGCCGCAACAGGTGTGGGTGGTGGCGAATTTCAAAGAAACACAATTGACGCATATGCGCGCGGGCCAGCCGGTGGAGATCCGGATGGACGCTTATCCTCAGGTCAAATTCAAAGGTCATGTGGACAGCATCCAGTCCGGCACGGGTCCGCGTTTCAGCCTGTTGCCCCCGGAGAACGCCTCGGGTAATTACGTGAAGGTGGTGCAGCGCGTGCCGGTGAAGATCGTGCTCGATAACGACAACGACCCGAACTACGTGCTCGGGCCGGGGATGTCGGTGGTGCCCGAAGTGCGGGTGAAATAAAACACTTTAACCGTCCGGAGATATGAACAACAACGAACCCAAAGTGAATCCGTGGCTGATCACCCTGGCGGTGATGTTGCCGGCCTTCATGGAAGTGTTGGACACTACCATCGCGAACGTTTCGCTGACGCATATCGCGGGCAGCCTTTCGGTCTCCACGGATGAAGCCACCTGGGTGTTGACGAGCTATCTCATCTCCAACGCCATCGTCATCCCGTGCAGCGCGTGGCTCGGCCAGCGTTTTGGACGGAAAAATTTCCTGCTCGCCTGCGTGGTCATCTTCACCGCGGCATCGTTCTTGTGTGGGTTGGCGACCAGCCTGCCGATGTTGCTGGCGATGCGCGTGCTCCAGGGCGCGGGCGGCGGCGCCTTCCAACCCATCGCGCAATCCATCATGATGGAAAGTTTTCCGAAAGAGAAACAGGGTATGGCGATGGGCATTTACGGCATCGGCGTGGTGACCGCCCCGATCCTGGGACCTGTGCTCGGCGGCTGGATCACGGACAATTATAGCTGGCGCTGGATCTTCTTCATCAAGCTTCCCGCCGGTTTCCTGGCGTATTGGCTCATCCAACGTTTTATCCATGACCCGCATTGGATCCGCAACGCCAAACCTCCGCGCCTGGATGTGATCGGGTTCAGCTTCATGTCGCTCTGGCTCGGCTGCCAGGAAGTGATGTTCGACAAAGGCCAGGAGGACGACTGGTTCGGCTCGCATTTCATCATCCTGATGGCGGCCCTGGCGATTGTCGGGTTGTTCATCTTTGTGGAGCGCGAACTTTCGGTGGAAAGGCCCTTTGTGGACCTGCGCGTGATGAAAAATTACAACTTCGCTCTTGGCGCAGTGCTGATGTTTTTCGCCGGTGTCACCCTCTACAGCATGACGGCGCTCATCCCGCTCTATCTGCTGTCGTTGATGGGATATACCGCCTTGCAAAGCGGGCTGGCGATGATTCCGCGCGGCATCGGCGCGTTGATCGCCATGCCGCTCGTGGGA
>Ga0206942_1249_pt1 | contig 14389 bp, 13 predicted proteins | sample Alteio_BWOrgHeat_6_FD_153253 | JGI IMG/M metagenome (GOLD analysis project Ga0206942, IMG submission 153253) | Enriched cells from forest soil in Barre Woods Harvard Forest LTER site, Petersham, Massachusetts, United States -... | ecosystem: Environmental > Terrestrial > Soil > Temperate forest > O... | reverse complement strand
TTGAGCGCCATCAGGGTCAGATTGACGTGCAGTCGAAGGTCGGGGAAGGCACCCAGTTTTTTATACGGCTGCCTATGAAGGGACTATGACGGACAGCAACGAACTTTACGCTCGCATTACGGCGGGGAACCCTTCGATCCTCCTGATCGACGATGACGTCAACATTCTGGATACCGCCAAGGATATTCTGGAAGAAGCCAGCTATGTCATTGCAACGGCTTCCAATGGCGCTCAGGCGATCCAGAAATTGGATCAGAATGAATTCAATGTCGTGGTGGTCGATTTTCAGCTCCCTGATGCGACGGGGCTTGAACTGGCCAGAAAAGTTCGCGAGCGCAGCGATCATACCTGCGTCATTTTAATGACCGGACATGCCTCGCTTGAAATGGCGGTCAAAGCGATACAGGAAGCGGTCTACGATTACCTCATCAAGCCCGTCGATCCCGCTCAGCTGAAACGGACGATCGAAAAAGCGATTGAAAAACAACGGTTGACGCTTGAAAATAAGCAACTGGTCAAGGACCTTCGGGAGACGAATGACGCCATCTCTCGTCTGGATTCGCTGAAATCAAAGATGCTCACGGTGCTTTCCCATGATCTCCGCACCCCGCTTTCCAGTATCCGGGGCTATTCGGAACTTTTGAAGTCCGGCGTGAAAGGCCGGATGTCGGAGGCGCAGAAAAAGATGATTGAGATTACGATTCAGGAGGCGGACCATCTGAATGGATTGATCGGGGATCTTCTGGATCTGGCCAGCATCGATGCGGGGCGACTGAACCTGGATCTGCGGCCCATCCCGTTCAACGAATTAATTGAGAAAGCCCTGCCGCGCGTCAAGCTGGTCTCGGAGATGAAAGAGCTTCCGATCGAGACCGTTTTGGAGGCCTCGTTGCCCGTGGTACAGGTCGACGTCAGTCGGATCGTCCAGGTGATTTCAAATCTGCTGCGCAGCGCTTTAAAACATGGAACCCGGGGCGGTAAGATCATCGTTCAGGCGACCGAAAAGGGGACGATGGTGGAACTTAAAATTTCTCACGGCGGGCAGGGCTTCGATGCGGAACAATTGAAAAATTTATTTGTTGGGTCTAAAGGGCAAGGCGCGCCGAATGGCTCGATGGACGGGCTCCGCATCGGCCTGGCGATTGCCCGTGAAATTGTGCATGCGCACGGCGGCGACATCGGCGTGGAAAGCCGCGGCGTGGAACAAGGCAGCACATTCTGGATTAAATTACCGATTATGCGGGAGCAAGCTTTAAACGTTGTTTAATCGATAGGAGACTCTATGTTCTGGAAGCGCATTAAAGTGATGTGGTGGAATCACAAAATCTGGTTCATTCTGGGTGTTGTGATGTTTATTCTGGTGATCCTCAGCATTATGGGGCTTGCCTCTTTAGAATCGTTTTTTCAGCAGCAGATCCTCGGGACGCTGCCGCTCGAGATCATCAAGATGGTGGGGTATTCCATCCTCGGGGCCTGGGCGTTCGTGGTCCTGGTCTATCGCGTGGGGATGCCCATGAGCGGCAACAGCGGTTCCGCGGTCAAGGCCTCGGACATCAAAGTGACGTTCAATGACGTCATCGGGTTGTCCGAAGCCAAACGAGAAGCGATGGAAGTGGTCCATCTCATCAAGGACCGGGCCAAAGTCAAAAAGATCGGCGGCAAGGTGATTCGGGGGCTGCTCATGGTGGGACCTCCGGGCTGCGGGAAAACCTATCTCGCCAAGGCGATTGCGCATGAAGCGGGCGTTCCCTTCTTTTCCATTGCCGGCAGTGAATTTGTCGAAGTGTTCGTGGGGGTCGGCGCCGGTCGCGTCCGTAAGATATTCCAAAAAGCCAAATCGGCGGCCTATATCCACGGGGCGGCGATTCTTTTCATTGATGAGTTGGACGCGATCGGGCAGTCCCGGAAGTTTTCCGCGTTCGGAAGCTCGGAATCGGATAATACCTTGAACCAGCTGCTCGTGAATATGGATGGACTCGCCAGAGATGAGGGAGGCAATGTGATTGTGATCGGGGCCACCAACGCCGCGGAAGGCGTTCTGGATCCCGCGCTGATGCGGCCGGGACGTTTTGACCGCCGTATTCAGATCACAAAACCCAACCTCAAGGAGCGTGAAGAAGTTTTCCGTTATTATCTGAAGAAGGTCAAAGCCGATCCCGACATGGATATCGGCCGGCTCGCGCGAAAGGCCGTCGCTAAATCTCCCGCCGAAGTCGAGAACGTGGTGAAAGAAGCGGCGCTGATTTCTCTCCGGAACGAACGGGACATGGTCACTTACAAAGATATCGGGGCGGCGCTGGAACGAGTGGATCTGGGGCTTGAAACGCACCTGGAGCTCACCCCCGCCGAGCGCGAACGGGTGGCGTACCATGAATCCGGCCATCTGGTGGTTCTCTATCGCCAGCATCCGACGGATGATGTGTTCAAGGCGTCCATCAAGACGCGCGGCGGCGCCCTCGGCGTCGTCTATCACCATCCTCGGGAAGAGCTTTACACGAAGACGCGCGATGAAATTTTCGCCAACGTCAAAACGGCCCTGGCCGGCTACGTCGCCGAGAAGATCAAGTACGGCGTGACGTCGACGGGCGTCGCGAGCGATTTCGAGAACGCCATGCGCCTGGCTCACGCCATGGTCTGGAACTTCGGAATGGGTTCGAATGGGTTTGTGGGCGATTTTACGTCCATCCCTGAAAATCAGATCTCCGACGATATGAAAAATCGGCTGAACGAGGAAGTTCAAGGCATCCTTCATAAAGCGGCGGAGGAAGTGGAATCCTTTCTGCGCAGCGAATGGAACACCATGGACCTCTTCGCCAAAACCTTGCTCGAACGCGAAGAGCTGGACTATGATGAAATTGAAGCGATATTCAAATCGCACGGAAGGGAACGCGTCCAAAACTAAGACCATGAAGCCCGCCAACAAAATCATCCTTGGCGCTTGTTTAGGGGCCGCTCTCGCATTGGGCGGGGCCGTTCATTACTGGTCTTCACTTCAAAACGGATGGCAAAGGATGGGCGCGCGGCTCATTTTGAAGCCGACCTATCCCGGCAGCCAGGTCGCTCTGGCGCTCAAGAAGATGTGCGCGAGCGACTACCATATGACGGTCGAAGCGCGCCGGAAGGATAATACGCTCCAGACGTTCTTCTGGCGGGTCGGGCTTTTGAAAAGCAATCAGGCCGAGATGCGTAACGACGCCGCTGAAGCTTTGGAACGCGTTTTACTGTGCGCCACTCGGATCGCCTTGAGTACGGATGCCCCGCTGCAGTTCATCGAGGTCAAGATGGCTGATGTGCTGACGGGAGCGACCGTGACGCTCTGGCGTTACGTGCCGGATATTCGAGATTCCATGTACACGCGGATGGCGGAAGACGAGTACATCAACCGGCTGGTGATTGAAGTCGATACGGAGGCCCAGCGCAACATTCAGGGTCGTAATCCGCAGTGGGATGCCCCCATTACGATGGCCGAGTTTCTGGCCAAGCAGGTGGTATTGAGAGCCAAACGGCAGAGTCCGGTGGGACTTCAAGCGCATGAAGATTTGTCTCAGCCGTCCACGCTGGTGGTTGTCATCGACAATTGGCCGGCGATTCAGCAGCAGGGGATGCAGCAGCAGTCCAAAGTCACGGACCTTCTGGAAAAGTCTTCCAAGGATGTGCTGCATGGCTACGGCTTCGAAGGTTTCCGGGGCGTGGTCTTAGAGGACGGCCGGGGATCCGCGGTTGGAAGCTGGAAACTTTAATGACTGACATGCGGAGGGGAAAAAGGAGAAACCGTATGGCAGATGAACGAAGTAACGGTCACACGAAAGGTGTTGCGGTACTCAGCAAGCCGGTGAAAAAGGATAAGGTGCGGCTGTTGCTCGCCGATGACCATTCCTTGTTCCGGGCGGGCTTGAAGGACTTGCTCGATGGCACCAGCAACTTTGTCATCGTAGCGGAGGCCTCCACGGGTCCCGAAGCGCTGGAAATGGTGGAAAAGAAGCAGCCGGATATCGTTCTCATGGATATCCGATTACCGGGCATGGACGGCATCGCCTGTACCCGGCAGATCAAAAAGACGCATCCCGAAGTCACGGTCCTGGTGCTTTCCATGTACGATGATGAATCGCACGTGCTGGAGGCATTCAATGCCGGGGCCAACGGGTATCTCTCCAAGCTGCTCTCGGCGCAGGACCTGGTCCGCGCGATCGAGACGGTCCATCAGGAAGGCTACCTCATCCCGGGCAACATCATGACTCGGCTCATGGGCGGCATCCGAAAGCTGGACCTGGCGGCCATGGAAGATGCCAATGGCGTGGTAACGAAGTCCGAACTTCGCGTGCTCTGCTCCCTTGTTCAAGGGCGTTCCAACAAGCAGATCGCCGAAGAGATCTTCGTTTCCGAAAAGACTGTAAAAAACCACCTGAATCACCTGTTTAAGAAGCTTGGCGTCAAGAACCGCACCGAAGCCGTCGTCAAGGCCATCGAGCGAGGTCTGGTGTCGATGCAGTAGGGGCACAACGGGGCAGGTTGCTTTCATTTCCCCGTATCCGCCACTCCGGCTTTGGCGGACCCGCCAATACGTAGTGGCGGGGTGGGGGGCCAGACTCAAGAATTCCGGTAATATACCGGGTTTTTGAGCCTGGCCCCTGTTTTTTTGTGGGCGCGCCCCACAGCTGTCCGGTTAAAATGTAAAAAGAATCCTCCGATCGGGATAGAATGATTGTGCTAGCAAACATTCTTTCGAGGGAGGATTCTTGTGAGCCATTATAACACCGTTCTTAGTCAGCTACTCGTCCACGTTCCTCGACATGATTTCGAAAAGCTCGCCGAAGCGTACCAGTGTCAACGTTACGTGAAGTCTTTTTCCAGCTGGAGCCAGTTCACGACTTTGCTTTATGCTCAAGCCAGCGGGAAGGATAGCCTCCGAGATATTCAACACGCTCTGGCTGCCCAAAGCTCCAAGCTCTACCATCTCGGACTCCCCGACCGAATTTGCCGTTCCACCTTAAGCGACGCCAACGCTAAACGCCCTTGGTCGCTTTACCAAGATATTTTTTATCGGCTCCTGCAACGTTGCCGTACGATCGCTCCTCGCCACCGCTTTCCATTTAAAAGCCCACTCATCACCCTGGACTCGACCCTCCTGGACCTGTGCCTGGGCCTGTTTCCTTGGGCAAAGTTCAGCAAGGTTCGGGGCGGCCTGAAACTCCATTACCAGTTTGATCATGCCGGTCATTTACCCGTTTTCTTGACCGTGACTGAAAAGCGGGGGTCCCGAGTCTCCCATGATCTGTGTGTGGCCCAACGGCATTTGGTCCCTCAACCGGACAGCATCTATTGCTTTGATCGCGGCTATTACAGTTTCCCGTGGTTCCGTCGGATCCATCAGGCCCGCGCCTTCTTCGTCACCCGCCCCCGCCACGGTCTGCGCTATCGAATCACCGGACAGCATAAACCCAGTGAAAATAAAGCCGTCTTGGGAGATTTCCTCATTGAACTCACCGGGGTTCATCCTTCCAAAGCCTTCCCCGGTCCGTTACGCCTGGTGCGCTACTACGATGCCAAGACGGCCCGCACGTTCGACTTCTTAACCAATCACTTCAGCTTGTCCGCTTCCACCATTGCTCAGATCTACAAAGCACGCTGGCAGATCGAAGCGTTCTTTAAATGGATCAAACAAAACCTCAAAATCAAAAGCTTCTTGGGAACGTCCCGAAATGCCGTCCTCACTCAAATCTGGGTCGCCATGTGCTACTACTTGCTGCTCTCCTACATCAAATTCCAATCCAAATACCGCTTCTCCCTGTTCTACTTACATCGAATCATCAAGGCGACTCTTCTGGAAAGATTCTCTTTGATCGATCTCTTAAGCCTTACAGAACATCGCCTGCCCAGGATTCGTGATGGTGACTCACAGCTCTCTTGGGCGTTTTAACCGGACAGCTGTGGGGCGCGCCCACAAAAAAACAGGGCTGTGTTGCGCCACCCCCCTCCCCCCCGGGACGGCCGGGCCCTGGCTTGGCCTCCTGACCTTAATTCGTCGCCCCGGCAGGCTGTAGGCCGGGGCCCAGCCGTCGGTTGTGATTATCTGCTTAGCTCATTTTCGACGTCTCCCCGGTGATCCATAGGCCGGGGTCCAGCCGTTTTCCATCGGAAAATACGACTGGGTCCCGGCCTACAGCCTGCCGGGACGACGACTGGGGAGCCATGTCGGTTCAGCCTACCAAACCTCCAGCGTGTTGATGGAGTATGGCCATCTTCCGCGCCACGCAGGTCAGGGTGCTAATTCGCCATTGAGGTCTCTCCACGTCGAATTCTTCTGTTCAATCAATCGTATCTTCCAGCCGCGATGCCATCGCTTGACCGCCTTTTCCCGCATGGCCGCAGATTCTATCGTGTCATGAAGTTCATACCAGACCAACCGATCGAGAGCATGCCGAGCGCTGAAGCCCTCGATGAATTTCTCCTTATGCTGCCAGATCCGCTGAACCAGGTCCGTGGTCATTCCCACATAGAGGGTTCCATGCTTATGGTTGGCAAGGATATATACGCAGGGTTGTCTGTCCACAACGGTTAGAGGAAGGACGGCTTGTTTTATTCACGGCTGGGCCCCGGCCTACGGCCTGCCGGGGCGACGATGATGGAAGGCGACATTGAATTAATAGGGCCTCCCGCCCCGGGCTGGAGCGAGTGGGGAGGCTCTGGGCCGACTCGAGTGGAAGGCCGGGGCGGGAGGCCCGCCGTTGACGTTTATTGTTCTTGTTCGAGGTGGAGGGTAATGCCTTTGTAGTTGGCGGCCCAGAAGTTGTAGAGCCAGGCAATCAAGGCAAGGATCAGAGAGACGACGAGAGCGTACACCACCGTAAAGAGCAGCGTCGCGAGAATCTTCTGCCACCAGAGAGCCAGGCGGATGCCCGAGTACGGCGAGATAAAGAAAGAATAGACGGCCGCGACGAACCCGACCACGACAAAGATTCGGATCGCATTGGCGAAGACCGAACCGGGACGAATGGCTTTGATTTCATAGTTCATGAGAGCACCTCAAGGTTATTGGGCGATGTGACGCAGGACAATGAGCGTTTTGACGCTCTGAGATTGGGAATCCGATAGGCGAAGGACGCCGGCTTCATAAGGTTGTTCTCCAAAAGTCACTGGCCCGCGAACCACCTGGCCTTCTTTTTGAAACGCTTCTCCGACGAGATTAGCAAAATTAACATCGGTGATCAAATCGAGCAGATGCTGATTCTGCGGGAGGGCTCCATTGCCGGTATCGGTAATCAAGGCATTGTCCTTGTCGGCCACAAGCACGCGCGCATCCGGAAGTAGTTTGCGCATGAGCTGATCGACAAGCTGTTTCTCGCGCTGCGCCAGAATAACGGTTCGGTCCCCTTGATTTTGGAGCTCGGATTTAAACCGAAGAATGAGTTCGTTAATGGCCTTATTGACCTGGCCGAATTCATCGGGCGTTTCCGGCAAAGCCGCCTCCGCATTTTGGGCCGTCATTCCCCCCAGCCATTTCGCCAGGGTCTTCATCGGATAAACCACCCATCGTCGCACGAAAACCATCATGAGGCCGATGCTCATGCCCACCAGGCCTAAAACCGTCATGAAAAAACTGTTCTGGAACCCCTGGAGCTGCTTATTAATGTGGCTGTAAGTCATCTCGATCTTTACGACGCCGATCGGTCGGCTCTGGCCCTGGACTTTCAGCGGGGAGACCAGCGCCAGGGCTCCTCCGCCTGAATTCTTAAACGGCATCATGATGCCGTCATTGGTCTCAAGCGCCTTTTTCATCAGGGGGTCGTCCCAGAGCGTCCCCACTTTCTCGGCATCGGCATGATAGCGGACCTCTCCTTTGTCATCGACGACGACCACCGATGTGATTTCCTGATCCTGTTCAAGACGATTGATCACCTGGAGCAGCGTCACGTCATCCTTGCGCTGCAGGGATTCGGCGATGAGAAACGCATAAAAGCTGTTGATGAATACCGCTTTTTCGCTCAGGCGCAATTCCAGGGCATTTCGGGCCTGCTTCATGAGAAGGGACTGTGCAACCAGGGTAATGGCCACGGCCACCACACCGGCCAGAATGCAGAATCGAGTCGTGATATCTTTAAGCAAGGCGGATTTCATAGAGTGCATTCTCCATCGTCATCCCGGCATTCCGTTAGCCGGGATCCATCATGACGTTTCACGGCGCTGATGGATCCCCCGCTGACGACCGCGGGGGATGACGTACTGGTATTCATGGTGTTCCGCGTCCGGAGTTGGCCGCGTCCCATTCCTGTCGGGCCCTCTCGCGAGCCATATAAATGCGTTCGTCTGAAGGATCCAGGGTATAGGCGATTTCGAGTTCATCCAGAGCGCGATGGAAATCCTTGGTTCGAATGGCCCCGAGCCCCTGGCGATAATGCTCCAGCGCTTCTTCCGGATTTCTGGGTTGTTCAGGCACGACCGTTGCTGTGGGTGAGCTTGGATTGACGGCGGGCGGCGTGGCGGCGGGTTTCCTGGCGACGCGAACAGGTTGATTCTGTTTTTTAAGTTTAGCTTCAGCGTCACTAATGGCCGCGGAAGATCGTTGGACTTCATAGTTATAACTCATGGATTCCTGCCAGCTCTTGATCGCATCCGTATAATGTCGCTGGCTGGCCGACTCCGTCGCCGCCTTAAAGGCCGCCTGCCCCAGCTGGATTTTAATCTTGGCCGCCATGCGTCTGGCCTCTTCATGCCGCGGTTCGAGCTTCAAGACCTCCTCATAGGAGTGCAGCGCTCCGGTCAAATCATTTTGCTGAAACTGATCATACGCCTGGGAAGCCAGGCGACTGATTTGAGCTTGATCAATGCTCAATTCCACCTTGGACATTAACAGGAGCAGACCTCGCTGCTTATAAGTGGGGTCGAGGGCAATGGCATTGGCCCAGGCATCCAGGGCGTCTTCATAGTCTCCGTGATGATAGTGCAGATAACCCACTTCAAATTGTTTCTGAGCCAGAGCGTGATTCATCGCATCAATTTTCTTCTGAGCCGGCGCATAATTCGGGTTGGCCTCCAGCGCTTTTTTCCAGTAGGAGATGGCCAGTACGTTCTGTCCGGCGTGCACAGAGTCGTTGGCTTTGCGCATGTTCTGGTCGACCACCTCCCGGGCATTGGCCATGTTCTGATTGGCTTTCAACTTCAGAATGGTCTGCCGCATCGATTGAACGTCCTGGTAGTTCGGGTCGATGGCGTAAATCTGATCAAAGAGGCCCAGGGCTTCGTCGTAGCGGCTGTCGTGGTAAGCATCCATGGCGTCCTTATAAACGAGGTCCAGCGTATCCCGCGCCAGCGACGACTTCGTGGACCGGATGGATTCTTCATACAGCTGTTTGTCGGAACCATTGACTTTGCCGGCGTCCATAGACGCCGCTTTCATCAGGGCGTCCCCCTGCTGATCATCGGACGCAAAGAGATGGACCGTTAAAAGACAACTCAGTGAAGCCCAGATGGCGATTTTCTTCATAGTTACTTGTACCCGTTAATAAAGCTTAATGCAATGGGGCCGAAGATGATGACGAAAACGATGGGAAAGAAAAAGACCATCATGGGAAACAGCAGTTTCACGGGCGCTTTGCCGGCGACTTCTTCCGCACGTAAAATCCGTCGGCTGCGCATATCTTCCACATAATTACGCAAAACCGTGGCGAGACTTGTTCCCAGTTCCTCCGATTGAATCACCATGGCCGTAAAGGATTGAAGGTCGGAAAGGTTGGTTCGGTACGCCAGGTGCTGCAGCGATTCCTTTCGCGGTGTGCCCAGCCGGTTCTCCTGGATCAGAAGCTGCAGTTCCTCGCGCAGGGCATTGGGTTTCATCTTGGCCATGATGCGTTCAATGCCGGCCAGAAGGTCCAGTCCGCTTTCCAGCGCGAGCGCCGCCAGATCCACAAATCCCGGTAAATTCCTCTGAATTTCAGCCTGCCGGGCGGCGGCTTTGCTTTTAACATAGAGTTCAGGTAAGAGGCTCCCGATGTACGCCGTGCCAATCAGGAAAAGGGGCTGTGACATTCCCATATGCCAGCCATAAAGCGTGACGACAACAGCGCTCAATTCTTTGTAAAAAAGCAGGTCCTCGGGTCTCCATCCAAAAACGCTTCCGCTTCGAAGGAGCAGAAGCTCAAGCCTGTCGTGGAATTTCGAATGGCTTAAGATCCATCGATTGAGCCCCAGGGCGCCGATTCTCCCCGTCCATTCGCGCAGCGAGCTGCCCGCCGAGCGTTTGGTCAGTCGAGATCCGAATGACGGCAATTGCTCGCGGGATTCCAGAAAAATTTCGAGCGCTTTGTAGCATAGAAAGAAAACCGCTCCCATGAGAATGAATGCGGAGAAACTCATATATCGACCGTCACAATTTTTTTGGTCACCAGAATGCCGATGGCTTCCCAGATCAATAAGAACACAATGACGATCTGCCCCCAGGGATTCGCCAGCGCGGGCGCCATAAAGGCAGGGGACAGGAAGAAAAAGACCACGGCCAGCACCCAGGGGAAGCCGGCCAGAAAGAAGATCTGAGTTCGTCCTTGAGACGTCATGGCTCGAACTTTCTTTTGGAGCTTGCTTTCTTCCCGGATGGTGAGTACGAGCTGGTCGAATGTCTTGATAATATTGCCGCCGGTCTCTCTCTGGATGGCGATGGCATACACCACGGTCTCCAGAGTCCGGCTTCGAATGCGGGTGGTGAGATCCATCAAGGCGGTTTCCAGCTGGGTGCCCAGGCGATAGGAATTCAGCACCAGCCCGAACTCTTCCGATATGGGCGGCTTCATGGTGGTCGAGACCCGCTCGATGCCGGCGGCCATATCAAGTCCGCTGCGCAGCGAATTGTTAATCAGCAGAAGTGCGTCCATCAGCTGGGCTTCGAACTGGCTGGAACGGATATCTTTGTAGATCGACAGGATAATTTTTGGCGCGACAAGACCTCCCAGGGCCACAGACACCGCTACAATCCAGCTGCCCGAGGTCAATCCGAGAACGATTCCCAGCACCACCGCCCCGATCAAGATTTTTGTGGGCTTGACGTTCAGGAAGAACTTGTCCAGTTCCCGGGAGGTGCGCACGAGGTCCGCTTTATAGCGTTCGTGGTAAAGCGTAAAAAGTTCAGGGATCATCTCAACAATCCCCACCATAAAGAGGAAAAGAGATGCAAAAATAGCGAGATGTCCCATCGTAAACATCAGGCGCTCCTTTTAAACGCTGATAAATCCAGGGTAAGACCCTTGCTTTTAAGTTCGGGTAGAAACTTGGGGAGTTCCCCGGTCGCTTCATGATGCCCTGTCACGCGCCCCTGCTCATCCACGCTGTCCTGGACGTACCGGAATAAGTCCTGAACGAGAATGGTTTCCTCGTTGCGCCCGGTCACTTCCGTGATGCAGGTGACTTTGCGGGAGCCGTCCTGCATGCGGGTGAGTTGAATCACGAGATGCACCGCCGAGCGAATTTGTTCGCGCAGCGCCCATACGGGAAGGTCCATGCCGGCCATGAGACAAAGGGTTTCAAGACGGGTAAAGGCGTCGCGGGGGGAGTTCGCGTGGACGGTGGTCAGAGAGCCTTCGTGGCCGGTGTTCATCGCCTGGAGCATGTCCAGGGCCTCTCCGCCGCGGCACTCGCCGATCACAATACGGTCGGGGCGCATGCGCAGACAGTTTTTGACCAGGTCCCGGATGCTGACCTGCCCCTGACCTTCGATGTTCGCCGGACGGGCTTCCAGACGGACGATATGATCCTGCTGCATGCGGAGTTCCGCCGTATCTTCGACGGTCACGATGCGCTCGTCATTGGGAATGAAGCTGGACAGCATGTTGAGAATCGTTGTTTTTCCGGTTCCTGTGCCGCCGGAGATGATGATATTTTTCTTGGTCAGCACGCAGACTTTAAGGAAATCAATCATCGGGCGACTGATGGCGTTCATCCCGATAAGATCGTCAGCGCTGAACGCCCGCTCGGGAAAACGACGGATCGTAATAGAAGGACCGTTCACCGCCAGGGGGGGGATAATGGCATTGACGCGCGAGCCGTCTTTTAAACGGGCATCCACCATGGGAACACTCTCATCAATACGTCTCCCGAGGGGGGCGATGATCCGGCGAACGACCTGCACGACGTGGTTATTATCGATGAACCGCTTATCGGAAAGCGTGATTTTCCCCCGGCGTTCAATATAGACTTGATCGAATCGATTCACCATAATTTCCGTCACGGTGGGGTCGGCCAACAACTCTTCCAGCGGACCCAGCCCCAGAGCTTCATCCACCAGCTCTTTCACCAGCCGTTCGCGTTCATCCCGGCCCAGGACGAGGTCTCGTTCCTTGCCCAGCAAAGAGTTGACGGTGCTTTCCACATTGGTTCTTAACTGGCGTTCCTTGACCGCATCGCCCTTGGTGTCGAGATCGATGCGCCGGATATTGAGTTCTTCCACCAGATCCCGGTGAATACGCTGCTTCAACGTATCCCAGCTTCTGCGCTTTTCCTGCATCATGCTGTCGACGACATGGGTCTGCAGAATCGAAACGCCCGCCGGGCTCTTGGCGCCGCGATCGCTGGCGCCGGCCAGATCCAGGGTCCCCGGGTTGGAGGGGCGCTTAAAATGGCCGAGGAGGTCCACGATCTTTCCGATTTGCTGCGCATAATCGGATCGTCCGTTCTCCATAATGGTCGATCGGCCGGAATTTAATTGATGGGGGAGTTCCGGTTCAACGGTCAATTGGATATCCACCGTTTTGCCATGGCGGTCCAGAGCTTCACCAATACTTCGGAGGCCCATGGCCTGGGGCGAGTTGGTCTGGTTCAAAGCGAAAATAAATTTATGAAAACCAAACTTTTGATTCTGGAGCGCTTCCATCTGCAGGAGCGTGGACCGGACGGAAAGCGTGTTGGGCAGAAAGGTCCAGACAATGGCATCGGCCAGATCCAGCGTGATGTTGCGCAAGGGGCTCATCATTTCGACATCGATAATGAGGTCGTAGAGCTGAGAAAAGGCGCGCAGAAAGAAAGTCCATTGTTCGGCGCTGATGGTTTCGTTCTGCCGGCCGGCCGGAGCCAGGTTCATGACGCCGATCCCGAGACGGTTGGTGGGCACGCGGCCTCGCAGCATGGGCAAGGTCAGCTTCTTGCTCGCCAGTTGTTCGAGCACCTGGAAAACGCTCATGGAGGCTTCCGCCCCGCTGATCAGAGCGGATTCCCCTCGACAAAGGGGGTCGGCGTCCACCAGGATAATGGGCTGCTTGCGGGTTTGAGCGTAGCGTGCCGCCAGATTGGCGGCCAGGGTGGATTTGCCTACGCCCTCGTGGGGGCCGGTCACGGCAATGATTTTATTAGGCATAACGGGTATTTTCTACGACTTGATCAGCCGGAACGTCACAAAGAGTACCAACGACGTCTGCGTCACATTTTCGGCCGTATGACGGAACAGCAGTCCGATCAGAGGGATATAACCCAGGATGGGCACTCGGATGATCGTTTTATCCCGCTTGGATTGCTTGATGCCGGCCAGAACCACCGTTTCCCCATCTTTGACTTCCACTTTGGAGCCGGCTTCGCGCGAGGTCAAACCGGGCACCGAAATTCCGCTGAGCGTGATGGCGACCGAATTATCCGGATTCGAAACGCCGACATTGATCTGCGCCTCGATTGTTCCCCGTGGCGTAATTTGGGGAAGTATTTTGAGCGACACGCCATATTTTTTGTACTCGACTCCCTGGACGCCCCCCTGACCTACCGTGGGGTAAGGGATCTCTCCGCCGACGAGAAAATTGGCTTCAAATCCGCTTTTCGTCAATAACGTCGGATTCGCCAGAATTCTGGCCTGGTTGTTCTGAATCAAAAGATCAAGTTGCGCTGAGATGGCGCTGCGGTTCAGTTTTCCGATATCAAAAATGGAGGGAACGGTTTGCTCGATAAAATTCAGCTGGCCGTTCTGGAGGCCATTGGTCCCTGCGGTGCCCCACAAGACTCCGAGAGTATTTACATTCGCTTCGCTGATTTCGAGAGAATCAACGCTGACTTCGATGAGCGGTTCTCTCGCGCCCGGCGTGGTATTCACGGGAGCTGCCGCGGTTGGGGGATTTTTGCCATCGGGATCGCCCGGAGCAGCCTGGAGAGGCATCTGTAAGGTCACAAAAAACGATAGGGCGATGGGGAAGACGCGAAAACCCGATGGGGTGATGGGGCGATGGGGTGATGGGGCGACACGGAAAAATGGTAAGTCTTGATAATTCATTTATTCAGGCTCCTTAGTTTCTGTTGCGCCCCATCTCCCCATCGCCCTATCTCCCCATCGGTCGTTCTGGGTCTTTCCTACCAAGTTTAACGAAGCTCTGTTACGCGCATGTTACGATAATGTGAATTCTGCGTTAAATAACATCAAAGACGTCATCCC
>Ga0206942_1248_pt1 | contig 14558 bp, 9 predicted proteins | sample Alteio_BWOrgHeat_6_FD_153253 | JGI IMG/M metagenome (GOLD analysis project Ga0206942, IMG submission 153253) | Enriched cells from forest soil in Barre Woods Harvard Forest LTER site, Petersham, Massachusetts, United States -... | ecosystem: Environmental > Terrestrial > Soil > Temperate forest > O... | reverse complement strand
TCGCTGGACAAGATCTTTGATAAGATGAGTAATTCATTAAACGAGCCAATGACTTCTCTTGAATTTTATAGAAGGATTGCACCGATAAACAAAGTCCTCAGAAATCTTCACACTTTATTTTGGGCTTCTGAATCATACGAGAACGGAACAGAAACCGGACTGCCGCGATTTCCATTGGACGTGCATTGGTCTGATGGAAAAATGTATGTGTTAAGAAACAATTCGACTCAGGAAAATATAGTTGCTGGCTCTGTGGTGAAAAGTATCAATGGCGAAAGTTCAAATTCAATTTTTGACAAAATCCTTGAATCCACTATTCGCGATGGATTTAATGAGACGTATCCTACAGCTAGGGCAAGCAGGCTCTTTGGTTTCTTTTATGCAGAGCTGATCGGGACGCCAAAGACTTTTATTGTGGAATTGATAACACCAAATGGTGATGAGCAAAAAATTGAAATTCCTGGGTTGACAGCCACCGAAATAAATAACAGCAGAATTACCCGGTACAATCGGAGATATAGTCAATTCAGTGAAGATTGGGAGGAATGGAGAAATATCCAAAAAGAACCCGCACTTCGTATGGAGATGAAAGGCGAAGTTGCAATAATGACTCTTCGTACTCTTGATCCTTGGATTATTAAAGGGAAGGGTCAAAGCTATGAAGAATTCATTAATCAGGCATTCAATCAACTCGCAACAAATAAGACGAAGGATCTAGTCATCGATTTACGTAACAATCATGGAGGATACGATCTTGTCGGTATGTTGTTGATGTCACACTTGCATGACTCTACCTTTTATTACTACAAGAAAAGAACTGCACTGGTGAAACCCATCGGTAAGTCCGAGAAAAAAGGAAATATCTATGAAATCATTGGAAGAAATGGTTGGATCGGGAAAGTAACGCCCGCCCAATCAGTATATAAAGAAAACGTCTATGTTTTAATGAACGGCTACTCCGCATCTGCTACTGGAGAATTTATAGGGCATCTGAAAAATATTAATCGTGCAATTTTCATTGGAGAAGAAGCTGGCGGCAACCCTGTGATATTTACAGGCAGCCAACGCATTCATATTGATCTTCCCAACACTCATATTACCGGGTTCATTCCGCTACATTTAACTGAAACGAATGTCAGGCTGAAGAATACGGGACATGGCATAATGCCGGACTATGAAGTAAAGCCAAGCATAGCTGATATTTTACTGGAAAAAGATAAGGAGATGGAATTTGTTCTAAAATTGATCCAACAAAAACAGAACAAATAAATGCCACAGCAACTGCTTGCATATTTTGCCAGCCTAATCTTATTTTCTTAATCCTGTAAAGTTTTTTTCCGGATCATTGCTGCAATTTTGGTTTACATTATTGCACTAAATAGATCGGCTAAGTTGAAAACCATGCAATCCGTTCGACGACTTAAATGCATGAGCCATTGGAAGCGACTAAGGCGAGGTCTGGATTACCAATCAGACAGGTTTTGAGATCGACGTGGTTTCTTGAATGCTAGTGTCTCCCTATCAACATCGACCAAAAGCTCGTCCTGCGATTCAATGTATGGATCATACCAGTTGACCTTCTTAGTTGCCCAGTCAAGCCAAACATCGAACTTATCTGGAGATTGATCGTTTAGTACGGCCCTTGATTTGGCGTCGGAAATAAATTCTCTCAAGACTTGTACCCTTTTCCATCGATCTGCTTGGTTCAGCAGCGTCTTGAAATCCTTAAGCTCATCCTCTTTCCTTTTTTGAGCCTCTTCTACTAGACGAATGCGTTCCTTCTCTTTTTCTTCTCTGATCCGGTTCTGGCGCCAAATCTCATGGAGTTCTTCTACTTTTGTTTCAAGACGAGCTATGATATTTGACAGTTGCTCTTCAATCTTTTTTTTCCCATCTGCCCATTCATTGCTATAGTAGCCATTGGCCTTAAACACCAAAATCTCTGTGGGTAAGAAAGTTCGCGATGCCCATTTGTCTTCAGAATTCACTATTGCCCTGGAGCGCTCCTTTATTTGAATCTTGATTCGCTCATCTTTGATTACCGCATGGGTGTCCCATTGGTTAACTTCAATATCGTGGCCTCGTGCGCGTAGGAGTTTGATAAAAGTATCCATGAACGCTAACGCCCGACATATCAGCTTCGGCTGCACAACAATATCTAGAGTCCCCTGCCTAGATTGCATCATTCCACTGAACTTCCAGCTTTTGTTGTCGCTGTCGTTGAGAGCTCTCCTAGCTGCGACAACAAGTATGTCTTCATTCCGGAGCTTCTCTGGGACGATGAGGTTGAACTTAGGGTCGTTTTCAATCTCAGTTTGACGCCCAGACCAGGGATAAACCTTTTTTCCCGTTGGTCGGCCAGCTTCTTCAAGCTTAATTTTCTCTGCCGATTCGGCTGGTGGCAAGTTTGGCTTTGCAATTTTTCGACCTGCTCTTATTTTTTGCCAATGTCCAAGTTTCGGAAGGGGAATATTATGCCTTTTGCAAATCTTTCTCAGACCAACGTCTGAGATCTCAAATTTCTTCGACAGCGCCAGCATGGATTCACTCCAAACTAGATCGAAAAGTTCTTCGCGGGTTAGTTCTCTCGGCATGCCTTATCAAGTTTAAGGTTTTGTTCTCTTGTTAATCATGATACCAATTTAAGGGTTTGCCAGAATGGGCCAAACGCCATCGATTATCGGCCCCAACGGATCGGGCGTAAAGTTCCTTTGCAAATATCAGTCAGCCATTGTAATTTGCTTTACAAAATATAAGTAAATGGGTAAAGAATATCTTGGCGAGTTCGAGGAACTAATTCTCACATTAGTCGCAGCCTTACAGGAAGATGCCTACGGGGCGGCGATCGCTGAAGAACTAGAAACGCGAGTGAAGCGTGACGCTAACCTAAGCGCCATACACGTAACGCTTTATAGATTAGAGGACAAAGGTCTTATCAAGTCAGCATTTGGGGGATCAACCAATGAGCGAGGTGGAAGGCGGAAACGAATTTACACCATCACCCGTGCAGGCATGGCCATGCTGAAAACTATGAAAGAATCGAGGATGGAGTTGTGGAAGTTGGTGCCACAGCTAAAAGTCAGCTAAAATGAAACAGTCACGTTCTTTGCAAATCCTGAGGTGGTTCTGTCCATCACACTTACTCGAAGAAATCGAAGGTGACTTGCTTCAAAAGTTTAAACGTGATGCGAAAACTTTTGGTGAGCGAAAGGCAAAAAGAAGATTGCTTTGGAATATTATTCGGTTCTGTAGACTGGGAATTGTGCTGAGGTCTAGACAGTCGAAACTAGCAAATCCGATTGAGATGCTGCAAAACCATTTCAAGATCGCTTTTCGCTATCTCCTAAAAAGAAAAACCTTCAGCGTCATTAATGTAATTGGTTTGGCCGTCGGCTTAACTGCGTTTTTTCTTATTGTTCAATACATCAGCTTCGAGTTAAGTTATGACACGTTCCACAGGAACAGCGATAATATATATAGGTTAGCACTTGAGCGCCACAAAAATGGTGTGTTTGAGGCTTCTTCAGCCAGCAACTTCGCTGGGCTTCGAAATCTGCTAAGAGACAATTTTCCTGAGGCAGAAGCTGTTACTGGCTTTTATAAAACGCCTGCTAACACTGGTGTATTTTTTCGATACAAGGGAAAGATTTATAACGAACTGGGTGGTGAACTGAATGCCGACTCTTCTTTCTTCAGAGTTTTCGAAAGCCTCCTACTAAAAGGTGATGCAGCTACAGCCCTAATCGATCCCCGAAGTATGGTTGTATCTGAAGCTATGGCGCGAAAACTTTTCGGCGATACCGAACCATTGGGTCAACATGTTGAAAAGCCTAACGAAGATCAGCAAAAAAGCGACTGTATCATCACTGGCGTTATGAGGGATTTGCCGACCAACTCTCACTTCCATGCTAATTTTGTGGTGCCACTAGACTACCAATGGAGTCGGCATACTGAGTGGACTCAGGATTATCTACTTACCTACATAGCATTGCGAAACGGAACCGATGCGAAGCAATTTGGCGATCGTCTAAACAGTGTATGTCAAAAAATGGAAAGGAATAATCCAGAAATAAGGAACACAAAAACTTTTCTGCAGCCTCTCACGTCGATTCATCTCTCCTCGCAGTTGGAAGGTGAACTTGAAGCCAACGGAAGTTGGAATTTAGTCTACGTTGTTTGCGCGATCGGGATGATCATCTTGGCTCTCGCGTGGATCAACTATGTTAATGTCGAGACAGCGCGTTTCACAGGCCGTGCTCAAGAAGTGAGCGTAAAACGTGTCATTGGTTCGACAAAATCGGATCTCGCACTCCAGTTCCTTGTCGAATACTTTTGCCTGCTTATTACATCCACATTTTTAGCTGCATTACTCACCTATTATGTTCTTCCAAATTTCAGTTATCTCACAAGCATTCCAATAGAAAAATTTCAATGGTCAGAGCCAGTTGTCTGGCTGACGGCGCTCGCCGTCTTGATTGGCGGCTCCTTTCTGGTCGGTGTCTACCCTGCTCTGTTTATTTTGCGGCTGAACATTACGGCAGGATTGAAAGGTAAATTTGGAACGTTCGGCGGTGGTCGAACCGTTCGGAGATCACTCATAGTAGTTCAATTCACCTCTTCATTGATACTGATTGCCTGTGTGCTTGTGATGAATGGCCAGTTGGATTTTATGCGCATCACCAACAAAAAATTTAACGTGGACAACGTGGTTATTTTGCGGAACCCGACGGCCTACTCAGGTGAAGAAGTCATCGATAAACATATCGCTTACGGAGCTCTGAATAACAAGCTTATGGAGACGGCGTCGGTGCAAATGCTAACAAGTTCATCGGCTGTCCCCGGTACTGAAATAGGTTTTACTTATGTCAACCTATTGAAAAGAAACGTAAATGATCCGTACGACCCGACCCCTTTTAAAACCCTCTTCGTTGACGACAAATACATTCCATTTTACGGACTAAAGCTCTTAGCCGGTACAAATTTCGCTGCACCGCGCCCTGTAGCAAATTGGATTAACCCCTGGGACGATATGAACTGGCTTACGTTAATACTTAATGAGAGCGCCATTCATGCGCTTGGTTTCAACTCGGCTGACGAGGCGGTGGATCAAATTGTGGAGTTTGAGAATTTTGAGGATCACTTTCAAAAGCACCGAATCATAGGTGTAATTGAAGACTACCATCACGAGGCGGTGAAGAAGGCTGTTCTTCCTATGATCCTTTCTCCCAACTATGGGAGCTTTCAGCAAGTGTACTACTCCATCCGGCTTCATCCGCAAAGCAACCCAGAGGACGCTGTCAATGAAATCGGCCGGAGTTGGAAGACCGTTTTTCCTGATAAACCCTTCGAATACTCCTTCCTTGACAGGTACTACGACCAACAATTCAAAACTGAGTTGTATGCCAAACGTATTTTTTCAGTCTTCGCAGGAATTGCTATTTTCATTAGTTGTCTCGGTATTTTAGGTCTGACGCTATTCGAGACGAATGCTCGAGTAAAAGAAATCACAATTCGGAAAATATTAGGGGCGTCGGCTACAAGTCTGGTTGCCCTTCTTTCGCGTGATAACCTTCGCCTCTTGTTAGTTGCTGGTCTAATTTCAGCGCCAATCATCTACTACGTTGCTGATGAATGGCTTTCCAAATACCCAATTCGAATTAACATTTCGCTCTTAATTTTCATAATCCCCGCTATCATGATACTGATAGTTGTTGCCTTTACGAGCTCGTTCCAGACGATTAAGGCCGCGAATGCAAATCCCGTAGACCATTTAAAACATGAATGAGAATATTCCTGAATGGTTCAAACTGCTGAGTTTCTTCTGCCCAGCCCATTTGCTTGAGGAAATAGAAGGTGATTTGCTTCAGAAATTTGAGCGTGAGGTGAAGACTCAAGGCGAGATAAGGGCAAGGAGAAAATTGCTTTGGAGCGTGATTCTGTATTTCAGATTTGAAATTTTAAAGAGAAACAAAATGTTGCCACATTTCGGTCAAATGCAAATGATTTCCAATTACTTCAAGATAATATATCGCCATTCAATCAAGAAAAAACTGAATTTTATTTTTCGTCTCGGTGGACTTACACTGGCACTTTTTTCTTTTTTGATAATCGCAATTTATGTCTCTTATGAGTCGTCGTTTAATAAATTTCATCATGGTTATGAAAACATCTATCGTGTCAACTCAATTCGGGTAGAGAATGAAAAGGAAATAAGGTGCGCGAGTGTACCTTCAGCCCTTGGCGCGGCATTAAAGGCCGAATGTTCAGAAGTGAAATCATACACTATTGTCAGCGATTTTGGTACCGCGATCATGCGCTGCAATGACAAATTATTTAGAGTGGGATCATTCATTGCGGCAGAGAGCTCTGTTTTTGACGTTTTCACGTTTGAGTTTATTTCTGGAGATAAAGCTGCTCTTATGCGGCCGGACGGCATTGTCCTCACCGAAACACTAGCACATCAATTATTCAGTGACGAAGACCCAACACACAAACTTATTTCTTTCCCAGACCGCGATGGGGTTTTGGAAGTTCGTGCCGTAGTGAAAGACTTGCCGTCCAATTCGAGTGTTGACGTGAAGGCAATTGTGCCCATTGGGGCTTTCCGTCACAAAGGCGATGGTGAATTGTATTCGTGGGACATCGGCTATGGTGGCAATCTCTTTATCAGGTTAAATGATCAAGCTGATCCAAATGATCTAAAGGAGAAAATTCAACCGATTCTAACAAAAAACCTTCATAAGAGTTTCGATAATCGTGAGAAGAATTTGAGTGTATTCCTGCAACCGCTCGCGGACATTTATATGGGCGAGCCCTTAATATGGGAGCTTCCGTTTGATAAAAAGGGCAATGCCATTTATGTCTACATTTATATTAGCCTCGCGATTTTTCTTTTGGTGATCGCAGGAATTAACTATCTCAATTTGTCAATTGCTGATTTTAGTTTTCGCAACAAAGAAATTGGCGTTCGGAAAGTCCTAGGTGCGCGAAAGAAACAAATCGTTTTCCAGGTTGTGTTAGAGACAATTTTTCATTGTGTTATCGCGGTTCTTATTAGTGTAGGTATTCTTTACATTTTGTTCCCCGACTGACGGAATTATTCGATGTTAACTTAAGATTCACATCGCTGCTTCAACAAAATGTCTTGACCTGGACATTGGCGACACTCTGCTTGTTGATTGTAGCCTCGACGGCGTATCCGGCTTATTGTCTTTCTGTAAATAATCCGATCTATGACTTAAAACGAAAGCAACTGGTTGGCGGGAATCTTTCGGTCAATAACGTTTTGCTCCTTGTACAGTTTGTAATCTCGATATTCTGTCTTAGTGCCTCATGGGTCGTGGGCAATCAATTGAATTATATTCAAACAAGAGATGTCGGTTTTAACCGGGAAAATTTGCTTGAGGTTTACATGCCACCTGAACAGTACCCCGTTGAAAAGGCGCAAGTGCTGAAAGACGAGATAAGCCGAATTCCTGGTGTGCAGTATGCTTCTTTTGCTTATTATCACATCACCGGGGCTTATTTCAGTGATTGGTACAAGGTCGAGTCAGGAAATAATATGAAACAAGTGAGGCTCAACGAGCTCTTTGTGGATGAGGATTATGTTGCGACAATGGGGCTGACTCTGCTTGAAGGAAGAAACTTTAGGAACAAAAATGAATTCAAGTCGGCATTCATTATCAATGAGACGGCAGCTAATGAATTTGGTTGGACAGATCCAGTGGGAAAAAAGATTGCCGTCGGACACGATAAGCAGGAAGGTGGAATATGGTCAGAGGGAACAGTAATCGGCATAGTCAAGGACTTTAACACTCGATCACTGCATAGCAAGATCGAACCACTGGTGATTCGCTTGCAATACGATGAATGGCCTGGCTATTACCTGAACGTTCGATACGAGGGTTCGGAAAGTGAAGTGATTGCCTCTATAAAAAGGGTGTACGAGAAAGTACTCCCAGGTTTTTTGGTTGATTATGGTCGGGTAAACGAAAGATATGAGACGCAATATATAGCTGAGAACAAGGCCTTTGTTACACTTCAAATGGCAACATGGATCATTCTTTTGATTTCATGTATTGGAATTTTCTCAATGTCATTGTTTGTTTCCCTCAAGCGACAAAAGGAATTCGGAATTCGAAAGGTCGTCGGAGCAAGCGTTGCGGAAATTGCGATGCTTCATATCAACTATTTTTTGAAAGTCGGGTTGATTGCCAACTTAATTGCTTTGCCTGTCGCTTATTATTTGATGAAGGAATGGTTGAATGATTTCGCTTATAAAACTGATGTGTCGGCGCCCTACTTCGCAGTGTTTGGGTTTTTGCTTCTGGTCTTGGTTGCTTTGTCGGCAGGTTATTCCGCATGGAAATCAGGAAGGATGAATCCAATAGACGTAATTAATATGGAATGAGTTATTGGCTTCAGCGCTATTCATTTTTTGGGTAAAGCAAGTATTAGGATAAGCCAACTTGGTGTGAGGAAAGTGTAATGCGACCTCGTACCATGGGTGTGCGGATTCCATATAGAAGGCGATCTCATGAAAATGTTTCAGAGTGATGTTACTGCTGACGGGAAACAGTGAGCGAGGATGCAGTTCTCAATGAATGTGCTTCGATTATTCTGCCCAGCTGTGATAAGGAAATTTGTTCAATCATTTTATGGTCATCCTAAAAATCCCTGAGTATGTTTAAAAATAACCTTCGTATTGGTTTTCGGCACCTTTTCAAAAGAAAACTTTATTCTGCAATCAACATTTTAGGTCTGGCGATCAGCCTCGCCGCATGTCTAGTCTTGTGGACCTACGCAAGATTTGAGCTTACCTACGATAACTTCCATCCGAAGGCAGACAGAGTGTATCGGGTTAACACATCCCTTTACGCTGTGAAAGTCAACCCCTTTACTGCTTACGACGTTGGTCCCGAGCTCAAGCAGTCCGTACCCGGAATTGCAAATTACATCCGCACCCACTGGGCCGGAGCGGAGATTACCTTTCGGGGAGCTGGCTCAGATACCAAAACTGTCTCAGTTGACGATGCCCAATTTGCAGACTCGACTTTCTTCAAAGTCTTCAAATTCAAACCCGTCGTGGGTGACCTCGCAACCTCCCTAAACAAACCTTATAGCATTGCCCTGGGAAAGACGCTCGCATGCCGATTGTTCAAAGGCCCTGAGAGCGCGATTGGCCAAACCGTGGAGTTCAAGTGCGAAATGTTGACCACAAACTTTACCGTTACAGCCGTCTTCGAGGAGGGCCCAGAGAACTCGAATCTAAGATTTCCGGCACTCGCGTCGATTGATCAGATAATCAATTCTTCCTTCTACCGCGAAGCGCCACGCTGGGATAATTTCATAACGTACGTGGTGCTGGAAAAGAATGTAACGCCTGAGAGCCTTCGTGATTGGTTTCCTTATTTTGTCAAGGGATACCTTTCCGGTCAACGAATGACTTATGTTCCAGAAGTAGTGCTGCAGCCACTTCTGGAACTGCATCTGGGCAGGCCTGATCCGAGGCAAGGTCGCGACTTGAGTTCTGTCTATTTCTTCCTTCTAATCTCTCTTCTCATCCTTGTCATCGCATGGGTTAACTTCATCAATTTGTCGACGGCACGCGCTTTGGAAAGAGCCCGTGAGGTCGGTGTGAAAAAAGCTATCGGCGTGATGCGAAGGCAGCTTGTGTTTCAGTTCCTCACTGAGTCACTCCTCGTAAATGTGATCAGCATATTCGCAGCCGTCGTTGCAGCGTCACTACTCATGCGTGGCGTCAGTGAGATTGTCGGGAAGAATATTCCGTTGCCCATTGATCAGCCATTCTTCTATGTTGTCCTTCTGGGCTTGGTGGGTGGCGGCACCTTGTTGTCAGGCATTTATCCGGCATTTGTTCTGTCATCGTTTAAGACAGTAAACGTTATTAAGGGAACCCCAGAGAAGGTTGGAGGTGTCTCGCTTCGCAAGGCGTTGATTGTGGTACAATTCGGTGCCTCGCTTGTGCTTCTCATTTTCACAGCTGTCATACAAAAGCAAATCGTCTTCATGAAAGATGCCGACAAAGGGCTCAAAACCGATCAGATGTTGATCATCCCGGCTGCTGACAACATCACTGGCAACGCGGAAGAGCGTACGCTCGCATTCAAAAACAAATTGCTTACCCTCCCAAATGTGGATCACGTTACTACTTCCGGCACTGTGCCCGGAGGCAGTTATAATTGGGATGTGCACATGAGCATTGCAGGAAAATCTGAAGAGGAAGGAATTCCAGGCTCGAACGTCTACGTGATTTTTACGGACATAGACTTTCCTGAAACCTACCGCCTGACACTCAAAGCAGGACGAAACTGGGATCCCAATCGACCTACCGATATGCACTGCGTGCTGATAAACGAAGCCTCAATCATTCCATTCCATCTTGGAACAGCCGAACAGGCCGTCGGTCAAAAGGTAGTGTTCGATAAAGACACTTTGACCATCATCGGAGTTGTAAAAAATTTTTATTGGGAGTCGCTGAAGGTAGACCACCGACAGACAGTGTTGTGGCCCGTGCGTACTTACACAAGGCGCACTTCTGTTCACATCACTGGTAATGTTCACCGAACTATCGAGTCGATCGATAAGATTTTTAAAGAGTATTTTCCCGGCAACACGCCAGACCATTATTTCCTCGACGACTTTTACAACAGGATGTACAACGACGAAATCAAGTTTGGGGTGCTCACTGGCGTTTTCTCCGGCCTTGCAACAATAATAGCATGTCTTGGTTTATTTGGACTGGCCACTTTTACAACCACACAGCGAATGAAGGAAATTAGCATCAGGAAAGTTTTTGGTGCTTCGGTGAAAGATATCGCGCAGCTTATGTCATGGCAGTTTGCGCTCCCGTTGTTTCTGGCAACTTTACTTGCGATACCGCTGAGTTGGGTAGGTGCATCAAGTTGGCTAGATAATTTTCCTGTGCGGGTGTCCATTTCATGGGCGCTGTTTGCAACGCCAATATTTTTGTTGTTTTTGGTTGCTGGGTTGAGCACTGTTTTTCAAGTTTTGAGGGGAGCTCGATCGAATCCGGCGACCGTGTTGCGTGGGGAATAGGGCAACTCACCGAAATTACAAAAAATTGCTATTAGGCTAGAGATTGCATTAAACTTGAGGCATGAGGTTGGCAACAGTACCAATGTGCTCGGCCCAGTCAAAGCCCGATTCCATCATCTTTTTCAAAAGTACCTTGCCGGCCTCACCTGCCACAGTCTTGAGGAAAGTGGCAATCCTGCTGGCCGCGGCGGTCTTCTTTGCACCACCATCATTTGTACTTTGGACAACGAGAAGATCACCTTCCAGAGTTTCGCGTTCCTTTTTGTTTGCCAGTTTTGAAATAAGAACCAGCAGCTCTTCGTTCACCTCAGAATGATTCTTGTTAAAATTCTGAACATTGGCATTTCCAATAATAATGCCGTCCCCTTTTATGTTAATGCTACCCATGATAGTTTATGTTTTGGATGTTGTGACTTCCAAGAATGTTAAAGTTACCTGCAATGTGAAGATGAAAATGAACATGGATCTCCGTTGTTCCATAGCGACTTATTGTTTCTACATCGCTTTCAATGAACCCACTGAATCCGTTTTCTAACTTCGAAGTAATTTTGTTTTCGAAGGTGTTCAGCCACGTTTCAAAGCCTTTTGGTAAACTGGCTGTGTGATTGACCTCTCCATGGAGCACGGAATCGTTTTTTGACCAGTAGTCAGATTTAACGATTGTATTTGCTGAGAAAGCTCCGTAGGCTTGCTTTGAATTGAATGGCTCTCGTTGAAAAATGCTCGATGGATTTAGCTGGGCCATGCCTACCATGTCCCTCCAATTATTAACGTGAAAATTGTTAACCAAAACATCTCTAGAGCTGCCGGACATTAGGTCAAGTGAAGTTTTAAGGCACGTACCTCGGGTGCTTAAAACATGCGTGCTAGAGTCATAGAATGCTGAGCTATTCAGAAAATACTTCTTAGGATCATTCTCTGCAATGAATCCAGCAAACGCTGTGCAGCCGACTTCAGCACTTCTCCATACAGGGGCTGTGCTATTTGGTGCTGTGGAAATCGAAAATGCTGGATTTGGCATAAAATCCTGAGTTATAAATGAAATGCTATTACTAACTGAGATTGGATTACATTCTCTAATCAAAGAGCTAGTAGCTAAGTTCATAACGAGGTTTCCATTTCCACTCAAAAGATTAGGTTTTGCAACCAATGAAGAACTCATATCATACCGGCTCAAATCTTGCCAGCCATTGGAAAATCCAACGAAAGCTTCACTGGTATAATTACCCGCTAGTGAATTGGAATTTGGGCTAAGAATATTCTCCCCTCCATAAAAATTCCCATCTGAACGATAAATGTTGGCATGAGCTGTTGGCGGAGAAAAGGCAAAGAATCCCCCAGCGTTCGTAACAACGCTTCCATGCAAAAGATTGGATTTTGCAGCCAGTGAAGTACTCATATCATGCCAGATCGAAGCATGTCTACAGCTGGCAAGCCCAATGTTAGCTTCGTCGTTATAATTACCTAATAGTGATGGGGATTTTAAGGTAAGGCTATTCATCCCACCGTGATATATATCGACATAAGCCTTCATAGGGGAACAGGTAGTTAGCTCCCCGGTGGTCATAACTAAATGATTTGAATTTACTTGCAGTACAGTTGGGGTTGATTGCCCGATTGTGTAATCGTCGTTCATCGGAAGGAGTGGTTTTAGTTTAGGCGCTTAAAAGTTTAAAAAATATTGGGCTTAAGTACTGGGTAACCTGGCCTAATTGCTAAACGAATTTAGATCAGAATCAGTTCCGCCATAAACTTAACCTTTATCAAGAAATATGCCGGAAATTACGGGTAGCTTGACTCCGATGGGATTATTAAACGCTCTATAAGGTGGTCAATGAACCCCGGATTCACAGCAACCCTCTAATCGGGATTTAATCGGGAAGATTTTCGGGATTTCAACACTTTTTCATTCAAAGGCTGATCGGGAAGAAACAGACGATATTCTTTGAATTCATCTTGAAATAGAACTTTTCAAAGTACATTTCTATTTTCAAAAAATCGAAGAAAGATGGCAAAAGGTACAATTTCAAGTAACCGCTGATCTGATCATGCAATGGCCTTGAAATCGTTTAATACAGAATAGAATCAAAGATTTGCTCTATATATATAGTGTCGGTGTCAAAGTACAAAATTAGATGACCGAACCAGCTCTGGTTTTGGCTGGGACAATAAAGAATGTGCCTAGTGGACAATTAAAAATGTGCTTAGTATTGCTAATGAATTGTAAGCGGCCAATAACTTTTGTCGGGAAAGGCCAATGATTTTTGCCACTCGAAAAACCCTCTCCTGGCCCATCGTACAATTACTTCTTTCCTCTTAAATAGTGTTTAACCGAGGTGACCAGATCCGCAAAAGTTTCGCATTCATAAACGATCTTTTCAATTGTTTTAATATCATGGATTCCGTTTTCCCGGCAATACGCCGCCTTTTCACTTTCGGTCGGTCCATCCAATTCAATCCACTCATCTATGCGTCGGCCAAATTCCTCCATTCCCTGGCGTTCGTTGTTGATCCATTTAATCAGATTCTTCTTGAAGTACGGAGGGCCGGCAAAAACAAAGCCGCATTTGCCGTGTGTATTTTCTCTTAGTTCATGAAAGTACTCGAGATGTTGGGCACGTAATTTTCCGGCTTCGTCTATACAGACCAGATATTTTTTGTTCGACTTAACCAAGAACTCTGAAATTTCTACAATGAGTTCGTACATATCGTTGGGTGTCACTCGTTGCTCAGCTCTAATCTGTCTGTATATATCTTGGTACAAGTGGATAGCTTTTTTGCTTTTGCTCATCTGTACTATTACCCTCTTATAGTCGCTCTTGCAGGACTCAAGGATCAAGGTAGATTTTCCATTGCCTGGCTTTGCGAGAAGGCCTACCATCAAGGAATTCCTTTGGACATCGTCGAATAAATTCGAAACTATCTTCAGTGAATTTGTTGGAATAATCATGTTCAATTATCACTTAAATAATTCGTGGCATTCCTTCTGGCATCGTTCTTCATACTTAGTGGCAACGACGTACGTACAGTAGGTTCTGTGTAGTTTTTTCTATTTTTACTCGCTTTACGTTTTGCCTCAGTCAATTGTGCCACATTATTGCAAGTCTCTTGGAAGTACTTCAGGTTGGCTTCGTCCATTGTGTCCTTGTTGTCCTGGCATGAAAGAACTTCAATTGGGATTTTGCTTTTTGAATGGCCTTCCCTAATTTTTCTGTAGTAGTCCAACTTCTCTTCTATTCCATTGACTAATTTTTTCTTCTCAACAAAATGCTTTTTTAAATTTTCTTTCCCCTTTTCAGTTTGGTTGAACGTTGTTACTTCCCCATTCGGTGTTGGTTCTATGGTTGACAGGAATTCATCGTCCGTCGAGAACAGGTATGCAACAGACATGTCAGAAGTATCGTACCGTACAATCACTTTCTTAAAATTCACTTTCAATAGAATCTCTTCTTTATAAATTGAATAAGAGTAGTCTTGTG
>Ga0206942_1241_pt2 | contig 14575 bp, 14 predicted proteins | sample Alteio_BWOrgHeat_6_FD_153253 | JGI IMG/M metagenome (GOLD analysis project Ga0206942, IMG submission 153253) | Enriched cells from forest soil in Barre Woods Harvard Forest LTER site, Petersham, Massachusetts, United States -... | ecosystem: Environmental > Terrestrial > Soil > Temperate forest > O... | reverse complement strand
GTAAACTTAAAGGGCGATGTTAGTTTTCATCTTTTCTTTTTACAAATATTTGCGAAGCTTTCATTCCCCGATGTCTTTCCAGCACTCATCAAAACTTTTTTCTTTGGTTTTGCAGTAGGATTGATTGGTTGCTATAAAGGTTTTAATGCCAATCAAGGTACCGAAGGAGTAGGGATTGCTTCGAACGCTGCCGTCGTGCAAGGATCTTTGACCATTTTTATTATCGATATGATCGCAGTTCAAATGACAAGTTTATTTATTTGAATATGGAGACGAGCGTTGCCGAAATTAAACACATCACAAAATCATTTGGCGCTCGTGTCGTCTTAAAAGATATTGATTTTAAAATAGAAAAAGGAGAGAACCTGGTGGTGTTCGGTAAATCCGGAAGCGGCAAGTCAGTGCTTATAAAATGCATGGTCGGTTTGCTTTCACCCGACGATGGAGAGGTGTTAATGCTTGGTGAAAGAATTGAAGGTTTAAAAAATAATGAATTAAACGTATTGCGAAAGAGAATAGGTTTCCTGTTTCAGAGTGCGGCCCTCTACGATTCAATGACGGTGAGAGAGAATCTTGAGTTTCCGCTTCGCGATCTAAAAATGAAGCGAAAAGATGAAATCGATGCCCTGGTGATGGAGGCATTACAAAATGTAGGGTTAGAAGACGCCGTCAATAAAATGCCGTCTGAACTTTCAGGAGGAATGAGAAAGCGAATCGGCCTGGCCCGAACCTTAATTTTAAAACCGGAAATCATACTTTATGATGAGCCCACTACTGGCCTGGATCCGATCACATCAAAGGAAATAAGTGAATTGATATTGGAAATACAACAAAAATACAACACGGCTTCCGTCATCATTACGCATGATGTAGAGTGTGCGCGTATTGTCGCTAACCGCATCATTATCATTAAAGAAGGCATGCTCATTGCAGAAGGTACATTTAAAGAATTATCCGAATCAGACGATAAATGGGTTCGCTCATTTTTCAATCACAATTAAAAAAAATAAGGAATCATGGAAAAGAAAACTGGTAATCAAATAAAACTTGGAGTGTTTGTCTCTGTTACACTGGTTTTATTTATCGTTGGAATATATTTTATCGGCCAACGGCAAAAACTGTTTAGCAGTACATTTCACGTGAGCGGAATATTCACGGATATCAGCGGCCTCCAGATTGGTAATAATGTGCGCTTCTCCGGAATTAATGTGGGTATCATTGAAGACATCGAGCAGGTTTCTGATTCAACGGTGCGTGTAGATATGCAGATTGTTGAAACTACCCGTAAGTTTATAAAAAAGAATGCGATCGCCATCATCGGTTCTGACGGCCTGATGGGAAGTAAAATAATTGTAATCGTTCCGGGAACTGTTGGTCAGCTTCAACTGGCCGATGACGATGTTATCAGCACGGCCCGTCAAGTAAGCATGGATGAGATTATGCGCAAACTGAAAGTAACCAGCGATAATGCTGCGCTCATCACAGGCGATCTCGCTGTAGTAATGAACAGTGTGCGTGAAGGAAAGGGAACAATAGGGATGTTATTAATGGATAGCATTTTTGCAGAAAACCTGGACGCTGCCATTGTTAATGTGAGACAAGGGGCGGGTGGATTTAAGCAAAATATGGATGCGGCCAGTCATAATTTTCTTTTAAGAGGATTCTTAAAAAAGAAAGCAAGAGCGAAAGAAAGAGAGAGAGTAAAAGCGTTGGAAGAAGCCAAGGATAAGAACAAGAAAAAATGATGTTGCCCTTAAAATTGAGACTATGAAAAACCTTAACATTCTTCAGAATGAAAAAGTAAAACAATTACATCAAACCGTTATTGAGACAATTCACAAAGCAAAAATAATTACGAAAAACCACTTAAATACTGAAGAGGAAAGCCTGACGCTGGGAGAAAAATTTTCGGACATCGTTTTTAATATCGGAAGTAGCTGGGCCCCCATTTTTTTCTTTACAACCGTGGTGATCACTTGGGTCTTATTTAATTTATCTGTTTCTGAGAAATACCGTTTCGATCCATATCCATTTTTGCTGATGACTTTTTTGTTAGCCGGTATAGCGGCAGTGCAGGCACCTTTTATCATGATGAGTCAATATCGGAATAGTCTTAAGAACAGCAAGAAGCTTGCATTAAACTTAAAAGTTGAAAAAGAAATCCTGACGCTTCATCAATCCATCACTGTATCAATCGAGCAACAGCTTCAGCAGGTTCATGAAAATCAGATTGCGACCATAAAACTTTTGAATGAACTTCATGTGAAGTACGACAAGCCGGGTCAAGTAGTGAAGCCTGACCATACGCAATCGCCTGTCGTTGCATAACGAGCACCTGTAATACCTGCAACACCTTAAGCTCATTGTGTAACACAGTGCAGCGTCAAGGGTCACACCTTTGCTTATGTATTCTTCAGGAGAATAGAGAATAATTGCAAAGTAATGAACCTGATTTGCGGACATCAAAAGCAAATCCTGACAAAACCCTTGCGCCTATTTTTTTGAAGTAAACTGCTGCGGAGTATCGACCGGTAACCGCGGCTACTCTGGTTTGTAAATAAACATTCACTTAAAATAAAATGAAAATGAACATCGCATCAAAAATTAAACTGCTGGCATTGTCAACAATGCTCGTGGTAGTTGGCTGTAAGGATAATAAAGATCCGGGGCCAACCCCTACCGTCAGCGCTACAACTCCAGCAGCCAGTGCTGTTGGAATTGAAAGAAAGGCTCTCGTAACCGCTTCTTTTAGTGCAGCGATGAGCCCTGCAACAATTACTGCCTCAACGTTTATCTTAATGGAGGGAACAATTGCAGTTCCGGGCACTGTAACTTACTCGGGCACTACAGCTACATTCACACCGACATCCCTTTTGGATGCCAGCACTGTTTTTACAGCAACGATAACTTCCGGTGCCAAATCTTCGTCAGGAACTGCACTTGCCGCTGACAAGGTTTGGAGTTTTACGACCGTTGGTTTACCGGCGGCCGGTGCTACTGATCCACTTGACAATGCAACAGGCGTTGCTCAAAATAAAGTTATTGCATTAACATTTAGTGGAGCGATGGACCCTACCTCGATTACGTCTTCCACCTTTATGCTGAAGCAAGGCACAACGTCTGTGGCAGGCTCAGTAGCGTATTCAGGAACAACAGCAACATTTACACCTACCACTGTATTAGCAGCGAATACTCTATATACGGCAACTGTTACCACAGGTGTTAAGGATTTATCCGGCAATGCAATTCTTGCTAACAAAGTTTGGAGTTTCACCACCGTGGTTTTGCCAGAAGTAGTTTCAACTGACCCCCTTAACAATGCAGTGGGAGTAGCACAAAATAAAGTTGTTGCTGTAACATTCAGTAAAGCAATGGATGCATCGACGATCACTTCGTCAACATTTATTTTAATGCAAGGCACAACATCAGTCGCTGGTGCAGTCGCTTACACGGGAACAATAGCAACCTTTACACCGGCTGCTAATTTATCGGTAAACACAATCTATACGGCAACGGTAACAACGAATGCAAAAGATGTTGCAGGTGATGCCCTTGCCGCTGTTCAGGTTTGGAACTTTACAACTGCAGGTGCCGGGAATGGTTTGGCTGTAGTTGACTTAGGTGCTGCTGGAAATTATGTTATCCTTGCGAAGACAGCAATTAACAATACGCCGACTTCGGCGGTAACCGGTGATATTGGCCTGAGCCCTGCTGCCGAATCCTTTATTACGGGGTTAGCGCTTACCGATGCAACCGGATATGCAACCTCGTCACAGGTGACGGGAAAGGTTTACGCTGCAGATCAGGCAGATCCCACTCCAGTTAACCTGACCACCGCGGTCAATAATATGATCACGGCGTATAATGATGCAGCGGGTCGTCCAACACCGGATTTCTCTGAATTAGGCACGGGCAATATTGGTGGTCTAACGCTTGCACCAGGGTTATACAAGTGGACAAGCACCGTTACGCTGCCTTCGTCTGTTACCATTTCAGGTGGCGCGAATGATGTTTGGATTTTCCAGGTTGCCGGAGACCTGACCATGAGTTCGGCCGTAAATATTACACTCACCGGTGGAGCTCAAGCTAAAAATATTTTCTGGCAAGTAGCCGGTCAGGCAACCATCGGTACAACCGCACACTTTGAAGGAATCATATTGTCGATGACGGCCGTGACTTTTCAAACAGGTGCCTCTATGAACGGCAGAGCGTTGGCACAAACTGCAATTGTTCTCGATGGTAATGCTATAACAAAACCGCAATAAACTAAAGTAAAAAAATTCAAGGAGAAGAGGAGAAATCCTCTTCTTATTTGATTTAAAAAATGTCTCTAAAAATTTAAAAAATATGAAAGCAAAAAAAATCTTGATAACCGCATTAGTAGCCCTATTCTCAGCTGCTTTTATGAGTGGGTGCAAAGATGACAACGTGGCAACGGTTGGAAAATGCCCGACCGTAGTTTCAACAAGCCCGGCGAATCTTGCCACTAATGTTCCGCTCGGTCAAATTGTAAGCGTAACCTTCAACGAAGCGATGAATCCGGCAACACTAACGCCTGCCGCCTTTACTTTACTCAGTCCTGGCAGTCCAGGTGGCCGCGTAAACGGAACGACAAGGGTTGAAATGTCAGGTACGCTGACTTATGATGCAGCAACCTTCACGATGAGCTTTACTCCGAGTACTAAACTCGCACCCGGCGCCACGTACACAGGCACGGTTGCTACCGTAGTGAAAGACGTAATGGGTAATGCCTTACAGGTTAATTATGTGTGGACGTTCAGTACAGGTGCATTAGTAGCTCCTACAGTAGCCTCTACCGACCCAATTAATAATGCCGGAAGTGTAGCGCTTAACAAAGTAGTGGCTGCAACCTTCAGTGTCCCAATGGATCCCTTAACCATTACATCAACAACATTCAATGTAAAACAGGGAACGACAGCCGTTGCGGGTGTAGTTTCTTATACCGGTTTGATTGCTTCATTTACACCTTCAAGCCCTTTTGCATCGAGTGTGGTTTACACGGGAACAGTCACGGCTGGAGCTAAGAACACTGCTGGCACTCCATTGGCCAATGATTATGTCTGGACATTTAGTACCGGAGCAATACCAACAGTGCTTTCTACTGATCCTGTGAATAATGCTACTGGTGTGGCTTTCAATAAAGTAGTTGCGGCAACCTTTAATGCTCCGATGGATCCGTTGACGATTACAACAACAACGTTTACCGTAAAACAAGGAGCTACAGCAGTTCCCGGAGCAGTTTCCTATACAGGATCGACTGCTTCATTTACACCGACCAGCGCATTAACCGCTAATACAATTTATACGGCTACCATTACTTCGGGAGCTAAGAACCCCGCAGGCTTTGCAATAGCAAATAATTATGTTTGGACTTTTACTACAGGCATAAGCCCAACCGTCCTTTCTACTGATCCTTTGAATAATGCTACAGGCGCACCTCTTAACAAAGTAGTTGCTGCAACCTTTAGTGTTCCGATGGATCCCTTAACGATTACTGCAACAACATTCAACTTAAAACAAGGTGTAACAGTAATTGCCGGTGCGGTCTCTTATACTGGCTCTACGGCTTCATTAACACCTTCCAGCTTATTAACGGCTAACACCGTTTATACCGCTACGATTACCACGGGGGCTAAGAATCCTGCCGGTATTTCAATAGCAGCTAACTATGTTTGGACCTTTACGACGGGGACCACCACAGTTCCAATAGTACTTTCCACAGATCCATTAAATCTTGCTACCGGTGTTGCCCTCAATAAAGTGATTGGTGCAACCTTCAATGAGGCAATGGACCCACTAACCATTACTTCATCGACTTTCACAATATTGCTTGGAGCAACGCCCGTTGCCGGTGTTGTAAATTATTCTGGCACAACGGCAACGTTTACCCCGAGCAGTGATCTATTATCTGGAAGCACGTATACGGCTACCGTCACAACCGGAGCAAAGGACCTTGGTGGAGCGCCTTTAGCGAACAATTATGTGTGGAGCTTTAATACTTCAGCGCCATTAGGACCAGTCGCAATTAACCTTAATTCGGTCGCAAGATTTGGAATTATTGCGGGCGTTGGTGTGAGTAACGATGCCGGATTCAGTGTCATTAATAATTTGGATGTAGGAATATATCCTGGCACGCGTTCAGGAGTTACTGGATTCCCTCCGGCAACAATTGTCGGTGGCGCAATTTATGCTTCGGATGATATTGCTCCTCCGGGTACAGCAGCCATGCTGTTGCAAGCGCAAAATGATTTGACAGCTGCTTACAATGCTGCCGCCGGAGCGACATTGCCGGCACCAGCTGTTGCACCCCCTGACCTTGGTGGAAAGACACTTGCCCCTGGAATTTATACTTCAGCATCTTCGATGTTGTTACAGAACGGTGATCTTACCCTTGATGCACAGGGTGATGTCAATGCAGTTTGGATTTTTCAAATTGGATCAGGCCTTACCTCGGTGGGCTCAGGTCCGTTCCCATCCGCTTCCGGTGGTAATGTTATTCTAGCCGGTGGTGCACAAGCCAAGAACGTGTTTTGGCAAGTGAGCAGTTCGGCAGTAATTGGTGACTACACTTCATTCAAAGGAAACATTCTCGCGTTCTCGTCCATCACGATGAATTCCGGGGCCGTTGCCGAAGGAAGGATGCTTGCCAGAAATGCTTCTGTAGTGATGACGGATACCAACATTATCAACAAGCCTTAATCGTAATCAATTATGAAAACTAAAAATAATTTTAAAATAGGGTCGCGCATGGCGCGGTCCTATTCCTCTTCGTTCAGAAATATCTTTTTCAGTGCGATTGCCTTAACAGGAATACAAACAACGTTGAAAGCACAGCCGCCTGCAAAATCGGATGAACCTAAAGTCGAGGCACTTCCGGTTTACACAAGTCCCAAGTGGTGGTTTGGAGCAGCAGCAGGAGCAAACTTTAACTTCTATCAAGGTACTACACAACAATTAAATTCTAGTTTGACGGTGCCCACGGCATTTCGTCATGGACAGGGCTTGGGTTTATATCTTGCTCCCCTTATGGAGTATCATCGCCCTGATTCAAAGTGGGGTATGATGTTTCAAGCCGGGTATGATGGACGTGGGGGTAAGTTTGGACAGGTTATCTCTCCTTGCAATTGCACACAAAATCTTTCCGCTGATCTAAATTATATCACCGTGGAGCCTAGCTTACGTTTCGCCCCATTCCGATCAAATTTTTATTTGTTTGCAGGCCCACGTCTTGCATTTAATTTGAACAAGTCATTTACCTATAAGCAAGGAACTAACCCTCTTTATACGGAACAAGTTGCCAATCCTGATGTGAAGGGAGATTTTAGCAGTGCGAATCAAATGTTGGTTTCAGTGCAAGTGGGAGCAGGATATGATATTCCTCTTTCATCAGAACACAAAAAGATGCAAACTGTGCTTTCACCGTTTGTTTCCTTTCAACCGTATTTTGGTCAGTCACCTCGTTCAATCGAGACGTGGACTGTAACTACTTTGAGGGTTGGTGCAGCACTTAAATTTGGAAGAGGTCATTTACTTGAGCAGCCCGCAGAGGCAGTGGTTCAGCCCTTGGCCGTCATTGTTGCTGCAGTTAAATTTACGGTTCACTCCCCTGAAAATATTCCGGTGGAGCGCAGAGTAAGAGAGACTTTCCCGATACGTAACTACGTGTTCTTTGATTTAGGATCAACGGAAATACCCAATCGTTATGTATTACTGACCAACGATCAGGTGAAAGACTTTAAAGAAGACCGATTGGAAGTGTTTACACCGAAACGACTTTCAGGTCGCTCTTCACGGCAAATGACCGTCTATTATAATGTACTCAACATCCTTGGCGACCGCATGCAAAGAAACACCGATGCAGTGGTGAGATTGTCTGGAGCATCCATGCAAGGCAAACCCGATGGTATCGCAATGGCAGAATCCATCAAACATTACCTTGTGAATGTATTTGGAATTAAGCCTTCAAGAATTAATGTTGAGGGTCGCATCAAACCAAGAGCGGCTGCTGAACAACCTGGCGCTACACTTGAACTTGATTTGCTTCGTCAGGGTGATCGTAGAGTTTCTATCTGGAGCGATTCGCCGGCATTAATGCAGGAATATCAGACCGGACCAAACACGCCATTGAAGGCCGTGGAATTAGTTGATGTACAAACTGCACCCGTTGACAGTTATATTAAAGTCAATGTTAAAGGCGCGAAAAAAGCCTTCACCTCATGGTCATTAGAAGTAAGAGATGAAAAAGGAATCGTTGAATACTTTGGGCCTTATGTTGAAGAGGAGGCGAGTATACCCGGTAAATCCATTCTCGGTGATCGGCCTTCCGGTGACTTCAAATTTATAATGATTGGGCAGGATGGAATAACGACCAGGAAGGACACTACCGTACACATGGTACAATGGACACCTGCCAAAGATGAAGAAGGAATGCGTTTCACTGTGATTTATGAGTTCGACAATTCAAAAGCGATCGTGGAGTACGAAAAATATCTCAACAATGTAGTAGCTCCAAAAATTCCGAAGGATGCAACTGTAATTATTCATGGCTATACCGACACGATCGGGGAGGCAGCTCATAATTTGGAATTGTCCTTAGCGAGAGCCAATGATGTAAAGAAAATCCTCGAAAATGCCATGGCGAAGATCGGCAGAACGGATGTTAACTTTGAATCATACGGTTATGGGGAGGATCAAAAATTGTCACAGTTTGAAAACAACTTTCCGGAAGAGCGTTCTTACAATCGTTCCGTTGTGATTGATGTCATCCCACATAAATAATTAAACCACTTATCGTAAAATAGAATCACGGCTGCCGAAAAGAAATCTAGGCAGCCTTTTTCTTTCTCTCTTACTTAAGACCTATAAAAAACAAAAAATTATGAACCTTAAAAGAATCTTTGGAGCGCTTCTATCCATTCTCGGCATTGGAGGGCTTATTTACGCAGCAGTGCTATTTGTGAATTCCACGGGTGAGCGCAATGTCAAGGCACTTATCATCTATGGTTTTCTCGGCTTGATATTTTTCGTGGCCGGCATTGGCCTGGTGAGAACAACCAAGGACGAGGCATAACGTGACTATTATTGTCGAGATTAATTAAGATAGAAACCAGCAAGTAATCATTAAAGGCTGGTTGAAACATTTTTTTAAATATTCTTTATCATTTCAGATCGGTTAGTGAATCATGACACTGATCACAACATACCTTGAATGTTTGTCAAATGTGTGAAAAGTGTAACGAGTTCCAAAAGTTACATAACATGAATGGATGCAAAGGAATCAACTTTGTACTTCATTGACCAAGGATGAAATCCCTAAAGCTACTATTTATTGCTATGCTGGTCGTTGTCACCTCTTCGGTGAAGGCACAAATTTTGGTCAGTGTTGCCACTCCACCGCCATGGGGACCTATAGGGTATTCGGAAGCACGGTATTACTACCTCCCGGATATACAATCCTACTACGATGTTCAATCCGCATTATTCATTTATTATGGAAATGGTCGATGGCATCGGAAAGTAAACTTGCCTAGCCGGTATCGAAATTATGATTTATATGACGGATATAAAGTAGTTATGACAGGCTATCATGGCGAAAGTCCTTACGAGAACTTTAATGAGCATAAAAAGAGATTTAAAATAGGTTATCGCGGAGAGCCACAAAAAACCATTGGCGAACGGCCCGAAGAAATTAACTCACGTTTTAGAATCAGCAATAAAGGCGAAGATAAGACGAAAGGCTATGGCGCTGATAGTGTCAAACATAATGATCATTAAAAGACTTACTAAGAGATCATGTCACTTTTTTCAATCGATAAGAGTAGAGCAGGTAAAGTAAAAAAAACACTCCTGATTTTTTCAGGCATTGTAATTCTTCTGGTAGCGTTAACCATTTTATTTATTTCTCCGTTGGTGAAGTATTTAGTAGAGCGCTATGATGAAAAATATACCGGCAGACAAATTACCATGGACTGGGCTTATGTAAACCCATTTACAGGGTTTGTCCATTTCAACAATTTTAAAGTCCTCGAAGTAAAAAAGGATACCTTGTTTTTCTCAGCAAAAAATGTCAGCGCCGATTTTTCATTGCTAAAACTATTTTCGAAAACGGTTGAAATAACAGAGCTTATCGTAGACTACCCCCGAGGAGTAGTTACCAATAAGAAAAAGCATTTCAACTTTGATGATATCGTTGTGAGGTTTACCCCGGATTCATCGTCATTAGACAAATCATCATTCCATGTTAATATTCTCCGGTTCAAAATACGACATGGAGAATTTTATTATCGTGAAAAGGCAATCCCAGTAAACTACCTGGTCAAAGACCTGAACATGGAGAGTTCGGGTAAGCGATGGGATGCCGACACAATTGCCTCAACATTTTCGTTCTTATCGCAGAATGGAAAAGGCAAAATGAAAGGGAATTTCACAATCAATGTGAAAAGCCTGGACTATCGGCTGACTAATTCCATCAAGAATTTCGATCTGGAGATTATTCGTCAGTACCTGTGGGAACTTATTAATTATGGTACGTTCTCAGCAAAGATGGATGCGACCGTAAAAGCAATTGGCAATTTCAAGGACCCCAGGAGAGTGGATATGCATGGGCGGTTCTCCTTTATCGATTTTCGCCTTGGCAAAACAGTAAAGGATAATTATGTGGCCTTCGATAAATTAGTGATCGGGATCCAACGTGTGAACCCAATCCATGAAATATTTCATTTTGATTCCATCGTTCTGCGCAGTCCTTTTCTGAAGTATGAGGAATTCGACTCGCTCAATAATGTGGAGATGCTATTTGGAAAAAGGGGATCAAATATCTCCGATGTTACTTCTCAGACAAGCCGTTTTAACCTGGTCATTGAAATTGGCCGCTACCTAAAAAAACTGAGCCGGAATTTCTTTCAAAGCCAGTATAAAATAAATACGTTGCTGATAACAAATGGAGATTTAAAATTTAACGATTTTTCGTTGAACGAGCAATTCAGCGTCGGTACGAATTCACTCAGCGTAAGAGCTGATTCGGTGAATAAAGACAACAAAAGGATAGCCGTGTATATAAAATCAGGTGTAAAGCCTTTTGGTGATTTATCAATAAAGCTAAAGATTAACCCAAAAGATAGCGGGGATTTTGATATGTACTATCATCTTAATAAGATGCCCGCGAGCGCATTTAACCCGTACCTGATTTCATTTACATCGTTCCCCATGGATCGGGGAACGATCAATCTCAATGGCGTTTGGAATGTACGGAATGGAGAAATCAAAAGTGTCAATCACGTATTAATTATTGAGCCGCGCTTATCGAGGAGATTGAAAAATAAAAACTTTAGATGGATTCCGTTGTCTTGGGCAATGCCTTTCGTTCGTGAACGCGGCAATGTCATTGACTACGATATTCCAATTTCGGGTAACCTTAAGAATCCCCGTTTTCATTTGCATGATGCGGTGATGGATTTGCTCAGAAATGTTTTTGTTAAACCCGTGACTATTCCTTACGGAATAAGATTGCGAACGGCTGAAGATGCAATCGAGAATTCTCTCACCCTGGAATGGGGCATGCGCCAACATGAGCTGCGAAACAAGCAGAAGCATTTCGTGAGAACGATGGCCGAGTTTCTTAAAAAAAACGAAACAACAACCATAACTGTCTATTCGAAAGAATACGCGTTAAAAGAAAAAGAGCAGATTCTTTTTTTTGAGGCGAAGAAGAAATATTTCCTTTCAACACACCATAGAAGGGAAGCGATTACAAATGACGACTCCACAACCATCAATAAAATGTCCATCAAAGATGTTGCATTCATGCGCACATTAAAGAAGGGTAGAGGCGCTGGCGACACATTGATGTTCACGATTCAAGACAAATGCAATTTCTATATTGCCGGTAATTCGGTAAATACTGAATATTTGAAATTAGTAAACGAAAGAGCCAGTGTGTTTAGAGAGTTTTTTGTTAAGAATGGAACGGTGGGTAGAGTGAGATTCTATTCCAGTAATGACAGTATTCCCTACAGTGGTTTTTCCAGTTACAAAATTATTTATCATGGCCATATCCCTGAATCACTGCAAAAAGCGTATCGGGATATGCATGAATTGAATAATGAAGCGCCAAGAATAAAATACGCGGGAGATCGTGAATTGTCAGAATTGAAATAGGAGACAAAATTGGTTGACCATAAGCGAATCGGTGATTTATATAATAACCTATCAATACAATGTAAGGCTTTAACCGGTGAATACCTTCAAATTTCGTTGAAATAGACACATGGAGCGAGGTAAACAGAAATTCAAACCAGCTAATCTGAATTGTTATGGAAAATAAATATAAAAGCGGTGAAATCGTCATTGAACGAATTCGGCCATCCTTAAAGTTGGCAGTGAGCCGTTACGTCAATGGTATATATTATTGCTTGATTCAAGAGCGCGAAAGTAAAAGAGAGCTCGTTTATTTCGAGAGAGAATTAGTAAGCGGTACACCTGCTTAATAGACTCACGACATTACTTCTACAGCGAACCTCAATTCACCAAATCAATCTCATCGCTGAACATGTGAATTATACAATCTATCTCTTGGAGAGTATAACGCTTTGAAAAATTAGAGTGCTCACCTTGTGTCTTGAAAGGCAAAATGCTTTAGTCAGGAAAAGACATCAAAATAATTTTAAAATAAAACGAGTTATGGAATCAGGAAAAGTAGTATTAGGTGTATTAGCTGGTGTGGCGATTGGCGCCGTATTGGGAATTTTGTTGGCTCCCGAAAAAGGAAGCGTCACAAGAAATCAAATCTTAAACAAAGGCGAGGATTTCACCAATGATCTAACGAAGAGATTTGACAGTTTTATAGAAGCTGCCTCCAAAAAGTATGAGCATGCGATTCATCAGGCAGAAGAATTGAGTGCCAGAGGACAGGCAAAGTTTGAGGAGATCAAGAAAGAGCTAAAAAATGGAATGGTTTGATTTTTGGTTTGTTCACTATCCTTAATCCATTAAATGACTCTTTACTTATGAACAACATAGCCACACCCATTGAAACACTTTTTGAAAAAGCCGAGGACTACAGCAAGACCAGTTTAGAATTATTGAAGCTAACAGCCATTGACAAATCGGCGGACGTGTTTTCTTCGTTAGCGGTTCAGTTCTCGATTTTTATGGTTGCAGCCTTGTTCACACTGGTTGTCAATATTGGTGTTGCCATGTGGCTAGGCGAATTGCTGGGCAAACCTTACTATGGTTTTTTTGTGGTGGCCATTTTTTATGCAGTCGTAATGACTTTTTTATATGTTTTTCGCAACGACTGGATTAAGACGCCGGTTAGCAATTCCATTATCACTCAAATGATAAAAAAGAGATGAAAAAGAGTAGCGAGTCACAGGCGTTAGCCGTATCGATTCACTCGTTGCGAATAAAACAGTCGCGAGAATTGATCGTCCTGCGCGATCAGTTTCATCTTACGTATGAAAGTCTAAAGCCCATTAACCTGATTAAACACACTTTCAAAGAAGCGGCATCGTCATCTGAAATTAGGGAGGGGATGGTCAATAATGTTATTGGGTTAACAACAGGGTATTTCACCAAGGCAATTTTAATAGGATCATCAGCGAATCCGATAAAGAAAATCCTGGGAACGCTATTACAATTTACAGTGGCGACTTTAGTCGCGCAAAATTCTGACTCGATTAAATCAATCGGAAAAGTAGTTTTGGATAAGCTATTTAAAACACCGGTAGACAGCGATTTGAGGCTTTCTAATAACGGAAATACGATAAAACTTTAGCATTTATACTTCCAGCTTCGAAAAATAAAATGCAGCGACCAGGACCAACGGATGCAACTGCTACCGGCCAATATACTGACGGCATCATTGACCATAGGCGACAGTGTTGAGAACAAGAAAAGAAGTTTTTTGAAAAGCGCCTGGCTTTGAATAAAGACCACTGGCCTGAAACCTACAGCCATTATTTTTGATGTCAATGCGAACTGGGGATTTTCAGAGATCCTGGAGTGTACCGGGTAATGACTTATCCTTGTTTTCATCATACTCGTTTCTCGAGTGATTGAAATTCATATCTTCTTTTTTTGAAGCTCATCAACTTCTTTTTTTCTCGCGTAAATACGTGAGAATTGCAATCCTTTGATTGAGTTGTGTAATGCTTCGGGAACCAAGTTACCCACCTTTGCTTTTGTGAAACTAAATTCACAACTGTCCCCAGTAGGGAAAAATATTTTAACGACAAAAAAATGAACACTACAGAATTGCTTGGAAACTGGAATGTGACCAAAGGAAAATTAAAACAAAAATATGCCACGCTTACCGACGATGATCTTTTGCTGGTAGGAGGAAAGCACGATGAAATGATGGGGAAACTTCAAGCGAAATTAGGCAAGACAAAAGAAGAATTGCACAAGCTTATCTCCGGTCTATAACTCTTAATGAACAATAAATATAAATCAAAGTGAAAAAAATACTGATATTATCATGGCTAGCCGTTACTTTAATAACCACTCAAAGCAAAGCTCAAACTGACTATCGTGAGAAGTTTACCCATCATTTCAT
>Ga0206942_1247_pt1 | contig 14640 bp, 4 predicted proteins | sample Alteio_BWOrgHeat_6_FD_153253 | JGI IMG/M metagenome (GOLD analysis project Ga0206942, IMG submission 153253) | Enriched cells from forest soil in Barre Woods Harvard Forest LTER site, Petersham, Massachusetts, United States -... | ecosystem: Environmental > Terrestrial > Soil > Temperate forest > O... | reverse complement strand
ATCAGTAGAACCACTCGGTAAGAGTGCCGGTACGGCATCTGGCCCCCTGAGCTTTATGCGTGGTGCGGATTCCTCGGCTGGCGCTATTAAGAGTGGTGGCAAAACACGTCGTGCAGCAAAGATGGTTATCTTAAATGCTGATCATCCTGATGTTGAACAATTTGTCTGGGCAAAGGCTATCGAGGAGCGAAAGGCTCGTGTTTTACAACAGGCTGGTTTCGATATGCGTCTGGACGGTGCTGACATTTTTTCGGTTCAGTATCAGAATGCAAATAATTCTGTGCGTGTAACTGATGAGTTCATGCAGGCCGTATTGGATGATGCTGATTGGGACTTGAGGGCCGTTACTACCGGAAAGCCTGTACGCACTACTAAGGCTCGTAAGATATTTCGTCAAATTGCTGAAGCCGCATGGGAGTGCGCAGATCCGGGTATGCAGTTCGATACAACTATTAATCGATGGCACACCGTCCCTAAAGCTGGTCGTATCAACGCAAGCAACCCTTGCTCTGAATATATGCATCTAGATAATTCAGCCTGCAACCTAGCCAGTATTAACCTTCTAAAATATTTAAATGACGACAATTCCTTTGATATAGACTCATTTAGACACACTGTTGAGCTTGTTATCACAGCTCAAGAAATATTAGTAGGTTACGGTTCATACCCTACGGAAAATATTACCAAAAATGCTAAGGCGTATCGTGAACTAGGTATGGGTTATGCAAACCTGGGTGCATTGCTTATGGCTATGGGTCTTCCTTATGATTCAGATGAGGGTCGCGCAATAGCGGCTTCAATTACCGCTCTGATGACCGGGCATGCCTATGCCATAAGTGCTCGTATGGCACGTCGTGTTGGCCCATTTGCCGGTTATCGTAATGATCGCGAAGGGATGCTCAAAGTTCTACGCATGCATCGTGCTGAGGTTTCGAAGATAGATGCTAGCCTTGTATCTGAAGAGCTCCTTAGTGCTGCAGCTAGTGCTTGGGATGAAGCAGTAGAGCTCGGTGAGCTTTATGGTGTGCGGAATTCACAGGCAAGTGTACTTGCACCAACTGGGACTATTGGCTTTATGATGGGCTGTGACACCACAGGCATAGAACCAGACTTTTCACTAGTTAAGTACAAAGACCTCGTAGGGGGTGGAAGTATGGTAATTGTTAATCAAACCGTTCCACGCGCCCTTAAGAATCTAGGCTATGCTCCGGCTGAGGTTAAAGAGATAGTCGATTATATACATGATAAGGGTACCGTTAAGGACGCTCCTTATCTTTTGGATGAGCATAAACCCGTTTTCGCTTGTGCTGTTGGTGATGATGCAATCCACTACCTAGGCCATGTAAAGATGATGAGCGCTGTGCAACCATTTATATCTGGCGCAATCAGTAAGACCGTAAATATGCCAGAGACCGTGACTATAGAGGACGTTGAACAACTTCACATTGATGCTTGGAAAATGGGTCTGAAAGCTGTAGCTATTTATAGAGATAACTGTAAGGTTGCTCAACCTCTATCTTCGACGAAGAAAGACAATAAAGAGACTGTCGAATCTGCCGCTGCATCTACCCCAGTTGCTCTGGCAGACGCACTTAATGACAAAATTGTAGTTAAGGGCGCCGTCCGCCGTATGTTGCCACGCCGCCGTAGTGCAAAGACCTACAAGTTTCGTATAGCCGATCTTAAAGGCTTCTTCACGGTCGGTGAATACGAAGATGGAAGTGCGGGCGAGGTATTTGTTAGCGTTTCCAAGCAAGGTTCAACACTACGAGGGCTTATGGATGCGTTTTCTATATCTATTAGTCACGGTTTGCAATACGGTGTGCCTCTCAAGAGTTTTGTAGAGGCCATGATGAGTACTAGTTACGCGCCATCTGGCATTACCGATGACCCAGAGATACGAACTGCTAGTTCTATTACCGACTACATTGCTCGTCGATTAGCTCTTGATTATTTAAGCTTTGATGATCGCCTGGAGCTTGGTTTGGCTAGCTTTGAGGATATGCCTGAGGAGCAGACTAGCCTACTCACTGACGACCAGACCACCGACGGTCAAATTGTTGAAGCGGAAAGAATCGCGGAAGCTAAGGTTGTTGCAAAGACAACATCCCTATCTTTACCTAGGGATCATTCAGACTCAGGAGTTTCAGATTCACTTAGTAAGAGTGCTCCGAAGCTTGCTGTTGATAATGCAGCACCTCTCTGTTTCAGCTGCGGTAATCAAACGCAACGGGCGGGTAGTTGTTATGTCTGTACGAGCTGTGGCTCTACGTCCGGTTGTTCCTAGCCGTACTGTAAGTTGGTAGCTTTAAAACCACCTCGAAAGAGGTGGTTTTAATTGAACGTTAATAATACCTTATGCTATGCTCAAGTGGTGAAATTGCTTGTCCTTTACAGACCTGACTCTGAGCATTCTAGGGATGTAGAATCATTCGTGCGCGATTTTCAGCGTCTGTATGAGGTTGGAAAAAAGGTCGAAGTCCTTAGCATTAACACTAGAGATGGTTCAGCAACTGCCAGTTTGTATGACGTAATGTCGTACCCTGCAATCTTAGTTCTTGCGAACGATGGATCGGTCATAAATATGTGGCAAGGCCTACCAATGCCACTGATGAATGAGGTTGCTGGCTATGCCTACAATAGTGATTAGCTTGCCTTGCTATAGTAGGAATGATATTATTCAAAGTGTTATGCGTGCCCTTTTGGGCTAAGTGGCCATCACCCACGATGCAGCAAGAAGAAATCTTAATCGAGAGTAGAACTTGCCGGAATACGCTCCGAAATAGCGAATTAAGTGCTAAAAGAATCACTTCTTTTGGAAACCGGATGGTACCACCCAGAGTAGTTGGGTTCCGGTAGCAAAAGAAGTGATTTTTCTTTTTAGGAGGAAGCAGATTTGAAATTCAAAAAAGGTACCAGGCGCAAGCCTCTCGAATATGAGAGAGAACTCGTTCTTACTTGGAAGAAAGATCGTACTTTCGAAAAGTCCGTTGAGCAACGCCCCACGGATAATGCATTTGTTTTATATGATGGCCCGCCTTTTATAACCGGCACGCCACATCATGGTACTTTGCTAAGTTCGATAGTAAAGGATGTCATCCCACGCTTTTGGACTATGAGAGGGAAACGTGTTGAGCGCGTTTGGGGGTGGGACTGTCACGGATTACCAGCGGAGGTCTTTACCGAGAAGAAACTTGGCATCAAAGATAAACGTGATATTGGCACCAAGGTTAGTCTTGAAGACTACATACGTACTTGTCGTGACAATATGGTACAGACTGGTTCGCTATGGGAAGACACTATAGAACGTATCGGACGGTGGGTCGATTTTCGCGGAGCCTATCGCACAATGGACAAAGACTATATGGAGAGCGTTTGGTGGGCCTTCAAACAACTTTACGAAGCAGGAAAGATCTATGAAGGCGAGAAGGTACTTCTTTATTGCACCCGTGACGCAACTCCGATCTCTAAGGCCGAAGTTGCCATGGATAATTCTTACCAGGACGTTACAGACCCCTCTGTATACGTTAAATTTAAGCTGAAAGGCGAAGATGTATCTATATTGGCATGGACAACCACTCCTTGGACACTGCCGGCCAATACTGCAGTCGCTGTAAATCAAAGTGAACAATATGCTGAGGTGGAGGTCGACGGCCAGCGACTTATTTTGGCTGTCGCACTATTAGAAAAGGTACTTACCGACGAAAAGCACAGGCTTCTCTCATATGATCTTATACGTACATTCAGTGGTGAAGAATTGGTTGGTAGGGAATACGAACCTCTATTTGAAAATAGAGGGCATAATGCGCATAAGATCTGGCATGCTGATTATGTTAGCCTTGATGAGGGAACGGGTGTGGTCCATCTAGCCCCTGCCTACGGTGAAGAAGATTACCTTTTAGCTCAGGAGAATAAACTGCCAGTGCTGTCCGTTATTGATGAAAATGGACTGTATATCTCAGGTAACTGGAAAGGTCAGAATGTATGGGAGTCAAATAAGGCTATCGCGAAAGAACTTCTGTCACGCGGCATAGTCTGGAAGATTGAGTATATAACCCATAGTTATCCTCACTGTCATCGCTGTGGAACACGGCTTATGTACAGGGCGCACCCTAGTTGGTTTATGGATATCAATGGTCAGCGAGAGACGATGCTAGAAGAGAATCGGACCATTTCATGGTTCCCTGAGCACATAAAAGATGGCCGCTTCGCTAAAACGGTACAAAGCGCCCCTGATTGGAACCTTAGCCGTGATCGGTTTTGGGCGACTGCTATGCCTGTTTGGAAAGGTAAGGATAAAGAGGGCAAAGAGCATATAAAGGTTGTTGGAAGCTATGAGGAATTGAAAGCCCTCTCAGGTAGGGAGCTGGAAGATTACCACCGTCCTTGGGTTGACGATATTATGTTTACTATAGATGGCGTGGATTATAAGCGTATCGACAAGGTATTCGATTGTTGGTTTGAAAGCGGATCCATGCCATTTGCCCAGTTTCACTATCCCTTTGATAATGTTCAAAAATTCGAAGACAATTTCCCAGGCGATTTTATAGCCGAATATGTAGGCCAAGTGCGTGCGTGGTTCTACTATCTTCATTCGGTGAGCGTTGGTCTATTCGATAGGGCATCGTTCAAAAGAGTTATCGTTACTGGTACATTGGCTGGGAATGATGGACGAAAGATGAGTAAAAATTTTGGCAACTATACCGACCCGAACGAGTTGATGGATGCCTACTCCGCCGATGCATTGCGATTTTTGTTACTAAGTTCGCCTGTACTCAATGGTGAAGATTTTTCACTCACTGACAAAGATGTCGCTGATGTTTCTCGTAAACTCAATATGATATGGAACATGTATGACTTTTTCACTCTGTATGCTGAGGTTGATGGCTGGGAATGGAATGGTAATTTTAATGATCCAAGCGATAAATTAAACAACGTTTTAGATGTATGGATCGTCTCCAGAGTACACCAGTTGGCAAGCGAAGTATGTCGACATATGGAAGCTAATGACATACCAAATGCCTTAAAACCAATACTGCCGTTTATTGATGATGCAAGTAACTGGTATGTTCGCAGATCTCGTCGTCGCTTCTGGAAGGGGGATGATGATCAGGACAAGCAATATGCATACCAGACACTTCACTATGTCTTAGTCCAGCTTGCGCATATACTAGCACCATTCACTCCATTTCTCGCAGATGAACTGTTCAAGAATTTAACCGGTGGAGAAAGTGTCCATCTTAGAGACTGGCCCAATCCTGGAAGAGTGCATGAATTAACGCTTGACACTATGGATTACGTTCGGGAGGTCATCAACGAAGGCTTGTCTCAGCGTGCTACGGCCGGTATTAAGGTGCGCCAACCCTTGCAAAAATTAACAATTAAAGGTGCACCAAGATTTTTTGATGATATTAACGATGACTATATTACTATCCTTAAAGAAGAACTTAATGTTAAGACGGTCGTGGGTAGTACTCATGATTCACAACACGAAGTTCTTATACAGACTAAAATTACCCCTGAACTTAAACGTGAAGGCATGGCCCGAGAGTTGATTCGTAACGTACAAAGCGCTCGTAAAAATGCTGAGCTCCAGGTAGATGATCGTATACTACTAAGTTTATCAAGCTCCGACGATGAACTACGGCGTGCTATTGTTGAATACAAGGATATTATTATTGCGGAAACGCTAGCTAAATCTCTTGAATTCGATCGTAGTTACGATTACGAAACAGTATGCAGTATATCCGATGCATCTCTGACAGTATCGATTAAAAAGACGTAAGCCTTCACTTTACAGATTGCCTTAGATCTGATACTATTTCTTGGTAGTTAATTTCCTATAGGAAGAGCAAAAGTATGAAAAAAGCAGTCATTGCCACTGGAGGCAAGCAATATCTTGTCTCAGAAGGTGAGACCCTAAATGTTGAGTTGTTGCATGTTGATGCTAAGAATACGACATTTGATCCTTTGCTGATTATTGACGGGGAATCCGTTACTGTTGGCAAACCTACGGTAGAAAAAACCAAGGTTACGGCTGAAATAGTAGAGAGCGATGTTCAAGCCGATAAAGTGACCGCTATTCGTTACAAAGCAAAAAAGCGTGTACACAAGGTTCATGGTCATCGTCAGCACCAGACCACTATAAAAATTACCAAAATAGCCTAGTACGCAGTCTATGCCTGTGGATAAATCAGTAGCGATGTAAATCGCTGCTGATTTTTTTACACCACCTATGTGAATATCTTTATATTTTTAACAGATATATAAAAGAGATTAACAGTAGTTCATTTTTCTTTGTTGTTTTAGAAACAATACTGCACTATAGCCATACCTCTACGGATGTGTCATAGATGCCATTATTATTTTGAGTAGTTTATATCTTGAAGGCACATTGCTGTTAAAGAGATAATAGTAAAGTTACGCCAAAGTCTACCTTTGTAGATAAAAATATTTAAAACAAACCCAAACAAAAATATGCCCCGTCTAGCGCGAAAATTATTGTTATTGAGCAGCAAGCCCACCTTTGCTGTCTTTATCTTCGCACTCGTTCTAGTTGCTAGTACGGCAGCAGGCTATTTTACTAACAGTAAAGTTGCTGCAGCAACTAACTCTACAATTAACTTTCAAGCACGTTTAATGAATGCTACTGGCTCTATTGCCCCTGATGGTAACTACAACATTGAGTTCAAACTATATAACCAGCAGACCTCCAGCGGTTCCTCGCAAGGCAACTGTACGGGGGACAGTGCATGTCTCTGGACTGAGACCTATACTGGTGCTCATCAGATATCTGTAGCGAATGGTTACGTTAATGTCAGTCTTGGTAGCTTGACCTCATTTCCTACTACCATTAACTGGGATCAGCAACTCTGGCTAACTATGCGTGTGGGCGGTACAGGCGGCACGCCATCCTGGGATGCAGAGATGAGCCCGCGTTTACAGCTCACCGCAGTGCCTTATGCGTTTCGTGCTGGTCAACTCGCCGAACAATCTGGGTCAAACGAGGCTACGCTTCAATTTGCAGGTACCATTGGTCAGAATACAACTATTACTCTGCCGGACCCTGGTACAACTAGTGCAACAGTCTGTTATCAAAGTTCAACAGCTTGTGGTTTTGCATTATCTGGGACTGGCTCTTTCATACAAAATGGTGTGACCATCCAAACTGGTGCAAATTTTGCAATTCGATCTAACGCCACAGGATCTGTTGGTGGTGTCATCCAAGGGGCAAATGGCCAAACTGCAGACCTCTTAGATCTCCAGTCTTGGAATGGGACAACAGCAACAACTCTATTTGGGGTAAATAACGTTGGCGCATTAACCCTTAATGGGACCGGCACTGCGACCTTTACGACCCCTGGAGGATCAAATGTTCAGACCAAGATAGATATACCAGTTTATGATCCAGGCAGTTTTGGGCAAATACTTATCCTAGGGCTTCCGTCTACTGCGAGTAGTACCGCTAGGGCAATAACAGTGGCTGATGCTCGTACCGTAGCACATCAGCCAACAATAGCCGTACTTAGCCCTGACGAGAACAGTATATTTGGCCTGACTTGGGATGGGTCAAATACTACTGCTGCCATAAAGAGTTCAAATTCCAGTATTGCTATCACTACCGCAGGTGGTACTGACGCGACCTTCAATGACACGTCGATAGGCCTGTTGCAGAATACTAGTCTCGCCGCTGGCATGAATCTTACTTTTGGTAGTGGTGCCGGTAACTTTGATCAGTCGGCATCAACAGGGACATTCGCAACCGGTTCCGGTAATAACACGCTCAATGGCAATACTACTGTAAATGGCACCAAGACATTCACTGTTAATGGAGGCCTAGCCACACTTCAGGGAGGCCTAACGGTGAATGGTGGTGCTGTGCAACTTAATGTCTCTTCAAATAACAACACGAGTATTAATACCGGTAGCAGCACTGGTGCAGTTTCTATTGGCAATGCTGCGTCTGGGTTACTCAGCTTACAAGGTAACGCCAGTAGTACCATAGTGGCAAATAATGGGACAGGAAAGTCGACTACGCTGAGCTTTGTAGCCCCTACTGGGGCAGATGCCATACAGTTCCCAGATGCAAGTGGTGTGGTTCAGCTTACACCAGCATCTGGATCGTATTTACAACAGGTGCCAAGTTCTAGTACTGTCAACACGGTTACTCCTACGGCTGCTAATACAGTAGGGCTGACGGTTAACGCTACGAGTGGTACCTCCGCCGTCGCAGCTATATTTAATCAGGCTAACAATACCAGCCCCGCTGATACTATACAGATTAATACAACGAGCACCGGCACACAGACTAACGGTCTCTTGTTTACTCATAACAGTAGTGGAACGACTACAAATGGTGTGAATATTACAAATACAGCTGGTACTTTATCGAATGGAATTACCTTGACGGCCACCACTGCAATTGCTAACGGTATTAACTTCACAGGAAGTGGGGGCTATACCAATCTTATTAATGCAAGCAACTTTACTGTAACTAATGCTGGGAATATCTCTGCCGCTGGTACATACAATACGAATACATTTAATAGCAACACTTTACAATTTGGAGCTGGCAGCACAGCAACCGTAGATAGTGCATCGGGGCAGGCGCTACAAATAGGCACAGGCGCAAACGCTCACAATATTACAATAGGTAACACTACAGGAGCTACCACGCTTACCTTGCAAGCGGGTACTGGTGGTATTAAAGTCGGGTCACTAGCGACAGTCGATTCTTCATCTTCGGCAGTCTGTCGCGATAATACAGGTCTTCTCACTACTTGTGACAGTGGTAGCGGTACTCGTCCTTTCATTCAAGGTGGTAACTCATTTGGGGCGCAAGCAGTACTTGGCACAAATGATGCAAACAATTTACAGGTTGAAACTAATGGAATTGCTCGCGCTACCTTTGACCAGAGTAATGACTTATATTTGGGCAATGGCGTAACCGCGAGTAGCCCTAACAATTTCAATCTCTATGCTACAGGTAGTAGCACCTCTGGCACTGGTGGTGCTGCATTGGCCGTTCAAGGTGGCACTGGCAATGGGACTGGCGCCGGAGGACAACTCACTTTACAAGGTGGCACTGGTGGTGGGGGTGCTGCAACAGCGGGTGGAGCAGTGCTTATTCAGGGAGGTACTGCCGCTGGTACTGGCGTCAGCAATGGTGGCAGTATTACGCTTCAAGGTGGTACGGCATCTGGAACGGGAACGAAGGGTCTTATTCAGTTGAATGGTGCAACGTATTTCACCACTGGTGCATTCTCTAATGGAAGTTCAGTAGGCATTACGCAAAGTCTTATTGATTCTGATTCAGCGATACTTTTGACTGCAACCGCAAGTGGTTTAACCTTTACGGTGCCATCACCATCGGTATCAGTATCTGGACGAATACTGTATCTTACAAATGCTGGTACTAATGCACTAACCCTAAGTTACGGTAGCGTGAACTTTACATTGAACCCAGGGGCTACCTCTACACTTATGTGGAATGCTGCAAGTAGTGTCTGGACTAGTGCTGGTGGTGATATTAGCACCTTGCAGGAGGCATACAGTAACTCTATTGGTGGTACGACACCAGAGATATTACTTGATAACACCCGCAATGGTGTTGATATACAGGATAGTAATACCACCTTAGGGTCGACGGTTCCTCTTCTTGCCGTACGAGCGAGCGCAACGGCTACGACCCTAGGGTCTCCACTATTTACAGTTGAAGATAGTAGTGGTGCACCATTAGTGGGCATTGGTACCCAAACACAGACCAGAGCATTAGATGTTGCAGTAAATAACAGTTCAGTGAGCTCGCCAATGTTACTACTCGAGCAAGCAAGTGCTTCTGGCGACTCGGCATTAGAATTCAAAAATACTGGCACAGCATCAAGCTTTTATGTGGGGCAAGATACCGATTCGAGTAATAGCTTTGCCATATCTTCTTCGTCTGCTGCTGCTTCTAGCCCTTCTACGATTTCTTATGTCCAAGGGAACACATCGGCACCTTCTGGAGGTGCTACTACCGTCGCATTAGCCTATAGTTCTAATACGACTGCAGGCGATCTTCTAGTTGCAAGTGCAGCCTGGGATTTGACAAACACAAGTACAGCGAGCTGTAGCGACAGTGCAGGTAATGCCTGGAGTACGGCAGTCCTCAAACTGGATCCTACAAGTGGTGGTGGAAATAATGACGGATTAATTGTATGCTACGCTCCAAATGTAGTTGGGGGCGCTGATACTGTTACGGTAACGTTTGGCGCAACATCGTCATCACGGTTAATGGCAATCCATGAATATAGTGGTGCTGCCAAGGTCAATCCTGTAGATGTTACTGCCAGCAATACTGCTGCAGGCACGACGGCCACTGATGGAGTAACAAGTACTGCAGCAGTTACCAACCAGAACGGTGACCTTATATTTGGGACAACATACAATGACACTGCATCGACTACTACGATTACTGCTGGAACCGGCTTCACGCAGCGTACACTCGCATCTACTTTTATGATGAATGAGGATAAGACCCAGTCTACCGCTGGTTCAGTAGCGGCAACAGACACATACGCTGCGGCTAAGCGATATATATCTGCAATGGTCGCATTTAAAGCGACAACCTCCATAACGGACGCCTTTTCTAGCCCGTTATTTACGTTGTCACAATCAGGCGCTACTTTGCATAAGAATTCAGTCGACAGCTCATCTGCCTTCCAAATTCAAAGTGCAGCAAGTAACGTACTTTTCGGGGTGGACACTCTTGGTTCTAACATTAATGTCGGAGCTACAGGAACAGCTGCACTAGCGACCACTGTTAATGTCGGCACATCAACTGGCGCAACCCAGACAATTAACCTCGGGTCAAACACCTCAGGATCTGCTGCCAACGGTACGGTCATCTTAATACAGGGAGGTAACACGTCAGCTGGGAATGGAGCCGTCAGCATCCAGTCTCTGGCGGCTGGTCAAATAAATATAGGTAGCAATAACGTTGCCAATACTATACAGATTGGTGACTCAACACTATCCACTGGAACCCAAGCTATTAATATAGGTAACGGTGGTACTGCTGGTGGTACCACAAATGTGACCATTGGTACCGATCCGGCCGGCAATGCCTCCACGGGAACTACTAAGTTATTAGCCAAAGGCGATTTGACTATAACAGGTGGAACAACATCTAGCTGGACCCTTGCGGGTGGAAACCTTAATGTGGGTACAGGTGGTAGTAGCGCTACACTTACCCTACAGACGGGTGCTAGTGGTACGATTAACGTTGGTGATACTAGCGGTAACACCACAACGATTAACATTGGAGGCCAGACTAACAATGTAAGATCTATAAACATAGGATATACATCTGCTACCTCAAACGCGCAAACGATAGGTATAGGGGCAATAGGGACGGGTTCGACGACCTCGATACAAGGAGGAACTACTGCCACCGCCTTGAGCCTCAATACCGGTACTGGTGGAACTATAAGTATTGGCACGAGTGGCGTTGCCAACACTATACAAATCGGTAATACTTCTGGTGCTGTTTTACAAGGTATAAGCATTGGCACTAACGGCACTACCAGCTCCACAAATAACGTAACTGTAGGTTCCACAATTGCCGGATTAGTTACTTTACAGGGTTCGGGCATCACGCAAAAGATCACGTCCAATACAGACACCATTCAGAGCAGTAGCAACAACGCAAATGCTTTCCAGGTAGAAAATAGCTCAGCATCTAATAACGTAGTCTTTGGTGTCGACACCTCAAATAATCAGGCAGTTTTGGGAACTTCTGGCAGTATTGCTGGCAAACTGTTGTTTAACTCTGTTGGGGCTGGTGGTGTGACGCTCACTACGGCTTCGACTACCACTGGTTATTCATTAACTCTACCCACGACCGGGCCTACAACCGGATTGTGTCTAGAAACTAGCTCCACTACCGCTAGTCAGCTTGTATTTAGCTCATGTTCAAACTCAAACGCGAGTATAACTGAGGTATCTGAAAGTGACAACCATGGAAGTAGTAGTACTGTAAACACTGTTACTGATAGTCCTACAAATGTAGGCGACCTCATAGTTATAACGGCGCAGATCCCAAGCGGAAACTCTATAACAAGTATATCCGGGGGGAATGTGAGCTCATGGACAAAGGTTGGCGCTCTCGCTGGAGACGGAACTATTAACCGAGTCGAAATGTGGATGGGCGCGGCGACTGCAACTGGGGCCGGAACAATCACGATCTCTTCAGCTGGGCTTGGCAATAATGATGAGATCACTGCCACCGAATATACCGCTGTTGGTGTTAATGCCGGTACGACATGGGGCGCAGACACTGAAGGTGGAAATAAAACTACAGCATCTGCGACAGTAACATATCCAAGTTTGACGCCCCAGGTTACCGGTGAATTGTACGAAGGATATGCTCAAGTTCAGCGCACGCCAGCTACAGCAGGTTCAACTTCCGGTTTTACATATAAGATTACTGGTCAGACAAATGTTATTACGTATAACACCAATCTTACGGCTGCTACTGCATACCAGCCGACTGCGAATCAGGCTAGCTCCGGTGAAGCAAATGCAATATCGGCAGTATTCACCGCCTTTGTAAGTAGTACTGCTATAGATAACTCAACTACAGTTCAGCAAGCAAACTTCAATGTGCAGGCTGGGACCCCAGGAACAGTGGCGGCTGTGTTGCAGGCTGGCACCTCGGGTACATCTGACATACTTGATGCATATGGTGTTGGCAGTGTACAGAATGCATCTGACCAGGTCTTGAGCCTAAGTTATCAAGGTAATATACAATTTGGTGGTCTTACTGCTCAGACTATAACGGTTGCCGCACAACAGACTGCAAATACCGCTGGTGCAAGCTTGACAGTGACGAGTGCGACAGGAAATGGTACCGGTACGGGTGGTGGTCTTACACTTCAGGCAGGCACTGGTGGTTCAACTGGATCGGGTGGTGCAGTGACTATCCAAGGTGGTTCGGCTGGAGGCGGCAACACTAACGGGGGAAATGTGCTCATAGAAGGTGGGGCTGCAGCAGGTACTGGCACCGGGGGTAGCGTAATAGTTAAGCCTCAAACCGATTCAGCAAATGCTTTTGATGTTCAAAATGCTGCAGGAACTGTAAATGCACTAAATGTTAACACCAGTAACATTGGTGGGGCCTTCCCATCTCCTGTAGTTACAATCAATTCTGGCACTACGGGTACTTCAGGATTACAGTTTGCTAATCTTACAAATGCATCTAGTTCATCTTCTACGTTCTCGCAGCTCCTAGGTGTAGATGCTTCTGGTAATGTTGGTTTGTCCAGCGCGGGTGTTTCGTTGACGTCGCCGGCACTAGCCTACTGGGACGGTCTAAATAACCCAACGACCAGCAGTCAATCGTATCCGTTAGCATCTGTGTCAGGCACTGGTACTGGAGCGGTCGGCAGCTGTACCGGAACTTGGGCGCCAACCTTTAGCAGCGGCAATGGTGAGGAGCTAAATCCAGCTTGTGCTAACACTTCGGGCTCAATGAACTGGAACTTTAGCCAAGTGCCGTTTGAAGAGAATCAATTTCAGTTCAAGGCCGGCACAGGCACAGCAGATGCCACTTGGTTTTACGGTTATGCCGACAGCATACCAACGACAGAATATGGCTGTAATGTAGCGGTGGCTTCATGTAACGGCACGACTGGGCCGTTCATCACCAGTGGATATATAGTTTACTTTAGCGAATTTCACGGTTGTATAGGCATTAGCTACGGTGGCTACCAGGATGGCAACCAGTGTAACAACGGTGGCGGCACTTCCTTGAGTGGAGCTAGCCCACTCAAATCAGTGAGTGCGAGCTCCCTGGGCATTACTATAAATGATGGCAATTTCCACCAAGTTGATGTACAGATTCTTGACAATGTAATTACGGTTCGTTGGGACGGCCGAGTTATTCTGACAGAGACTGACTCCTATGGTCGAGATACTAGTCACTTGAACTATGGCTTTGCATCGCGTAGCGGTGGCAGTACGAACACGCATTATATCAAAGGATTGCTTGTTACGAAGCTGGGTACCAATGTTTCTGAGTATAATATTAATAATATTTCACCCCTAACAGACAATATTCGCTTCCTCATACCAACCCCAGTTTGAGGCTGTACCACCAATTAGCTGTCCAGGCGGAGCTGCTCCTAGCTTAGTTCCCGCAGCTCCATTTAGATATAGCCCTACGTTGAACGTATAGTTTCCGCCAGAAGTGAACACCCCACTGCCAGTAACATGGTAAGTCACACCCGGCTGGCAATCTCCTGCCGGAACAGTGTAGTTCTGGCCAAACGCCGTATTGGATGTCGGATTACTTAAGCTTGATGTACTCGTTATGCTGTCGACCAAGCCCTGACATGAGACCCAGGCATTAGTTTGGCCACACCTGAATGAATTGGTGCTGGTGTTATAATATATCCCCCCATTTATTTGAGTAGGGTTAGCGGTCCCCCCATCTACAGCGAGCGAGAAGGGGCTGGCACCATCCGAGCCAGTGCCAACACTTATATTAGCCTTAACGTTGAGGTTACCCGCACTATCGATCTTATCGATGACCGTGCCGCTACCATTACTCTTTATGTCCAATAAATCTGCCGTCTGGCCCGTCATGCCTTGTATTATCTG
>Ga0206942_1246_pt1 | contig 14650 bp, 8 predicted proteins | sample Alteio_BWOrgHeat_6_FD_153253 | JGI IMG/M metagenome (GOLD analysis project Ga0206942, IMG submission 153253) | Enriched cells from forest soil in Barre Woods Harvard Forest LTER site, Petersham, Massachusetts, United States -... | ecosystem: Environmental > Terrestrial > Soil > Temperate forest > O... | reverse complement strand
GAATTGGTTCACCAGCGGCAGCGGGCAGGCGGCCAGCGGCGGGGGAGTCAATTTCAACGGCGTGCCGATTCCAGCTTGGCAGACCAATATCGATATGACAGCCAATGGCGGTTCGACAACCCTGCGCAACGTTCCCGACGTGGCGATGAACGCGGATAATATATTTATCGTCGCGGACAATGGCCAGGAAGAGCCAGTGGGTGGCACCAGCGCGGCAGCGCCGCTTTGGGCGGCCTTTACCGCACTGGCCAATGAGCGGGCCGCTTTTTTTGGCCAGCCATTCATGGGATTTTTCAATCCGACGATCTATTCCATAGGGCGTGGCGCCGGCTATGCCACGAATTTTTATGACATCACCGGGGGCAACAATGACAACGGGGTGGTGTCCTATCCCGGCACTAATGGTTACGATTTGTGCACCGGCTGGGGCAGTCCCATCGGACCGAATTTGCTCAATACCCTGGTTCCACCGGATGCGCTTGTCGTCGCGCCGCTAACCATTTTCAACCTGAGCGGGCCGGGACATGGCCCATTCAATCCTTCATCTCAAATCCTTTTCTTCACTAATTCCGGCGCTGCCTGTTTGAATTGGTCATTGATCAATACCTCTTCATGGTTAAACGCTTCCATTGAAGGTGGTTCGCTTGGTGCGGGAGACTCCACCAATGTAACGATCAGTATCAATGCCACGGCCAATGATTTTGCGGTTGGAACTTATCAAGCCGGCATTGGATTTTCAAATTGGAATTCACAAGTGGTTCAAACCCTTCCTTTTGTCTTGCAGGTGAAAGAGCCGTTGGTGATTAGGCCGCAGGGAGCCACATCCAGTGGTTTGCCGGGAGGCCCGTTCGATTTCATCTCACAGACCTTTACATTAAGCAATATGAGCAGCACTTCGTTGGACTGGCAATCAGGGACTGCGTCCGCGTGGTTAAATATCTGGCCCATCTGCGGAACGCTTGCCGCCGGTGAACAGACCAATGTCACGTTGAGCCTGAATAATGTCGCGAGCAATCTTGTTGCGGGAATTTATGCCGGGACGATACTTTTCACGAACCAAACTTTTAACACCGTCCAGACCCGCCAATTCAACCTTCTCATTGGGCAGTCTATTATCAAAAATGGTGGATTTGAAACGGGCGATTTCAGCGATTGGATGCTTGAAGGGGATGCGGGGAATTATAATTTTGTTGATAATGGCTCCTATATCGAAGTTCCGCCTCATTCAGGAAATTATTACGCGATGATGGGAGAAGCTGGATTCCAGGCCTATCTCGTCCAAACCGTGCCGACCGTGGCGGGACAATCATACCTGCTCACTTTGTGGTTGAATTGTCCGAATCCGAGCCCGCCTACAGAATTCAGCGTCGCATGGAATGGCAATACGCTCTTTGATCAGGTTGACATGCCCCAGACAACCATGCCGCCTGCCGGTTGGACCAATTTGCAATTCATTGTCGCCGCCACGAATGAAACCAGTTCGCTCAGAATTGGCGGACAAGATGATCAATACTATCTTGGCCTTGACGACGTCAGCCTGTTTGCCATTCCCAGGGCAGCCTTGCAATCATCAATGACCACGACAAGTAATAGGGTGTCGTTATCATGGAACGCATTAACTGGAATGGCTTATGAAGTGCAATTTACAACCAATATCTTTCAACCCAATTGGACGCCGTTGCAGGATATCACCCCCAGTAACACGCCTGTCTGTTTTGTGGACACCAATTACGTTTCTGGCTCGCAAGGTTTTTATAGGTTGCTACTATTGCCCTAGTTAGCCGCAATCTACGCTTACTGGCTCTCCTTTTGTCCCGTCTGAAGCATTTTATATGTCTGATTTGACGATTCACACAAAGTTTGCGAAATTAATACCGTGTATCAGAACAACCTGTCCAAGCAGTGTCGGCTTTTTTTTGTCATAATTGGCAGTGTTCTTCTATTTTCACCGGGAAGTAATGGTCAAACTGTAGGAAAACAAACAGTGACCGGCTCCGTGCCTGCGGCTGTTGGGAATCTTCACTTATCGCCATTGCGGGATGTGCCTTTGACCAATCATATGCGATTGGCGATTGGATTGCCGCTGCGCAACCGGGGACAGCTCAACCAATTACTGGGCCAACTCTACGATCCGCACAGCACGAATTATCATCAGTACCTGACGCCGGAAGAATTTACGGCCCGGTTTGGTCCGACACCGGAGGATTATGCCGCGGTCATCAATTTTGCGAAGGCGAGTGGGTTGAAGGTGGAGGCGATGTATTCCAACCGGACGGTGGTGGATGTGAGCGGGGATGCTGCTGAGGTGCAGAAGGTATTCCATGTGAAGTTGCATGAGTACCGGCACCCGACGGAGAACCGTAATTTTTATGCGCCGGATGGAGAACCCTCGGTGGACGTGGGAGTGCCGCTATCGGGTATTGAGGGGTTGAACAATTTCGTGATACCGCGTCCGGCGCTGGTGAGGAAGCAAAATTCGACCGGAATCAGCCCGGCATCGGGGTCGGGGCCTGATGGATTTCTCATGGGCAGTGATTATCGTAACGCATATATACCCGGGGTGACGCTCGATGGGGCAGGGCAGACGGTAGGATTATTTGAGTTGGACGGATATTATACGAATGACATTGCGATTTATGAGAGTGATGCGCAGTTGCCCCCGACGCAGGTGACCAATGTGCTGGTGGATAATTACAGCGGCGCGGCCGGGTCTGGCAATGTGGAGGTGGCTTTAGACATCGAAATGGTGATTTCATTGGCTACGAATCTTAACCGGGTCATCGTCTATGAACAGCTCAACGGCGGGAGCATCGTGGATATATTGACGCGGATAACGACGGACAATCTTGCCAAACAGATCAGTTCATCATGGTTGATCGGGGACAACTCCAGTTATGACACGGAATATGTGGAGATGGCGGCGCAGGGACAAACATTTTTCCAGGCCTCCGGTGACGATGGGGCGTATTACAGTTCACATTTCTCCGGCACGATTCCCGAATGGGCGGATGATCCGAATATCACGATTGTCGGTGGAACGACATTGAGCATGAATGGCTCGGGAAATTCCTATTTAAACGAAGTGGTCTGGAATTGGTATAGCAGCAATGAGGGACAGGCCGCCAGTGGTGGTGGAATCAGTTTCAATGGTGTGTCAATTCCAACATGGCAGGGTGGAATCATCACGTCTGCCAATAAAGGCTCGAACTCGAAGCGCAACGTTCCCGATGTGGCGATGAATGCGGACAATATTTTTGCCGAAGCCGACAACGGCCAGTCGGAATCTTTGGGTGGCACCAGCGCGGCAGCGCCACTTTGGGCGGCCTTTACCGCCCTGGCCAATGAGCGGGCCGCCATTTTCGGCCATTCCATGATGGGATTCCTTAATCCAACAATTTATTCCATCGGCAAGGGCGCCGGCTATGCCACGAATTTTTATGACATTACCGTAGGCAGTAATAGCACCCCTCAGGTGACCACGAAGTATCCCGCTGTGGCTGGTTATGATCTATGCACCGGTTGGGGCAGTCCCATCGGGTCGAATTTGCTCAGCACTCTGGTTCCATCGGATACGTTGGGAGTTTTGCCGCTGGGGGCTTTCAGTTTTTCCGGTCCCGTCGGCGGCCCTTTCAACACCGCGACACAAACTTTCTATCTTAACAATTCAACTGCCGATCCGATCAATTGGTCATTGATCAATACCTCTTCCTGGCTGAACGCATCCATTGCCGGTGGTGTATTGGTGGCAGGAACTTCCACCAATGAAGTCATCACCATCGGAACGGGCGCCGACAGCATGGGGATCGGGACTTACACGACAAGTCTTCAGTTTTCGAATCAGGCTTCACACGTTGTGCAGACGCTGCCGTTTACCCTGCACATCTTCGATGCGTTGGTTGTCACGCAGCCGGGTAGCTTTGCCGCCAATGGTCCTTACGGAGGGCCGTTCAATCCTGCAAGCCAGACTTTTTCCATCACCAACCTCGCTTCCACCTCGTTCAACTGGTCGCTTATCAACACCTCACTATGGCTCAATGCATCGACTGGGGGCGGCACGTTGGCTGGTGGCAGCGGCACAAACATTCTTGTAAGTATCGCTCCAGCGGCGAATAGCCTGCCTCTCGGGACCTATTCGGCAGGTATCCAGTTCTCGAATTGGAATTCACAAATTGCCCAAAATTTTTCGCTTGCGTTGCAAGTGACCGAGCCGCTGGCCATAGCGCCGGCCGGCAGCATCTCTATCAGCGGCATCCCGGGCGGCCCGTTCAGTGTGACGTCGGAAGATTTCACTGTGAGCAATCTCGGAAACACTGCAATAAGCTGGCAACTGGCGAAAACTTCGGCATGGGTAAATGTATCCACGTCCAACGGAGTGCTCGCCGGTGGCGGAACGACCAACGTGATAGTAAACCTCGATTTGGACGCGAGCAATCTTGTGGCGGGGTCCTATGCCACGACACTTTCTTTTGTTGACCAAACACTAAGCACCGCTCAAACGCGTCAATTCATCTTGTTAATCGGCCAGTCCACCGTTTTGAACGAAGGATTTGAGACCGGCGATTTTACTGATTGGATACTCAACGGCGACCCGCTCCCTTATAATTTTGTGGATAATGGCTCACAAGTGACGGCTATTCAACCGCACTCGGGAACTTATTTTGCGGCATTGGGCGAATCTGGTTTCCAGGGCTATCTTTCGCAAACGCTTCCGACAATTCCGGGGGTGACTTATCTTCTTTCTCTTTGGATGAACAGCCCAAATGTGAGCCCTTACCAACCCAATGAATTCAGCGTGGCCTGGAACGGCAATACGCTCTTAGACCAGGTCAATATATCTCCCGTCACCAATCCGGCTAACGGCTGGACCAATCTTCAATTCATCGTCACCGCCACCAATGCGGCCAGCGTCCTGCAAATCGGCGGGCGGGATGATAATTATTACCTCGGCCTTGACGATGTCAGTTTGGTGCCCATCCCGCCTGTGTCATTGCATTCGTCCTTTATGGCCAACGCCAATGGCATAACGTTCGGCTGGAATGCGGCGACCGGTCTTGTTTACCAGGTGCAATATACCAGCAACCTGTTTTCGCCCAATTGGGTCATTCTGCAAAACATTACCGCCACCAACACGCCGGTCAGTTTTACGGATACCAACTCAATTTCTGGCCAACCGCAAAAATTTTATCGTTTGTTGCTGTTGCCATAACCTATGGTCTTGCAACGTCGCCGCGCCCTGATTTTGTTGTTCCTGCTTGGCTTTACTGTTGCCACGAGCGCTGCGCAGCATAAATGGCGCGTGAGCGATCCCGCCCTGGCCCGGTCCATGATCGCGCATGGCGCAAAATTGATCGCAGACTATGGCGGATTTCAACTTCTCGAGGCGGATGATTCGGTCTCAACGAATTTCACTTCCCCACGCATTGAGCAGGAGGACGATTTCGATGAGATCAAGTTGAGCGCGGCCTTGCTCAATACACGCACTCCGCCGATCCAGGCTTTGCGAAAATCCGCCGGCAGTTTTTCGGGCAAGCATCTCCATCTCGTACAATTCATCGGCCCCGCTAAACCTCAATGGCTGGCGGCGCTCAAAAATACCGGGGTGCACATTGTCAGTTACATCCCCGAAAACGCATTTTTGGTATATGGTGACGCATCCGGCATCGCCAGCATGCAGAACTGGGCCTCCACCAATCCCCTGGTCCAATGGGAAGGCGATTACGCCACCGATTACAAGATCCATCCCGCGGCGCGCCTCGTTGATGCCACCGGGAACCCGCAGACGCCCTTGACCGAAACTTTTTCCATCCAGATGGTTGATGATCCACCGGCGAATGTTTCGACGCTGACACTCATCGGCCAATGGCAATTGGCGGCGATAGAAAATGAGTACAGCTTGCTCGGATACCGCAATGTGATCGTGCGCCTGCCGCCGGCCCGTTTGCCAGCGATCGCCGCGCAGCCGGACGTCGTTTCCGTCCAGCCGTATTTCGAGCCGGAAAAACTCGATGAACGCCAGGACCAGATCGTGGCCGGGAAAATATCGGGCGTGGGGCCCAGCGGTCCAGGTTATCTCGCCTGGTTGGCCGGTGTGGGCTTTACCCAGGCGCAATTCACCAATTCGGGCTTCGCTGTGGACATCAGCGACAGCGGCATTGATAACGGCACGCAGAAACCGGGCCATTTCGGGCTTTATACGATGGGTGACACTTCACAGCCTCCTCGCGTGGTTTACAATATTCTTCAAGGGCGCGGCAATCCGGGCAGCACGCTGGAGGGCTGCGATGGCCATGGCAATCTGAATACGCATATCGTCGCCGGCTACGACAATTGGACCAACGGCTTTCCCCATACGGATTCCGGCGGATATTATTATGGCCTGGGCATCTGTCCGTTCGTGAAAGTTGGCTCCTCGGTCATTTTTGACCCGAATAATTTTACCAACCCCAACTTTACGAATCTTCTGACCGCCGCTTATACCAACGGCGCGCGCATCAGCAATAACAGTTGGGGCGCGAATGTTGACGGCGCTTACGATTCGAACGCCCAGGCCTATGATGCCCTGGTGCGCGACGTGGGCGCAGCCGGCCTCGACCGCCAGATGGTTGTTGTCTTTGCCGCCGGAAACTCCGGTCCTAATAAGAAAAGCATTAACTCGCCCGGCTCGGCCAAAAATGTCATCACCGTGGGCGCGGCGCAAAATGTGCGTTCCCTCTCGATCACCAATGGCGGTGTCGACGCCGCGGGCGATAGCGGCCAATGTCCGAATGATTCCGATACCAATTCGGACAACGCGAACAGCATCACTTCATTCTCCAGCCGGGGACCGTGCCAGGATGGCCGCCTGAAACCGGATTTTGTCGCGCCCGGCAGCCATATCACCGGCGGGGTCGCGCAAAATTTTCCGCCACCCTCGCCGTTCAGCGACGGCTCGGCCATCTCATGTTTTAATGCCAAAGGCGTGTGTGCGCTTCCGGGTGGCGGTTCGGCGGGCAGTGCGGACAACTTTTTCCCGTTGGGCCAGCAATTTTATACCGTTTCCACCGGCACCAGCCATTCCACCCCGGCGGTCTCCGGCGCGTGCGCGTTGGTGCGGCAATTCTTTATCAACCGCAGCAACTCGCCGCCCAGCCCGGCCATGACCAAGGCCTACCTCATGAATTCAACGCGCTATCTCACCGGCACCAATGCCAACGACAACCTCTGGTCGCCCAATCAGGGCATGGGAGAAATTGATTTGGGCACGGCGTTTGATGGCACGGCCCGCATCCTGCGCGACCAATTGCCCGTTGAAATATTCACTGCCGCCGGCCAGACCCGCACTTATTCGGGGACCATCGCCGACCCCACCAAACCCTTTCGCGCCACCCTGGCCTGGACCGATGCGCCCGGCAGCACCACGGCAAAGAAGGCCATCGTCAACAGCCTCGAATTGTCAGTACTCGCGGGAACGAACCTTTTCAAAGGCAATATTTTCAAAGGCGCTTACTCCGTAACGGGAGGTTCGGCTGACACGACCAACAACGCCCAGAACGTGTTCCTGCCCGCCGGCCAGGCCACAAATTTTACCGTCACCATCACCGCCCAACAGATCAATGCCGATGCCATCACCAACGGCGGCGCACTGCCCGAACAGGACTATGCCCTCGTCATCTACAATGCCTTAATCGCCCAACCCACCGCGCAAAACATCTCCGTCTCGAACAATGTTATTTCCCAACAAAATTTACAGACAGGAAATGTGCTCACAATGGTTTGGAACGTGCCGCTCAACTTTGCTTATTCCCTCCAATTCATTGGCGACCTCACCCAAACCAATTGGACCAATGTCACTCCGCTCACCGTGGCCACCAATTCGCCCGTGACCCTCACCGTTCCCGTCAGCGGCACCCAACAGTTCTACCGGATTTACGTCCAGCAATAGACCTTGCACATCCAGTAGGGCGCATCTGAGGCTTCAGCCTTCGTTCCTTTATTTCTTGGTTGTTCAAACCCTCTTACGATTCCCACAGTCATGGCAATCTGTCCTATTGCGTTACATTAACCTCGCCTCGATATAACTTTCCATCGTTGAGAAAGGGGATAAACCAACGGCGGGTTTTTGTATGTGATTAAATTTCTTTCCTTCCGGTCGCAACCATTACACCCGATTATCACATGCAAAAACCCGCCGTTCGAGTTTTGCCTTCCCCCCAGAGGCGCGTGAGTTAGAATAAAGATCCGCGTTCACCGGGGATCACACGCGTTTTGCCTTCCCCCCAGAGGCGCGTGAGTTAGAATTTGAACCTTGGATGTTTTTCTGCGATGCCTGTTTTGCCTTCCCCCCAGAGGCGCGTGAGTTAGAATAGCGTCTTCAAGGGGGCTGGTCATCTCAAGTTTTGCCTTCCCCCCAGAGGCGCGTGAGTTAGAATTGATCTTCAGGAACACCCACAGCAACGCCAGTTTTGCCTTCCCCCCAGAGGCGCGTGAGTTAGAATACACATTGGTCTTTGGATCACAGTCTGGCCGTTTTGCCTTCCCCCCAGAGGCGCGTGAGTTAGAATGAAAACGCAAATCCCCTTGTCGTCATTGATGTTTTGCCTTCCCCCCAGAGGCGCGTGAGTTAGAATGCCCCACACCCAAGCCGTCCACATGACCAGGTTTTGCCTTCCCCCCAGAGGCGCGTGAGTTAGAATTTGAACCTTGGATGTTTTTCTGCGATGCCTGTTTTGCCTTCCCCCCAGAGGCGCGTGAGTTAGAATAACATGGCGACGATCTTACGCGGGTGCCGCGTTTTGCCTTCCCCCCAGAGGCGCGTGAGTTAGAATCATTTCAGAAGCATCAAAGGTCTAATTCGAGTTTTGCCTTCCCCCCAGAGGCGCGTGAGTTAGAATCGGGCATTGGAATTGTTCCACGCCGTCAGAGTTTTGCCTTCCCCCCAGAGGCGCGTGAGTTAGAATGAACGGGGTCTGCGGCAGTTTGAGAGCCATGTTTTGCCTTCCCCCCAGAGGCGCGTGAGTTAGAATATCCATGCCATCCGGCACTCAAAACGCTCCGTTTTGCCTTCCCCCCAGAGGCGCGTGAGTTAGAATACCATTGTTCGCGGACGTTCAAGCCAAGATGTTTTGCCTTCCCCCCAGAGGCGCGTGAGTTAGAATGATGCGCTCTCGAGACTCGGGGGAGACGACGTTTTGCCTTCCCCCCAGAGGCGCGTGAGTTAGAATCGTTGCCGCTACCTGCCGCAATTCATCGGTGTTTTGCCTTCCCCCCAGAGGCGCGTGAGTTAGAATCCAATAGACGTCGTCGATTTTGTATCCGTGGTTTTGCCTTCCCCCCAGAGGCGCGTGAGTTAGAATGGTCTTCAATCGACTTCGCTGCTGCCGAATGTTTTGCCTTCCCCCCAGAGGCGCGTGAGTTAGAATATCAATTTCCAAGCGTGCTTTTGTAGACCTGTTTTGCCTTCCCCCCAGAGGCGCGTGAGTTAGAATTCCTTTCGTTGATTGGTTTCATTACGAGATGTTTTGCCTTCCCCCCAGAGGCGCGTGAGTTAGAATAAATTGGCTTCAAGCGGTCGCTATAGATGAGTTTTGCCTTCCCCCCAGAGGCGCGTGAGTTAGAATTGCGGCAACGTAACCGACTACATGCGCGGAGTTTTGCCTTCCCCCCAGAGGCGCGTGAGTTAGAATGAATTGGACCACTGCCAAAGCTCATCCACAGTTTTGCCTTCCCCCCAGAGGCGCGTGAGTTAGAATCCAGTGAATTGAAGAAAAAACTTCAACGGGGTTTTGCCTTCCCCCCAGAGGCGCGTGAGTTAGAATGATGCGGCCCGCCTCGGCCAGCTTGTTCACGTTTTGCCTTCCCCCCAGAGGCGCGTGAGTTAGAATGATTGCCAGCAATGCTGCATTAGCACGGTGGTTTTGCCTTCCCCCCAGAGGCGCGTGAGTTAGAATTTACAAAGCTGCGAATGGTAGGAATACTAAGTTTTGCCTTCCCCCCAGAGGCGCGTGAGTTAGAATGCCTGGATGGTTTCGAGTGAAGACGGCATAGTTTTGCCTTCCCCCCAGAGGCGCGTGAGTTAGAATTGGTTGGGATAGTACGTCCATTTGCAGAGGGTTTTGCCTTCCCCCCAGAGGCGCGTGAGTTAGAATCGATAAACCGAGCGACCGCATGTAACGGCCGTTTTGCCTTCCCCCCAGAGGCGCGTGAGTTAGAATTGCCTTGTGCATCGCGTCCAACAAATCCGGGTTTTGCCTTCCCCCCAGAGGCGCGTGAGTTAGAATTGCCCTGCGCATCGCGCCCGATGAATGCGGGTTTTGCCTTCCCCCCAGAGGCGCGTGAGTTAGAATGCGAACATCAAAATTCCAACCACCAACAGCGTTTTGCCTTCCCCCCAGAGGCGCGTGAGTTAGAATAATGACGGCTCGATTGAACTGCAATGTGGAGTTTTGCCTTCCCCCCAGAGGCGCGTGAGTTAGAATACAGATATTGCACCTGCTGTAGCTCCGATAGTTTTGCCTTCCCCCCAGAGGCGCGTGAGTTAGAATCCAAGGCGGGCGTGTTAAGCTGCACTGGCAGTTTTGCCTTCCCCCCAGAGGCGCGTGAGTTAGAATTCTCCCATCCCTACCACACGCGGCGCAAAAGTTTTGCCTTCCCCCCAGAGGCGCGTGAGTTAGAATAAGAAGTCAGCAAGCCATTTGGCAATCAATGTTTTGCCTTCCCCCCAGAGGCGCGTGAGTTAGAATATGCCGTGTACAAGGGCATTTTCAAATACCGTTTTGCCTTCCCCCCAGAGGCGCGTGAGTTAGAATTGCGCCAGCCCAGTCGGATGATTGCTTCCAGTTTTGCCTTCCCCCCAGAGGCGCGTGAGTTAGAATCGGGTTGCCTTCGCTTGCGGCTTTGACGAGGGTTTTGCCTTCCCCCCAGAGGCGCGTGAGTTAGAATTATGCCGAATGTTTCCGCCGATGCCCGCCGGTTTTGCCTTCCCCCCAGAGGCGCGTGAGTTAGAATTATCGCGCGACCGTGCCAGCACCACGCCAGGTTTTGCCTTCCCCCCAGAGGCGCGTGAGTTAGAATCCATTTATCTTGCGAAAGCTGACGACATTAGTTTTGCCTTCCCCCCAGAGGCGCGTGAGTTAGAATTTGAAAGTGGCATTATCCGCCAATTTAATGTTTTGCCTTCCCCCCAGAGGCGCGTGAGTTAGAATAACATCATGGCATGGAAAAATGCCACTGGCGTTTTGCCTTCCCCCCAGAGGCGCGTGAGTTAGAATAGGCTTGACGGAAGCCGCTGGTAGTGATGAATTTGAAGCTGTTAACGCGCTTCCGGGGGGAAGGCTTAACTGATATTGAATCGAGTTGCCCACTGCTTTGCACGGCAACTCGATTCTATTTCTAATCCCAAAATTCCACCTGGTTTGGAACTTTTGGGTCTTTGGCACGATTGCCTTGTTCATAGTTCGGCCCAATCACCGTCACGCTTTTAAGCCATTGCTCATCGGTGATATATAGCAATCGTACATTGCCTGCCTCCGGGACCAGTTGTTGAATGATTCCGATATGCTTGCTTAACTGCTCAAAGTTCACGCATGGACGCGCATAGACTGAGAATTGGATCATTAAAAATCCCTCATCGAGTAAATCATTCCTGAACCGTGACGCCACCTTGCGTTCCGTTTTTGTCATCACAGGCAGATCAAACATGGCCATGAGCCAACCCATACTAAAAGGCGAATTATTCATTTACGATCGTAGCAGCGAACGTAAGTTTGCTCATATTTTTCAGAGCCGACTCACGTCGGCTGCTACATTGTTTAACGGCAACTCCGGCACCCAAAATGGCTTCGCTGAAAGTTCTTCATAAGCCCGCGCCAATGAATTGGCCGATGCATCAATGGCGTCCATCAATTTTAGCGTATAATCACGATGCACTACACGCCGCTCTCGCAATTCTGTTCCTACTTTCTTTGCCCAGGCCTTCATCGAGATTTCCGGCTCCAACATGAATTCCGCCAGCATCAACTCCACCGCCGGACGAAATGCTTCCATTAAGTCATAAACCAGTGGATCGGAGCGATAGCGCGGTTTATGAAAAACCCCGAGTTGCGGCAGCAACCCATGAATGATGAGGCTGCGATGGCACAGCGCCGATAGCACCGCATAACCATAATTGAGCATCTGATTTGGTGCGGTGTCCTCTTTGCGGTCACGCCGAGTGGACGACCATCCGATGGATGGAAAATAAAGCTGCCAATAACGGCGAGCACAGTTGGCCTCGTCAAATTCCTCCTGCTTTAAGGCAAGTTCCAGATGCGGCGAGCGAAGTTTTTTATGTTGAAGAACGCGGGACTGATTTAAGGTTTTTCCGCGCAACATTTCATGCCAAAGCCGCTCATTCAATTTCTTTGGTTGCGCCGTTTGATTTTGAAAAGTTTTTAAATCCACCACCCGTCCTAATGGTGCGGTCCATCCGCAGGGTTGATAACGTTCGTCACAATGCAAGACAATGCCATCCGTTTCCAACAATCCGGAAAGGAAGTTGGAAGTGAGCGTGACGCCGCGCGCGGCAACGATCACCGCGCGAATATCATCCAATGGCAGACGCCGTTCATCCTGTCCTTCCGCCCGGCAAGTGATAAACCCGCGCTCACGGCCAAGAATCGCGCCGTGCTGGAAAACATGGAGGATGTGGTGGCTCATAAGACTTTGGTTAGACCAGCTTCAATCCAAGCATCTAACGGTGCGACCACTCTCGTATTATTGGCCAATGTAAGTTCTGCGATTAAATCTTTCGTCACGATTGTCCGAAGAGTCAATCTGCTTGGAGGTAGTGGTTTATCTGCCGAGACACGCCGTTTCTGCTTGGCCTCGTTCTTGATTATCAGTTTATATTTTTTGGCAGGAATTTCTTTAGCCGTTTGAACCGGACAATCAGATTGGAAGAAGCCATAAAATTTCGCTTTACCTCCAAGTTCGTCAATTTCATTCCGTTCTTTAACGATTGAACCATGCGCAAAAACAGGACGGACGGATAATTTGCCCTCATTGTCCCAGAAGATGATTTGCCCTTTGTGGCTACCTAATCCTTTGCGCCACGCTCCAGTCTTATCTTTGGACAGGTCTTTGTATTCCGTAGGACCGCCGACGATTACACTGACATGTTTCACTCGCTGCCCATTAGAGCCGTTTTTCTGTTTTAAACGAAATTCCACGCAAAATTTTCGCCAGGCAGATTCATTTGGACTACTTGTGAGAAATTCCAACAACTGTTCTCGAATAAATGAATCGCGGACAGACTGCGCTTGTTTTACCGCGTATTTTAGGTCAAAAATCGATTTACCTGGTGTGGTTGGTTTCATCCCTAACGAAATTATTTCGGCGCGTTGGACAATTACTTTTTCTCCATTGTCATTGCGGACGCCATAGATGGTTTCCGCCAACATCGCTTTTTCAAAACAGATGTTTTGCGGGATAACTTCTGCGATTTCTTTTCCAAATAATTCTCGGTGAATTCCCTCTGGAAATTTGAAGAAGCCAGCGAACCTTGAATTTCGTGCCCAATTTGGAAGAAAACTAATAACCATTGCATCCAATGCATGATGACGATCATCATTGCGATTTTTAATTTCAGCCTCTTCCTCAGATTTGACGTCAGGATTTAGTAGGCTGTTGAGCTTATATTTACGACGGATGCGCCCTGTCAATCCACCGGAAATAACAATTACTTTACGCTCCCCGCCTGCTATGCCATTCGGCCAGCCAAAACGAAGCCCAATGATGGTTTGCGCCAGTTTGGAAATCCAAGCCGTCTCCGCTAGTGCGGTATATTTCTGAACAAGTGTTTCCGCATCCGGTGAAGTCAACAATTGAACTTTCTTATTTCGCAACGTTCCAATGCGTTTTTTTACACGCTCAATATAAGCTGCCCACCCATTTGTTGTTGAAAGCCATTCACATGGTGTTCGGTTGCCTTTGTCATCATTAGCGCGGCGAGTAGTCAGCGCATAATTCACTGCCGAATCAGGACCGCCTTTGGCGCGTGGAACGATGTGGTCGATGACATATTCGTCAAGTTGTTCGGGAATGAGTTTTGAGCCAGTGTAAAGACACTCTCCAACTTGAGCTTTTAACAATTCCATTTTTAAGCCAGCGGAACGTTCTTCCGCGCCGGCTTTGGCCGCCTCTTCGCGCGCTTTTGCTCGATCGTTGGCGCGTTCACGCTGGAATTTGAAATATTCCAGCCTGGCTTTTTTGCCCATAAAGTCTTCACGAACAAATTCCAAAACGATGGAATCCGGCGTGCCGAAACGCTTGGCCAACTCATCTAACCGTTCGGCAAAAAGCGTTAGCCGATGCCGCACGATTGGATCATTTTGAGAACTGATAAGATTCTGAATTGCCTCTTTCGGATCATTCGCTGAACGTGCAAGTGCATCCAACTTTTGATTTGGAATATAAATGCCATCCCAAGTTGTTCCCATCTGTTGCAAAAATTTCATGTCATCCTTCACCAAGCCTTTGAGCGGGTTGATATTTCCGTTTAAATTTTGCAATTCCTTTTCATAAGCTTGCGGCGGTGTGTCGCCAGAAAGAATCAATCGCTTCAAGATTTCTAGTGCGGGACGGCAAAATCGGCTCCGCCCGGAGAAGCTTGGCTCCGCCACCTCTTCATATTGTC
>Ga0206942_1221_pt2 | contig 15066 bp, 10 predicted proteins | sample Alteio_BWOrgHeat_6_FD_153253 | JGI IMG/M metagenome (GOLD analysis project Ga0206942, IMG submission 153253) | Enriched cells from forest soil in Barre Woods Harvard Forest LTER site, Petersham, Massachusetts, United States -... | ecosystem: Environmental > Terrestrial > Soil > Temperate forest > O... | reverse complement strand
TAACTATTTGCCTTTTATTGAAGGTAGAGTGCCTGGGGCAGTTCAAACCATCCGATTTTGGCCAGGTTTCATTCGAAGAATTGACGACAAACCGATGTTCAATAGATTCAACTGCGACCGCAGTTATCCTGTTTGATATTGCAAAGGTTGACCTTATAGTTAATTATAAATTCGTTCGTCACGCCAGAATAAAAATCTTTAAAAGGGAAGCTATAGATACTTGGGCCAATTTTCAGGTTGTTCTCCTTAGGAATAAACAACGAATCTCTGGTATTAAGGGTGTTACTTACAATCTACAAGAAGGAAAAATTGTTGAGTCGAAGCTCGATTCAAAGAATGTTCTTGAGTCAAAGTATAACAGTTATATTTCCAAAGTGAACTTTGTTTTTCCAAACGTAAAGGAGGGCTCCGTTATAGAATTTAGTTACGTTGTTCGGTCAACCAGTATTGCAGATTTGAGTTGGCAGTATCAGCATAGTATTCCTGCCTATTGGAGCGAATACTCCTATCGCGGCGATTTTATGAAGGCTCATTTGCAAGGATCCATACCAATAACCGAGCATGTGAAGGAAACTGCGAATACTGGACTAGAAACAAATCGATGGATTATAAAAAACGTACCTGCGTTTCATGAAGAGCCAAACTCTTTGCCATCGGCCGATTTGATAGCCAAAATAGATGTTGCTACTTCATTTCGCTCGTCATGGAAAGAAATAGGATGGAGTCACCAATGGTTGGGACGATACGGAAGAATCCCCCGCAAAGATTCTGTGTTCATGTTTTCCATCGGTAAGAAATTTGATACACTTGCCGATGCAAAAGCCAAGGTAGACTCGATCCTGTGGTTTGTAAAAAAGAAAGTAAAATGGGATGGATTTCTTGACAAGATCCCGGACCGTGAATTTAAAGAAGCCTTCGAATCAGGGAAAGGCTCTTCTTCCGAAGTAAATATGATATTGATGGCCCTTTTAAAAAAAGCGAGATTACGGGCATACCCAGTTTTTTTGAGTACAAGAGACCATGGCATTCTTCATATGGATCGTCCTAGTTTTGGCCAGTTCAACGATGTAATAACGGCAGTTGTCCTGGTCAACCCAAAGACAATGAAAGAAGAGACAATTTTAATTGACGCAACCGACCCCTATTTATCAGCGGATTATATCCCGCTAAGGTGTTTAAACGGATTGGGCCTGGTGGTCAATGGCCAAAAGTCAGCTATGATCCCACTGATTTCGCCAAAGTCAAGAACAATAGTGAACGCTTCTTTACTCTTAGATGTCTCCAATAAAGAAATAAACGGAGAAGTGAATATTTCCTACTACGGTCTCCACGCTAGTTTGGAACGTGAAAAGTATTTTTCACTGGGTGATGAGAAATTCGAACAGGAAGTATTGAAAACCGTTCCAACCAAAGTAAGCGGACTGTCCGTTAGGTTCATCCACGAAGGCGATCAACCGCTTACTACATCTTTTAAAATAAAGGATACCGAACTGGCTCAGTTCTCAGCCGATCACTTATATTTAAATCCTTATGCGATCAGTCGGATTGAAGACAATATTTTTAAATCAGAAACACGCTCTTCAGTTATTGATTTCAGTCCGTCTTTTGATTCGTTTTATCACGCCAAAATTGAGTTGCCACCAAATTATTCAGTTGAGTCGTTGCCAAAGTCAATTTCTTTTTCTCTGACGGACGGCAGTGCAAAGTTTGTTTATAGCTTAGTTCAAAATGATAGTATCCTTAATTTCACTAGTCAATTATTATTTAACAGGGCAGTGTTTCAGCCCGATGAATATCCGATAATTCGTGAGTTCTATTCGCAGGTATTGAGTAAACAAGCTGAAAAAGTAGTACTTAAGAGAAGCCCTTAAACTTCCTGCATTTTGATAATTAAATTTGAGCAGCAAGGAGCTTTAAGTTTTTGACACAATCCTGATTTCACCTCATTTTCGCCCGCTTGATCAGGTAAGCCTGCAACACTTCAAAATAATCCCGCTGAGCATTCGCTGAAATAAAGTCAATCTTTAATTGGTTGCATTTCATTTTCAATCCGGAGTGGATCAAATTCAGTTGGTGGATAAATTTATCTTTTACCTCGGCAGGGTTAAGCTTTATTTTATCTCCGCTTTCCAAATCAATAAATTCATAGGGTCGTTCCTCAAAATCAAAAGCAAGCTCCGTGTTATGGTCGGTAATGTGAAAGAGCAGCACTTCGTGCTTGTTGTGTTTGAGATGTTGAAGGGCTTTAAAAACTTCTTCCTCGTTTTCGTCTTCAAACATGTCGCTGAAAATAATCACGAGCGATCGCTTATGGATTTTTTCTGCCAACGTATGGAGCACTTCTGTTATTCGTGTCGGTTTCAGCGTTGGCGGGGTATTCAGTTTTTGATCCAACGTTTTATAAAGTTTGTTCAGGTGAGCTGGAGTGGATTTGATAGCGGTTAATTCATCCAGGCCATCAGAGAATAAGGCAAGCCCGACAGCATCACGTTGGTGGCCGAGCAGATGCGCCAGGGCGGCTGCCGCGTAAATGCTGAATCTAATTTTGTTGTGCCCCGGTTTTGGATAATACATCGATGGAGAACAGTCTAAGGCGATCAAACAGCGAAGATTGGTCTCCTCCTCGTATTGTTTGGTATAAAGGCGATCAGTTCGGGCAAAAACTTTCCAGTCAATATGCCGTATACTTTGTCCCTCATTGTAAAGCCGATGTTCGGCAAACTCTACGGAAAAACCATGATAAGGCGACTTGTGCAGCCCGGTAATAAACCCTTCTACCATCTGCTTGGCCAATAGTTCCAGCCCACCGGCTCGCCTAACATCCTCAAAATTTATCGGAGTCACAGTTACAAAAATGTAAAAAAGAAAGGGTTTTCGAACGGTAATTTTAATCGGCAAGCGGTTTTGTTGCTCCTTCGTTTGCAAAAAAAGATTAAAATAGTACCTTCGACAGACCTAACGACAAACCAAACTAAGAAGAGCTGTGGAAGAGAACAAAAATAACGGCAGGGAAGAAATTTTCTCCGAGAAAGTGAAGGCGGGAAAGCGCACCTATTTCTTCGATGTAAAATCAACCCGGGCTAACGACTTTTATGTAACAATCACCGAGAGTAAAAAGCGCTTTAACAAAGACAACGAAGGTTTTACTTATGAAAAACATAAGATATTCCTCTATAAAGAGGATTTTAATAAATTTATGGACGCGTTGAATAATACCATCAATCACGTTAAAGAAGAGCTTTTACCGGGCGTAGATTTTTCCTCCTTTGAGCATCGCCATGAAGAGAAAGAAGTGGTGGTGGATGCGGCAAAGCCCGCCAATGACAGTGAACTTCGCTGGGACTAAAGATTTTTGTTACCTATACCTACCTGATCAATCCTGCCGCAAGACAGGATTTTTCTTTTTACCTACCAAAGCTTTAACGTGGTTAGTTAACCAAACCCTATATCTTTGCGCCTCAAAAATCAATCATGGGACTAAAGTGCGGTATTGTGGGGCTTCCAAACGTAGGGAAATCAACCTTGTTTAACGCTATCTCCAACAACAAGGCAGAGGCAGCCAATTTTCCATTTTGTACCATAGAACCCAATGTGGGCGTCATCTCGGTTCCTGATCCCCGGCTAAAGATATTGGAGGGGCTTGTCAATCCACAAAAAGTGCTTCCCACTGCTTTTGAGTTTGTGGATATAGCCGGTTTGGTAAAAGGCGCTAGTAAGGGGGAGGGCCTTGGCAATCAATTTTTGGCGAACATTCGTGAGGTTGATGCCATCGCTCATGTAGTGCGATGTTTTGAAAACGATAATATTATTCACGTCGGTGGTAAAGTTGACCCGATTGCGGACAAGGAAATCATTGATACCGAGTTGCAGTTGAAGGATCTTGAGTCTGTAGAAAAGAAAATTAGTAAAGTGGAGCGCACGGCGAAGAGCGGTGATGTAAAAGCGAAAAAGGAATTAGCCACGCTCCTCCAATTTAAAGAGGCATTGCTTGCCGGGAAAAACGCGAGGACGGTGTCTACTGAGGCAGAAGACCGCAAAGCAATCGAAGACATTCAGTTACTCACTGACAAACCCGTAATCTATGTTGCCAATGTGGATGAAAAATCCATTCATACCGGTAATGAATTTGTTGAGGCGTTGAAGAATCTAGTGAAGGATGAAGGCGCTGAGGTGGTGATGGTTTGCGCTGCCATTGAAGCCCAGATTGCTGAACTGGACAATGAAGCTGACAGGCAAGTTTTTCTTGAAGAATATGGCTTGAAAGAATCAGGTCTTAATCGTTTGGTTCACGCTGCTTACCACTTGCTAAACTTAATTACCTATTTCACCGCAGGTGAAAAAGAGGTTCGGGCCTGGACGATCCACCGGGGTTGGAAAGCTCCTCAGGCGGCCGGAGTAATCCATTCTGACTTTGAAAAAGGCTTTATAAGGGCAGAAGTAATCAAAATACCTGATTATCAGAAGTATAAAACAGAGGCGGGCTGTCGCGAGGCAGGGAAATTGGGTGTGGAGGGCAAAGATTATGTGGTGGAAGATGGTGACGTGATGCACTTTCGCTTTAATGTTTAGCCAGGAATTCTAAAAAGATTCCAAGCTGGTTCATTTCAATTTATTTAGTACCTTAGCTGTCCGCTCGATCAAAAATTTTTAAAGCGGGGTTAATCTACAAAGTATTTTTTTACCCCTAACAAAAAGAGGCAGTGAGGATCAGGATAGTCTTTTCCCTGAAAAACCGCGGGGCATACGTGCCTTTCCACCATCAATTTTTGCTGGCTCAAGCTGTTAAAGGCTTGGTGATGCTCGGTGGCAAAAGTGAGTTCTTTTCCTTTAATCAATATAACTTTTCCGGCCTGAAAGGCCAGATCAAAATCAGCCGAAAGGGCCTTCATTTTTATTCTTCACGTGTCACCTTGGTGTTTTCGTCCACTAGTAAGGAGTTCATTGAATATTTTTTATCGGTACTCCTGACGCAAAAGGAATTATTGATCGGCAATTTGCAGTTGGTTCCCGAATCGCATGAGATTGAGGAATCAGCAGCCATTGGAGAGGCTGTGAAGTTTTTGTGCATCTCCCCGATCGTACTGGTGCAGGCTTCTTTTAATGATGAACAGGGCAAACGATTCATTTCACCGGAGAGTGATGAATTTTCTGACTTATTGTATGACAACACCATGGCCCGGATGGAGGCAAGTGGGAAATATCCGACCGAAAAGCTAAATAATTTTTATAAATTCCAATTGGTAGCCGATCACAATTACCTCACTAAAATTCAAACAACTCATAAGAAATTCGCCCGTATTTACCCGCTCTATGACTCGGACGTGAAATACGAAGTGCGCGGCTACACTTTTCCTTTTACACTCTACGCCCCTCAACCCGTTCAACAATTTGTGTACGAAAGCGGGCTGGGTCATTTTTCGCACAAGGGTTTCGGAATGCTTGATGTTGCTAATGCCAATTCCATCGCTAGAGAAGAGAGCATGGAAATGTATGCATAGCAATGAAAATTAATTGATTTGAAATTTGAAGATCGGTGGAATACTGAAAATTCACCACTCAACATACCATTCAGGCTATTTTATAAACCTCGTTTCTCTTTGTTGCCCTTTTCACTACCTTTTTAACAAAAAATTAGTTTCACTATGAAAAATCGGTACCTCATTTTTATTTTGTTGACCTGCCTTGCATTTCCGTTGTCTGCGCAATTGCAGACTACACCGGTTAATTCGTACGATCAAAAATTCTTTGACAAACTCAAATGGCGAAATATAGGACCAGCGCGGGGAGGTAGATCTCTCGGAGCAGCGGGTAGCCCGGGCCGACCCAATGAATATTACTTTGGTGCAACCGGAGGCGGTCTGTGGAAAACAACGGATGGTGGAACAGAGTGGGCCCCTGTAACCGACGGACAAATTTCTTGTTCTTCTATTGGCGCGGTGGCGGTCGCTGAAACTAATCCTGACATTGTGTATATCGGTGGAGGAGAGACACAACTTCGGGGCAGCATTACACAAGGTGATGGAATGTACAAAACAACAGACGGAGGAAAAACCTGGCACGCCATCGGGTTAAAGGAAACCCAAGCGATTGCCCGGATCCGCATCCACCCGACTAATCCAGACATCGTCTATGTTGCCGCATTGGGTCATCCTTATGGAGACAATGAAGAACGTGGTGTTTTTAAATCCATCGATGGAGGCAATTTCTGGAAAAAAGTTTTATATGTTAGTCCTAAGGCAGGAGCTGCCGATTTAATAATTGATCGAACGAACCCCAAAGTCTTGTATGCGTCAACCTGGCAAGTGTACCGCAAAACATGGAAGATGTGGGGCGGTGGACCCGATTGTAAATTATGGAAATCAGAAAATGCAGGAGAGACCTGGACGGAACTAACAAAAAATCCGGGAATGCCCGATGGGCCGTTAGGAAAAATCGGCATCACAGTATCGCCTGCCGATAACAGAAGACTATGGGCAATTGTGGAAGCTAACGATGGCGGTGTTTATCGCAGTGACGATGCTGGCGCCACGTGGAAAAAAACCAATGATGACCGCAAACTGCGGCAACGTGCTTTTTATTACTCAAGGATTTATGCCGATCCCTTCGATCGTGAAACTGTCTATTGCCTAAATGTTGAATTTTTTAAATCTACTGATGGCGGTATAAAGTTTGATCAGAGAATCGAAGTACCTCATGGTGATAATCACGACATGTGGATTGACCCTAATAATCCGCAACGGATGATTGCTGCCAATGACGGTGGAGGAACAGTTTCTGTCAATGGTGGAAAGACATGGACCGCTGAAGACTATATCACCACACAACTTTATCACGTTACGACAACCAATCACGTTCCTTATCATGTCGCCGGTGCGCAACAAGACAATACAACCATCGCGATTCCGAGTGATGGGTGGGACAATATGAATGTGCTGGGTAATTGGGGTTATGAAGTAGGCGGAGGAGAAAGTGGTTACATTACTTCTCACCCATTGAACCCCGATATTTACTATGCGGGAAGCCAGGGGGCCTTGTTGACGCGTTACGACCGAACAACCGGACAAGTACGGGACATACAAGTGTATCCGCGTTTTTTTTCGGGTGAGGAAGCTAGCGTATTACCCGAAAGATGGCAATGGACATATCCGATCGTGTTTTCACCGATCGATCCAAAAATTTTATATACCTGCTCTCAACATGTTTGGAAGACTACGGATGATGGCCAGAGTTGGGAGCAAATCAGTCCCGATTTGACGTATGCCGATCCTGAAACCTTGGGCATATCAGGAGGGATCATCACCCGTGATATGAATGGCCCTGAAATTTACGCCACGGTATTTGCACTGGCTCCTTCCTATCATGATGTCAATACGATCTGGGCCGGATCGGATGATGGCAAAATTCAGCTCACACGGAACGGTGGAAAAAACTGGACCGACATCACACCAAAAGATTTACCGAAAAATTCAGTTGTGGCGATTATCGATGAGTCAAGACATAGCGCGGGAACTGCCTATGTTGCTGCATTTCGCTATCAGGTTGACGATCGCCAGCCTTATGTTTACAGAACGAAAGATTATGGAAAGACCTGGACAAAAATTATTACGGGAATAAAAGATGGACATTTTGCGCGATCAGTACGCGAGGATATTGTTCGGCCAGGACTTTTGTTTTTGGGAACAGAACATGGCGCTTACGTTTCCTTTAATGCCGGAGACAACTGGCAACCGCTACAATTGAATTTGCCCGACACGCCAATCAGGGATTTGGTGGTGAAAGACAATGATGTGGTATTGGGAACACACGGCCGTGGTTTTTGGATTTTGGATGACATCCAACCACTCCGTCAACTGACCCCTGACGTGATGAAGCAGAATGCCATCTTTTTTCAACCAGCCGATGCAATTCGCGGTGTGAGTGATGCAATTTTCCAGTATTATTTAAGTGTTAAAACGGACTCTGTAAAAATTGAAGTTCTTGACGCCCAAGGTAAATTGGTTGAGATTTTTAAGGGCGACAAACCGGAATACAAACCCGATCCGAATATTCCCAGATGGGAGCGTGAACCGGCAAAACCCACCACAGCTTCTGGCTTGAATGCATTTTCCTGGAACCTGCGTTATCCTGGTGCCACCGTTTTTGAGGGAATGATTTTGTGGGGAGCCAATCCAAAAAGTGGCCCCAAAGCACCCCTTGGAAAGTACCAGGTAAGGTTTACTTCCGGAAGTTATTCTCAAACGTATCCCTTCAATGTTACCATTGATCCCAATCTTAAAGGAATTACAGAAGCAGACTTAAAAGAAACTTTTGATTTGGCAATGAAGATCAGAGACAAGGAAAGCGAAGCTAACCAGGCCGTTATACAAATCCGCAAAATCAGAAAACAAATTGAGGAAGGATTAAAGACGATCAATGATCCAACCATCACTGCGCCGGCAAAGGATTTAGTGGGCAAAATAACATCGATTGAAGAAGATTTGTATCAAACCAAAAACCGAAGCAGTCAGGATCCGCTTAACTTTCCGATTAAACTAGGCAACCGCATTTCGGCCGTGCGTAGAAGTTTAGAATCGGGTGATGCAAAACCGACAGCGGGTGTTTATAAAGTTTTTGCTGAACTCATTAAAGAATTGGATGGGGAATTGGTAAAACTCAACACCGTGTTGAATGGAGAACTGCCAAACCTAAACCAGAAATTGAATTTAAAGAAATAACTTCTTCTTATTGACGAGGGTTAACGGTTACAATGTAGTAGCCAAGTAATAAGTCCGCGTTGGGTTGCATGGCGTGATTATAGATGGCGACCTCGTAGGTGTTTTCTGTTTCATAATGCGACCCTTCAATGGAATTCGGATCAAGTTTTTTTGATTGCAAAACATATTGATAATCATACCAGCCCTGTTTTACCAGTTGACGCGATTCGTAAACGCCCGTTGTTGAATTGTACTTCATCCGATTATCATCCGTACGTTGGTAGTCGTTGAATTTGCCAATCAGATAGACATCGCCCTCATACGGTGTCTCTGATTTTAAGGTAAAATCAACATACAAATAATTTCCATTGGTAGCCGGCTCACCCGTGTCAGGATTGTCGATAATGTAGTTACCATCAAGGTCTTTGGTTTGAGAGTACGGATCATCCGGTCTTGGCTTATCAACATCAATGTACAGTTCGAAGGGCTTACTGCTCCGGATCATTTTCCCGGTATTTACCCCTGGGTAATTAAGGGATTTAAAATCAGCATAGCGAAATTCGCTCCCACCGCTAAACTGCCGGGCTTCATCCATTGATTTATATTCTAACTGGTTTTGGTCATCACGAACAAAACTTGTTGGCAAATTTATCCTGGCATTGTCCCATCGTTGATTTTGCCGGATATTGACATGCACTGATTCGGTAGGATTCAAAATTTCAATGTCCCCGTAATCAATCACAAAATTGAATGCTTGCAAGGCCGGATTGAGTGAACCTGCACCGATAAATTGGTCGTCTTTCGTGAAGCTGATTTGTGTATCGAAGACCATCATTCGCTTGCTAAGTATGAGACTATTGATGTCATCGCGATAAACGATGAGCAGGTAATTGCCCGGTAGTTTTACACTCGGCACTTGAAAACGGTAATGAATATAACGCAGATGCGTGTTGACCGACAGTGCATAGTCGGTAAAAGGAAATTCGTTAAAATCATCTAAGTAATCTAAGTCGGTCAATTGCGATTTCGTCCAGTCATAATTACAATGAATCAGCTTGACGTAGTAGTTACTTCGCTGATCTTGGATATCATCGAATTCCAGCAATAGATTTTGCTTCTGAACAGCCGCGGAGGAAGGCTGGAGGAAATCCTGGGTACCACCCATATTAGGATAGAGTTGAACCGTTTTGATATTTGGCTCGTAGACTTTGTCGGTGTAAGAGAGTTGCTTCTGAGCAAACCCTTCAACTTGAATCAGCAATAAAAGAAAGCTAATGGTTAATCTCAGAGCCCCATTACCGATTTTCCATAATGGCGTAAAAGTATTTCTTAACATAGCAGTAAAATGAATTCAAATCTAAACGAAAAATCAGGGCTTTACGTATTCCAACCTTTTGTTTTATAATCGTGTCTAAAACGGTGAACGAATAGCATGCTCAATGAAAAAGAGCTGATCAGGGGCTGCGCCAAAGGCGAACGGGCTGCGCAACGAGTGTTTTATGACCGCTATTGTCGCAGGCTGATGGCGGTATGCATGCGCTATGCCAAGAGTGTGCCTGAAGCGGAAGACATGCTACAAGAGGGGTTTTTAAAAATTTTTAATAACCTGAAATCTTTTCGATTTGAATCGAAACTGGAAACGTGGATGACTCGCATTATCATCAATACTGCATTAAATCATCAGCGACAAAAACTTTACCTGCTGCCGATGGTCGATGCAGACGATGTCGGCCTGAAGGAGAATGAAGAAATGAGCTTGTCGGATTTTCATTTCGCAGAATTGATGGTCATCGTGCAATCCTTGCCGGATGGTTGTCGCGTCATCTTTAACCTGTTTGCGGTGGAAGGTTACAGTCACAAAGAAATCGGGGAGTTGTTAGGGATTAGTGAAGGAACTTCAAAATCGCAATACAGCCGGGCGAAGAACTTGCTTCGTGCAAAATTAGAAAACGTGAAAGTGAAGTATGGGAAAGTTTGAGAAAAATTGGGAAGAAGTATTTAAGGAGGCTGAAATTTCCCCCTCCGATACTGTCTGGGCAAATATTGACCGTGACTTGGCTAATGCGGATGGCAAAGTCATGAAAAAGAAGGTCTTGTTGTACCAACGTCTGGCCGCGGCTTCCATCTTTTTCGCATTACTGGGTGGCATTTATGGAGTTTATAAGTGGAACGATGCCGATTCAAACCTGACCTTTCAAAAAACGAGCAAGGATACGCTATCCGAACGATCAAGTGGCCGATCAGATCAGAATTTATTGAGATCAAAATCAACGGGAGAGATACCTCATGCGTTGAACGAAAGTGATCGCGCGCAGAAAAATGAATCATCTTCAACGGCCGCAACTACTTTATCCGGAACCAAAGGCCAAAATAATTTGGAAGTTTTAAACTCAGTAAAAGGGGACAGTACGGGGAAGGATGAAAAAACAGCTTTTATTAAGAATCAGCAATTGCAGGATCAGGGTGAGAGGAGAAGTAAAGATGAACCGGCGATTTACTATCTTCACGATAAAAAATTATTTTATCGTGAAGATAGTGAAATCCCAAGGTTGGAGCTACTGCCTGTTGCTGAAGTGCAAGGCCAACCTGTCATCGAAGAATTAGTGCGCAAGTTGCCTGCAATTTCCGGAGCGTTCATGAAGCTGAAGCAAGATAGAGTAGTTCATGAACGGTTGTGGGCCTCCGTTACGGCCGACAGGGGAAGTTATAACTCAAGGGTAAACCCCTATTCCTATTCAAATTATTCTGCAGGAATGGTTGCGGCATCCTCCAATTCTTTGGCAATGAATGGTTCCTCATACTCCCTTGGAGTGTTAGTTGGCGCGCGCGTAACCCAATGGCTTGTTATTCAATCGGGCATTCAGTACTTGAACCAATCCCTCGGTTCCGCTTCCAATATAAATCCGTCAAGCTCGCTTTCGTCGGTAGCCAATTATGCGGCTAATCCCTCGGTGAATACGTATGCAACTGTTTCCCCTTACAACATTGTCAGCGCCAATGAGTTTGTATCTGTGCCTTTATTGATGGGCTATTTGTTCCTTGACAAGAAAGTAGGTTTGCTCTTGAACTCCGGTGTTGCAACTGACATTTTCATCCGCAATACGCTCACTGATCCTAGCGGTCGTCTTCAAAGTTATTCACAAAGTGCAGGCCGAAATTCTCCCTATCGTTCCGTGAATTTTTCGGGGTTGATCAATAGCGAAGTGAGTTATAAACTTAGTAACCGTTACCGCGTTTCCTTGGTTCCGGGATTTCGCTATGCCTTCAATCCGGTTTTAAAGTCAGGTACAAATTCAAGCAGTAATCCGTGGCTCTGGGATGTTGGCGTTCGATTCAGGTATATTCTTAAATAATTCAAATCAAGTTGAAGCCATTCCAACTTATTTAAGAAAGTACGTGTCTATCTTCTTTGAAACCTAACCCTCGAGTTTTATGAAGGAGATAGTGAAAGGAATTTTAAGAGCGACGCTAGTCATCGTTGTGGTTTCTATGGCAGGAGTTTTCTACGGCTGCTCCAACAAATGCCAAATAAAAACCACGTATTATAGTTATCAGCCGGTTTACTCGACAACCGCGGAGATAAAAGCCGCCGTTGGACTCAAGAGTGCGCAACCCTTGTCTACGCCAGGGAAAATTTATCTGAAAGACAAAAATTTATTTGTCAATGAAGTAGGAAAAGGCATTCATCTCTTTGATAATTCCAGTCCGGCTTCTCCAAAACCGCTTGGCTTTTTGAACGTCCCCGGAAATTATGATTTGGCGATTAGCGATAATATTTTGTATGCCGACAGCTACGTTGATCTAGTGCTGTTTGATATTTCGAACGTATCAAGCATTAAGGAGGTGAACCGCCTGGAAGGTTTTTTTAAAAATTACAATACCCTGGGATTTTATGCCGATCCGGTGAAAGGCATTGTGACCAGTTGGGAAAAAACGGGAACCGTTACGCTAACAGAAAATGATTGTAGCCCGAGCCAATTGCAAAATTGGGGTGGAATTTATTACGGCTTGGGTATTGCTGTACCCATGAACGATGCCGCCAACCTTACTGTGATCGCAGCTGACCCCACTAGCCCCTCGACCGGAATCAGCGGATCACTTTCACGATTTACCATTACCAATAATTTTCTATATGCGATCGATGGGTCGATTATGGCAGTAGTCGATATTAACAACCCGATACAACCTCAACGAAAAACAGATCAATCCCTTTTAACCTGGCCGGAGACTTTGTTTCCCAGCGGGCAAAACCTTTTTGTCGGTTCGCGCGCAGGGATGTCGATTTACGATCTGACGACTCCAGCACAGCCGGTTTTGCTGAGTCAATATGAACACATTTATAGTTGCGACCCTGTGGTCGTTCACGGGAGCTATGCCTACGTCACCCTTTACAATGGCGATGTCTGCCACATGAATACCAACGAACTCCAATTGATTGACATTACGGATTTGAAAAGCCCATCACTTTATACAACCTACCAAATGACTAACCCGCACGGACTGGGTATCGATCAAAATCTCTTATTTATCTGCGATGGAAGCGATGGTTTGAAAATCTTCGATGCCAGTAATCCGGATAGTATTTCATCAAAACAGTTGGCTCATTATCCCGCCATCAATGCGTTGGATATCATTCCGTATAACAACGTGGCCATTGTGATCGGCACAGATGGGTTGTACCAATATGATTACTCGCAGCTAAAAAATGTTAAACTGTTAAGCAAAATTGAAATTGTAAAGCCATGAGATCAAATCGAATTGTGTTCATTTTTTCGATGTTGGCAAGTCTTTTAAAAATGTCGGGCATGGTTGCGCAGAACTACGACCTCGATTCTGTTTATTATACACCGATCGATAAACCCGACCAAAGAAATAGAACGGCCGAAACTGAGTCCGGGCAATCGTTAAAGCGGATTGAATATTTTTTTACCATACAGACTGGTTCGCTGATTGGTTGCAACGATTGTGGTAAAGGAAAAGATGTTACGTTTAGTGCAGCCACAGTGCAAGGTGTAACGATTGGTAAAAAATTTCGGACTGGAATCGGGGTCGGGTTGGACTCCTATCAAAATTGGCAGACGCTTCCCTTGTATGGCACGGCAAGTTGGGATTTAATTGGAAACAAAAATAAGAATGCAGTATTCCTTCAAATGGCTTATGGCTGGGCACACCCATGGTTTGTGCGCGATGGCGCATATTCAAATTATACGGCAGATCCATTTTCGGAAGTGACTGGCGGCAGAATGATCAACCCGCAAATTGGCTATCGAATTAAATATAATAAACTAAAATTATCGATGATAGTGGGTTATAAATTTCAAAGGATCTTTTACCAGAATCAACAAACTGGACCTTTGCCGACTTGCATGGCTTGTTACAATAGCTATCCGTACTCTACGACCGAAATAACCGAAGACATGAATCGAGTGCAATTGGTAATGTCAGCGGGGTGGAAATAATTTATTTGCCCTCAACCTCTTCAATCTCCAGCGCAATAGATTCCCATTTTTTATTCTCTTCTTCCAGCTGCAAATCAACCTCTTCAAATTTTTGCTGAACTTCCAGAAGTTTGTCAGGGTTGCCGTAAACTTCCGGCTTTGAAAGCTCATCTTCAATGCTCTCTTTGTCCTTTGCCAATTTTTGAATGACGGCTTCTGTTTTGGTCAGGTCTTTATTTAAAGCATTGAGTTTGTTTTGATTTTCAGGAACAGCAACAGTTTTAGCTTCTTTTTTCGGAACTTCTTTTTTTGCTACATGAACCACAGGTGCAGCATTCGCTTCATTTTTCTTTCGCCAGTATTCATACTCCTCGTATGTTCCCGGGTATTCTTTGATCAGGTGATTTTCGATATACCAGATTTTGTTGGCAATCTGGCTGACAAAGTGTCGATTATGACTCACCACTACAAATGTTCCCAGGTATTGTTGCAACGCCTGGATCAAAATATTTTCCGAGATAAAATCCAGGTGGTTGGTGGGCTCATCCAGTAACAAAAAATTAGCTTCAGAGATTAATGTCTTTGCCAAAGCCACACGCGACTTCTCGCCGCCAGAGAGTACTTTTATTTTTTTGAAAACTTCCTCATCGGAAAATAAAAAGCACCCCAGTACATTCCGCAATTCCTGCTCCGTTTTTCCACTGCCGGCCTGTTTTAGTTCATCCAGGATTTCATTATCAACGTGCAACGATTCCAACTGATGCTGCGCAAAAAAACCATAAATGACATTGTAGCCAATGGTTCGGTCGCCTTCCACCGGTTCCGTATCCGCAAGCATTCGCAGCAACGTAGACTTGCCTTTTCCGTTGGCACCTATCAAAGCAATCTTATCACCTCGCTCGATGGTTGCTGTTGTGTGTTTCAAAATATCCAGC
>Ga0206942_1243_pt1 | contig 15160 bp, 13 predicted proteins | sample Alteio_BWOrgHeat_6_FD_153253 | JGI IMG/M metagenome (GOLD analysis project Ga0206942, IMG submission 153253) | Enriched cells from forest soil in Barre Woods Harvard Forest LTER site, Petersham, Massachusetts, United States -... | ecosystem: Environmental > Terrestrial > Soil > Temperate forest > O... | reverse complement strand
AAAAAATCAAATCCTCTTATGGCTATTTTGATTGTCATTATGACATTTCATGCGCTTACTTTACCAAATAGAATATACACCTACACGCGCATCGGTACATTTTCCTGGGTTCAAACCAGCCGAGTGATTTTGGAAACCAGCTTTGTAACACCGGAAGAACTTGAAAAAAAAGGGGGGCATTTTTTTAATGCCGGTGGTGGAAATACCGCATGCAAGGTCGATAAAGAATTATGTGCTTCGATTAATAAAAAAATAGCTGCCAATTCGATTGAAAAATCTGAAATAAGAAAAAATGTATTGCTCACATTTGCCAAGCATCCGTTCAAATGGACTTATTTGAAAATGAGTCTCATGCCTAACTATTGGTTTGTATCGTTAAATTCTTTTCTTGATCTTGTATATAGCGCGCATCCAGATTATACTACGACAGATAATTTTGTATTCCTGCTTTGTTTTATTTTTACTGTTATTTATTCGATTATTAGCCTGCGAAGTTTTATGTCTACAGTGATTTTCTGGTTTGGTTCCTCTCTGATCATTGCGTATGCCGGTATATTTACATTTGCCCAGCTTGAAGTTCGTTACCTTCTGTTTTTTAAATTTTATTTCCTTACCACCAGTATTTTATATTTGGCAGAAATGACTGCAAAACCCTGCTATAAATTTTTTTTTACAGCTTCTGACAGGCGTAACATATCATCTACACCATAACGTTGATCACATGGTAATGTGAGTAATTCCTGTGAAAGCTTGTGAGGGATCGGGAAATTTTTTTTAGGCGATGGAATGGTATTCCAATGTGTCGCAGGAAAGATGCCTTCATTAATTAATTTTTTGAATAATTGGGTTCTCTTTTTTTCATCCACCTTGACAGGAAATCCAAAAGGACAAAAATGAGGAGTTTTGTCCGGAAAAAATGAAATGTCTGACAGATGATGATGTAATATTTCAAAATTGTGATGTCGTTTCAAAATAATTTGTTCTGCATCCAGTAATTTCAAAAGAGAATGCGACAGACGAGAAATGGTTTTACAAGTTAATGACATATTTTTTTCATCTTCCTGGTTTTTAAAATGCCAGCGACTGTTGTCTTCTTCATTTTCAAAACGGGAAATGAGAGCGGTCCATGTCTGTTCTTCATCATTAACATGAAGCGTTGTTAATTCATTATTTAAAACTGCGTTTGAAGAGACAATATAACCGCCATCAGCAACACCGATAATTTTTCGAGGGCTGTAAAGCTGCCATGTTCCCCAGGAAGGTTCTGATGTATGAATGGTTTGAGCGCAATCTTCTATAAAGGTGACATCTGGACGACTTTGACAAAATAAAAAAAATTCTTTATTGGGCGCGCAGCCAAAATAGTTTATTCCAAGCACCATGTCGTTGTCTTTGACGTTGTCTGATAAAAAGGCCACGTCAGGTTGTAATCTGGCATCGACAGGGAAAAATAATACATCATTTTTACGTGTCACACAGGCGTCTAAAATAGAGGTACATACATAGGCAGGAAGCCAGATTCGGGATGGTTTTACAATCAGTAAAAGTGCAGAAAGTGCTGAACGTGCATTCCTGAAACCATATTTTTGTTCTTCAGGCAAATTCCATAACCGGGAAAGACTCATGGCAGTCGTAGGCTTGGGCAGGTCCAGTTGAAAAAAACCTCCAATAAATTTGTGGGAAAGCGTCATTTGTTATCCCAATATGCCATAGCCTGTTGCAGGCGCTCGACTGGTACTACGTAATCAACCTGTTTTTCCTTAAGAATTGTATCACCTGTAACAGCCAGTATATTTTTATAACCGATACTTTGCATGGGCCCGTAAAATCCTCCCCAGTTAAATAAATCCGGCTGGGAAAGCATATAAATCTTCACATTCGTATTTGCAAAAATAGTATTTAGTAATGATGAACCATTGGGAGCAACGATCGATTCTGCATACATAAACATATCTACCTGTTCTGCGAAAGATAATTCTTCAACAAAGACTATTTCAAAACCTTTCCGACTCAATATGGCTGCGATTTCTGTATCATTCAAAAGACGCCGCCATTTCATATGTCTTCGTGAAAGATATAACTTCGGACCAAATCGTTTTTTACTCGAAATATTTTTTAGTACCTTGTTTTTTAAATAGGAAAGTACTTGTGGCGATAAAGGACCCGTATCCTTGTGAGAAACTTTATGATCCTTAATAAGGTGAACAGGGTAGAAAGTGGGTGTTGGTGCTACCAGTAATCTGCTAACCGAATAACTCATGTTTTGAGGCATCCTAATGAGTTTGTTAGGAACAAGACACTTTAAATAATCGAAGTGGCTTGTTGGCATGCTTGCATCAACAATGATAGGCAGTCGGCTGAATTCAGGATGTTTTTCATAAAAAAGCAGCTTTCCAAGGTATTCAGGAACCCAATGTCCAAAAGCATCAGTCACTGAGCCTGATAAATAAATACCTTTCTCAATATGCTCAAGTTCATATTGGGCGTGATTCATTAATATTCGATTATTTTTTCGTGCAATCACTGTTTTATCGTGTTGAAAGCTAACATCCGCACCAAATTGTGGATGTGTAGCCGAATCGTTAAATACAGTATTATCCCCTGTCAGGATAATACTGGATCCGGAAAAAATGGTAGCATTGCTTAACTCAATAACATAAGGCGAAACGGAATGGGTCGTCAGCGTGTGCGATGCAGGTGAATAACCGGATGCATTAAAAACAGGCGGTGATGAAATCGGAATTTCATTTATTGTTCCGACGGAAAGAAAAGGAATCTTTTTTTCCTGCACCCATTCTGTAACAGAAACTATTTTATATTCACGATATTCATTTTGATGCTGGTCGATGGCTTGTATTTTCTCTTTGAATTGGCCTGTTTCAAAAAGCAATTCAATATATAACTTTTTAATTTGAGGATCTTCTTGCATATTTTTGTTAAATTGATCTGAATATAGCGCAACAGCTGCATCTATTCCGTAAATTTTTTCTGTTAATTCAAGATAATTTATACAATGGTCTGCAGAGTCAGGCAATAAATTAAATCCTTTTTTTATCGCTGAAAAAGCTAGATCATATTCTTCCTTGCTTCGATAGCTACGGCACAAGGTCAAATAATTTCCTGATATGGATGGCTGTAACAAAATAGAAGTCTTGCAAGACTCGATAGCCTGTTCGTGTCTGCCTGTTTGTTGATAGATGTAACCGAGTATCTCATGGAGTTCGGCGATTTCCTCAAGGCATACTGTTTCTGCTTTTCCCAATTGACCCATGGAACAGAATTTTCTCGCCTCTTCCAGTTTCGTCACGATTAACGACATGTCAAACCTCCATCAACCATCATGGTCATACCCGTGCAGTAAGCGCTTTCTTCAGAGCATAAAAAAGATATCATTTGGGCTACGTCTATAGGTTCAGCATATCTTTCCATGGGTATATTACTTTGTGAAGTTGTGTGGCCAGGTTTTATTCTTGAAAGAGCATTATCTATATTCATCATCATTTCTGATGCAACGGGTCCAGGCGCCACAGCGTTTATTCGAACACCTGAAGCTGCAGCTTCCCGCGCTGCTGTTTTAACCAAACCTTGAACCGCGTGCTTACTCATGCAATAGGGAGCCAGCATAGGCATGCCCATCACGCCTGATATAGAAGACAGGGCAATAATCGTGCCGCGTTTCTTCGGTTTTAAAATACGTAACCCATGTTTTATGCCAAGCCAAACACTATTTACATTTGTATTCATAAGATGATTAAACTCATCATCGTGGCAATTTTCAATCCTGTCGATGGGGCCTTTTATGCCAGCTGCGAGGACTACTCCGTACAGTTTATCTGCAACGTCATCAAATGCATTTGCCAATAGTTTGGCATCCGTCACATCGAGTTTTAGCCATTTGCAGTCAGGCAACTGATTGACGAGCGGTGCCAATTTATCCGCGTTTTTATCTATCAGGAGCAGCTCATAACCTTTGCGAGACAAAAGCTGGGCTGTCTCCTGGCCAATCGTACCTGCGGCTCCCGTTATGATGATCAGATTAGACATGTGATTTTTCCATTGCATTTAAAAGTATATTTTCAAGTGTTGCAAAAATTTGAGAGAGTGTCTTATCATCCAGTCCTCGCCAAAAGGGCAATCCAAGTGTTTTTTTCGCAAGTTTTTCAGTAACCGGCAATGCATTTCGCGGATATTTTTTATATGCTGTGTGGGTGTGACACCCATTTCCCCACCATTGGATAGATGCGATGCCTTTTTCTGTAAGCCTGCCTTGCACGTAAGTGGCCTCTATTCCTTCTGGCAGGATAACTTGTCCATAGGAGGATACCCATTCACTGTTGAATCCAGGGGTGCCAGCAAGAATAGAACTGGATTTGACATGATGAGCAAATTTTTTTTTCAAATCAACCCATTCCTTGCGCTGTATATCCCAGGTGTCAAATGAAGCCAGCCCAATTGCAGAGGCATACTCATTCAGTTTTGCATTTATACCGGGAAGACAAGCTTCTCTGGAATCATAAAAACCAAAATTACCCAACATCTTTATGCGATGGGATAATGAAAGGTCAGAAGTGACAATCACGGCTCCCTCACCAATTCCAAATACTTTTGTAGCATGCAGGCTTACCATAAAAGGTAAATGTGAGGCAGTATTTTGTCTGTTCGAAACACTATAACTATCAAATGCTGCGGCGGCATCAATAATGACCGGTATTTTCGTTTGTAAATTAAATTGCTCCCATTCTTTGAGATTAAACGGGCATCCAAAAGGCACAACAGGAATAACAGCACTTATTGCATATTTTTTTAATAATGCCAGTATGTCATCTGGCCGAATGGCCCAATTGTCTGGATCAACGTCAACAAAGTAGGGAATGAGACCTGCCTGTACCACTGCCGCGGCTGTCGCTACAAAAGTCCAGGAGGGCAGTACACAATAAGTACCCGGTTTGACATCATAAGCACGCAACATTTGAATGAGAGCAAGCGTTCCATTGGCGGAAGTGACAATATTTGTTGTGTTTTTTCCAAAGTGGTCACCCAGGCATTTTTCAAATTGACAGGTGAGCGGGCCCAGATTTGTATAATATCGATTTCGATCGATTTTCCTGAGGTAGGGCGACAACAGATCAAAAGTCGGTAAAAGAGGCTTAAATACAGGGATTGTTTGCATTAACCTGGATGACATATCTATTCCCATATAAAATAACCAAAACCGGATTGTCCAAATCCATCGCCATTATAAAACATGATTTTTTTGTTCTCGATTTCAATCACATTGGGATAGGCAAGCATTTGACTGTCCCAGCTGTCCTTTGTGATAGTGAGATCAGCCTGATCTGGCTGTCTTGTCCATTTTTTACCATCGGTGGATAGGGCATATCCAATTCGATAACCTCCCTTGCCTGTACGATAGTCAATAATATGTCGATGGCTGAACCACATCTCATAACCGGAAGAAGTTTTTAATAGGCTGGGTCGGGTATTTGCTTCATGGGAGTGCAGGGCTTCAATACAGGTCGTATTTTTTTGTATCCAGTGTATACCATCATCCGAACAGGCATATTTGATGACATAAACAGGTTCCATTCTTCCTTCGATTAAAACCCATTGCGTTCCGGATCCATACCACATTTCCCAAAAATCATTTTCATGAATAACATAGGGTGACATGGTCATGTAAGGTTCATGCATTGTTCGATCCACGACGGGCCCTGCAAATAATCGTTTGAATGTAAGACCATTATCCTCGCTTTTTGCGAGACCAATTGATACGCGATAAGGAACCGTCTGCTTTTTGCTCCAGCCTGTGTAGTACATTAAAACATGACTATCTTTTTTTACAACACATCCAACCATCACACCGTCTTCATCATGTGTCCCGCATTCACCGAGTTCCAATACGGGTTTATCATGTATATACAGAATATTTTCCGGATTATCGCGTGACACATCAATAAAGCTTGTGAGGCTACGGCTTTTACTGTCTCTTGTTGCATAATAAATTCTAATTTTATCTTCCAAAACCAGAGCGGTAGGCACTTGCGTATGTGTGCGTGACCATTCCTGGTTTCCAGGCGTTTTAAATATAATATTTTTCTTGATCCAGGCCATTCTCTCACCTTTTTAATTTCATAAAAGCAGCGCCACCGGCTACAAAAAATGTTTCAATGCGAGCTGCAAATTCATTTTTAATCTGATTAACCGTATTCAAGGGCCCACTACCTTGAGACCATTCATAGTCATCAAAAACAATCCAGCCACCTGGCTGCAAACGCGTTTCCCATAAACGGAAATCTTCGCTAACAATCGCTTCATCATGATTGCCATCAATGTGAAGAATGGAGATTTTACCCGTATACGGTGTATCCCCAAATTCTGCGGAAATAACAGATGTATTGGTATTATAATACTGCCATGCTTTACTGGATGGCATGCGAAGATAATTAAAATTCCCTGCATGACTCGCTTGCATATTCATTAAAAAACCTTGAAAAACAGTTTCCCAATCCCACACTTTAGACAGTTTTTGTATTCCTTGCGGAGATTCAGATTGTATGGATAACTCCATATCCCAAGGATCTATTGCCAGAGTGGATCCTAATTTAAAATAAGCAGCCAGTCTGTTTAAAACATAAATACTTTTTCCAAAAAAAACACCCAGTTCAATCACATCGCCTTTCGGTGCATCTACGAAGATTGAGCAAAGAGCAATAATTTTCTCGCGAGATGATTCCCCATAAAGAGGAAGTGCATTTGATAACAAGGATGTTAGAAAATCTTCGCGTATCGGGTCAGATTTTCCAGTCATGGTTTTAATGGTTTCAAGACTTTTCTTTCCCAGTTTGCGAGCATTGTTGATGATCGACATTTGTTTCACATAAGGACTTTCTTCTATGAAATGGATGTGCGGAAAAAATCTTTCTTTTATCTCTGCAATGCGTTGATAACTGGGTGCATGGGGTATGGCAAGAGCGCTTACATTATAACGCGTGATAATTTTATCCAGCTCGCTGGCAAAATGATCTTCATGGATAAAAGGTAAATATTCCCATGCATCAAACCATGATTTATAAGGATCATTCGATACAGATGACGCACCAATGACCTTTAATTTCCACTTTCGAGCGTCTTCAAGACAAATGAGAGAAGCGTCAAGACTGGATGGAAAAACGAGAATAGACTGCATGAATACTAGTCCCAATAATTTGTTTCAGAGATAAGTTTTTTATAATCTTCTGATGTGACACCGACTATAATTCGATCCCAGAAGCGACCTTCACGATAATACCAGTTACGTTGTCGTCCTTCTTCTTTCCAGCCACATTTACCACAATACAGTTTCATCGAGATTTCATTATATTCAATCATGGATCCATCAAGTCGTTGAAGACCTAGCTCATCAAAAGCATATCGCATGATAGCCATAACGGTATCACGACCAATACCTTTGCCCCGAATATCTACATTGCCCAGCATCATACCATGAAATGCATTTTTATTTTTCCAGTCAATATTTAATAGATTGGTTGATCCAACAATGCCATCTGCTTCCGTCGTAATAGCCAATCGTATGTTGAGATGATCACCTTGCAAGTTATCAAACCACTTGCGAGTCGATATTTCTGATGAAGGAAAATGCCATCCGCCTAACAAACGCCATAAAGCAGGATCGTTACCCCACGCATAAAGCAAGGGTAAGTCGGCTTCGTTAATTGCTCGAAGACATACTGTTTTTCCAATGATGTTCACTCGATACTCCCATTTTTTGTTAGTCGGTAGGCTGGAAAAAAATCGGTTACTGTATTATTCACTCCATATTCCAGAAGTAATTTCTGATAGATGTCTTTATTTAAAATGGCGCCACCCAGATATGACATAGCTTGCTCGTTGGAAAAACCGCGCTTGAATTTGACGAGACCATTATTTAGGTCATTTGTAAAGCCTGCACCACCACCAAAATTTATAATTTTCGCTTCATTAAAATAGGTAATTGCCAAATCATTTAAAGCATAGGCTGCACTGGTTTCATAACCTGTTTCATTGGATGCGGCAAGATGACTATGCACAAATCCATTATGTTCTGCCCAAATATGGCATGAAACCAGTTTGTTATTCATCCAGGCTCCAAACGAAATAATACCTTCCAGATGAGATAAAGTTTGATAATGTTCGGGGGGGAAAACATGAAGAGATTTTAAATGATGGCGTTTTATTAAATTGGAATAAAGTTCTTGCCAATGATGTATCTCATTTCCCAGGTTTATTTTTTCGACGTGTAATGTTTTTAAAGCCTTGCGAATTTCATATCGATGGTGTTTGGAATATTTTATCGGTGATGCTTGAGGTCGATAGATATAATGCTCTTTGAAAGGGCGAAAAAATTCAAATGCTTCTTGTAATTTCGACACCGATGGATGATTAAAATGATCAAAAACAAGTATGACCGAAACAAAACCGGCTTTTTTTAAATAATCCAGGCCTCCTTTTAAATCAGCATCCTGAGCAATGACTGTTATGGGATAAACGCCTATAATATCTTCACAGGTAGCATTGATCTTCCTAACCAATACGGACGTACGCCAGTGAGGGACAAACAATGCCTGGCCTATATTTTTTAATGTGCGTGCATACATTTCAGTTGAATAGGGATGGATCATCTTTAACTCACAAACATTGAACTGTACTTTTAAGTAAATCAATATCGACCCAAAAATCATTATGCATGCTCGTGCCATAATCACTGCATTGGCTTCCTTTCCCGAGCAAATTCCTGATTTCTATTCCAATAAAGCTGGTCCAAAAATGTAATACGTTATAATTTGTTTGCTTGTCTCCATCCAGCAGGACAATTGCTTTACACTCGGCGGGTGCAAAAAGTAAATTAGCCATCCCGGCGCCGCTTTGTCCTACAATACATTTTGCTTCAGCAAATGTTTCTACCTGGTTTTTAAAACCGAGGTTTCCGGGGTGCACGATTTCATACCCTAGGTGCTGCATTAAATTTTCCACTGCATCCACATTTAATATTTTACGATAATAACTATCGCGACGACTTAAATATATTTTTCTCCAGGGCGTGATTTTACGATCACCTAAAATTTTCTTTAAAATAAAATTACGCATATAGTTGATGGCGACAGGTGAATAAAGTATGTCAATATTCGAACGAACAGCATTATGATGATTGCTCTGAATAATAGATAAAGATGAAGGAAAATAAAGTTTTTCTACCAAGCAAGGTTGATTTGCAGGCAGTTTGATAAGGGGTCGGTTAGTTTCATTCACCAAATCAAGTGCCTCATAATGTTGCGGAGATAGATCAGTATCCACAAGAAGTGGGACATGATTTAAATGTGAGAATTGATTAATGATTAATGATCGTGGCAAACATTCAATAAGCCAATGAAAATAATTCATTGAATGATCTTTCATAAAATGAATCGCCCTGGAAAGGGTAATGGCTTTTTGAGAATCTGGATAGTTAATCGCAGCTTTATTTTCTTTTCTTTTAGTGATCATTCCTGATTTTGTATAATAATAATCAGGCTCAGTGTAAGCCAATTCATCGTATATAATTTGTTTATTGTTATGATCAAAGATCAGGTCTGTTCCACCAAATACTGTTACTTTATCCAATTCAGAAAAATAGCTATTGGGTAATTTGATAGGTCCTTCATATAATTCCGCGACTTCCATACGCTCCGGGTTAATAATGTGTGGTCTGGTCACATTTATGATTCGAGGATGTCCCAATTCGCAAAATAGTACATGTTGTTGTTTGCACCATTCTTTTACTCCGAGTAATGGGAACATTGGTTTTTCTTCTTTAGTTTCAGGCAAGTTTTCAGAGGAAGGGGCTGCTAATATAGCTGTGTCAGGAATTTCAAGTGTGGGTGTTTCCGGCGTAGTCACTACTCTATCAGGAATTTCAAGTATGGACATTTCTGGCATAGTTGTTTTTTCCATGTTGGGAACAATGTCAACTTCAGTTTGCTCTTCGATTACCTCTTCATGCCTGGCAGGTAATTTTTTACGAAAAATGTCGATAATAGAGCGAATGACATATTCACGATTGACACGAAAATCTGCATGATATGGATTCAGATAAATAGCCATTTTTATAAAAAACAATGCAAATAATGATGATAATATGAAATGATATCTACCAAGGCGACATCCAATGTGATTAAATAAATTAGCCAACCTGAATTTTTTATAGCCCGTATTTAAAATAAATCGCCAGCCTGTCAGTTCATTCATCATCATTTTCCTTTGGATTTTTAAGAACACTCAATCTGGAACAACCAGGTTCTCCGAATGACTTGATGCTACAACATTTTTCACAAAACGCGCTGGCACACCCATAAAAAGTGTAGATTCGGGGACATCCCGAGTGACCACTGCGCCCGCAGCGACAAGCGCATTTTTACCAATCACAACGCCGGGCAGTAGAATCGCACCAACACCAATGGCAACATTATCCTGAATTTCTGGCCCAATCATTTCCCTGTCACTATACGGTACGGTGCCAAAATGGTTGTCATTGGCCATTCCTACATTCGCACTTACAAACACATTCGAGCCAACTGATGCATTACCGGTAATATGGGTCAAGTCCATAATCTTGGTTCTGTTGCCAATTCTCGTATTATAATTGATAGTCACGCAACGGGAAATGATGCAAAAATCGCCTATACAACACTTTTCCCGGATAGAAGCACTGTCACCAATTAAAGTATTATTTCCAATAACGACATCATAATAAATAACAGCATGTGGACCAATGGAAGTGTGAGCCCCAATTTTGACAGTACGATTGAATTCAGGTGTTCTTGCCGTGGCTCCAGCTCCCTTGGGTTCCTTGCCAATGTATGCGCCAGGAAAAATTTCTGTGCCGTCCCCTATAACAGTTCCGGATTCAATGACAACATGAGGATGAATAATTACATTATGGCCGATAACAACATTCTCTCGAATAATAGCAAATTCTTTAATGACCACATTATTTCCGATATTCTGCGTTTCAACCACGGCCGTATGATGAATCATTTTTTTCTCCTTTCTTAAAATAGATAGATAAGCTCGGAAATGCAGATTGAGATATCAGCTGGATAATACCCAGTATAGCCATCACCAGGAAATATATTTTGAAGAAAATGAAATAACGCGTTTCATAATGCGCAAAGATAAATATCAATCCATAAGCTAAAACAATCGAACTGCTTAACCAATAGCTGATCAGGGCGAGCGGCGATCGTAATGAAGTGAGTATCCAGATAATACTCCATAAAAAGCATATAATAAAAATAAAATCACTCAGATTTTTTGTAGTCATAAAGCCCGTATCCGGACTGCTAAACCAAAATTCGGGAAGCAGTTTTAATTTCATGGAGATATAGGCTTCCGGATGCTGCAACAGAATGTGTATGACTTTGTTGCGTAACTCGAAAGGTGGTAATCCTTGCGCAATCTGTTTGCTCACTTCAGCGCATTCTTTGGGAGCAATAACGCAAGGCGTATTGGCACCTCCAGCTCTGAGAAATGAGGCGCCGTTTTTATCCATCACTTCAGATGTTACAAAGTTATTTAGCATCATCAAATTGCTGGTTTGTACCCAAAGCAGGTTATGTGTGCGCGTATACCCATATATTCTGTAGGGGAGAGTTGTTGCATGAAACATCACAATCGCAATCAGAATAGTTGAAAAAGGTGTTAATGTTTTAAAAATGTTTTTGGATAAAATAAATGATGCGGGTTGATTGTTGATTTTTTTATAACTTAAATAAATAATTCCTGTTAATAATACATTTAAGGTTGCAACCATAAAAAACATTTCGAATTGACTGCGAAACCAAGCGCTTAAACCAAAGAATATGCCCGCCATGATGGCTGTTTTTTTATTATTGTTTGCATATGCCAGATACAAACAAAAGAGGCCAGCGAGAGCAAAACTGATTGCAAACGTCTCGCCTCGTAAAACACTGTCAGGCGTTACGAGATAAAGTCGGGATTGTTCCGGAATTAACAACATCAAAGGTATCAATAATGCAATCGGTTTGCGTGTAAAAAACGTTAAAAGTGAGTTAAAAAATCCCAATGTAGTGGCAAGACAGAGTGATGCTAGGACTTGCAGTATGATGATAATGGGTGCATGTTCACCAAAAATTTTTAATATACATGCTTCAAGAAACATAAATCCGGGGGGCCAAAGATTGATAAGCCAAACAGTATTGGCGTCAAACCATTTATTGTGAAATAGAGTCAAACCACCCAGAGCAAAAGAGCCTGGGTCACCGATACCATAATGCTGCATGACATCTTTCAAGGTAGATTTAAAATAAATGACCGAATCCAGTGCCTGAGAACTTGTGCCCGTATGAAAATTATCATATTGCAATGCGACCAATAAAATCAGTACAAAATAAAAAAGAAAAGGTAGTCCTTTTGCCCGTCCCATTACTCGTTTCTCCAGTAATCATCAGCTTTTGCGCAGCATAGCAAATGTTTCAGCTTCATTACAGTCATTCAAGTTGACATTTATCACTAAAAAAGGAATATTTCCATTATGACTCAAGTAACCTGATTATGAAGAGAAAATAGATGATAGACCCTACTGCAACTGTCCATTCCCAGGCACTCATTGAAAAAAATGTGACTATCGGTGCCAATACCCGAATTTGGGCTTTTAGTCATATTTTGTCGGATGTGATCATCGGCGAAGATTGCAATATTTGCGATCATACCCTGATTGAGTCCGGGGTTAAATTGGGTGACAGAGTGACTGTTAAATCAGGTGTTTATCTCTGGACCGGGTTAATCATTGAAGATGATGTTTTTATTGGTCCATGCGCCGCGTTTACGAATGACAGGCGTCCGCGAAGTAAACAATATCCTGAATCCTATTCAACCATCCTGCTGCAAACAGGTTGTAGTATTGGAGCGAATGCTACCATTCTCCCGGATATTACAATAGGACAGTGGGCGATGATTGGAGCAGGGAGTGTTGTGACTAAAAATGTTCCTGCGCACGCGCTGGTGTATGGGAATCCGGCTCGGATACAGGGCTTTATCTGCCGGTGTGGTAAATCATTTACTGCAGCTTCGGACCATCGATGTTCCTGTGGGTTATCGTATCGCTATAGTCTGGAAAAAAATCAGGTTGTTCTTGTTGATTAGGGTCTTGACAATTGCTATTTCTTATTCATTTTATCGACAAATACGCGCAGGCCGAAGTGAAGTAAATATCCAATAATGAATCGAAAGTGGTTTTTTTTGGGTTATCGAAAATTTCTTGAGCCGTCGTAAAGTCACTATAAACAGCAGATTAACCGGGTGCTTGCATTGCCTATAGACACATTGTAAAATTGCGCAAATTTTATCTATATAATGAATAAAAGAGGAGTTACTATGCATTCGACAACACTTCCCGGGAGGCCAGTAAGAAACCTGCATGAGCCAGTAGAAAACGCGGAGCCAGTAGATTGGGCCGAGCGTGTAGATGTGTTTAAGAAGCTTGTTTTAAATAAAATTGATGTTGATTTTTTGAGAAAAAATTATCTTCCTGGTATCGATAAAATAATAAAAGGGGGGGGGTTACAGCTTTATGATCTAGGGATGATTACAGAGCTCTTTCGTACAGTGGATTGGTTTTGGAAACATGGATCCGAACCAGCAAAAGAGCTGGTTACATCATACCAGTTCACGCTAGGCGAGATATTCGTAACTATGCAAAACCGTGAAATAACAAAGCTGATAAGTGTTGTTAAAGAGACATTACGCAAGTTGGCAGGAGCAGCTGTTTTGTCTGCACAGGAGGAGGAACGTTTCATAGAAGTAACAAAGGCTGCTCTGTTTAGTTGCTTGAGCGGAACGGATGAGGAGTACTTTAATGAAATGGTTATTCCATTGCTGACTGCTACGACAAATCGTAAACCGAATGTATATTTAAAATTCCTGGTCACTTTGTTTAAATGTTATGGAAGCAGCAAGTTTGTCAGGTCTCTGGGAGAGAAGTTTTTGAAAGATCTTCCTTGTTCTTCTTCTGAGAATAGACTTGAGCTTCTGGATGTTGCTGATTCCTCGGAGGAGGTTGGTTTTTTTACTGTGAAAGGCGATGCTGCAGGAGATGCATATCCGGACAGCGTTTTTGGAGATTTGTCAGCACCTCTACCACCACCTTCTTCATCTTCTTTGTCAAAAAATAATCAACTAGGAATTTCAAGTAGGTCAGTAGAAATTTCGAGCGAGCCAACGACGTGGCCTGAGCGTGGAGATTATTTTCGACATTTGGTTGATATTAAAGAAGATGTTAATTATCTAACAAAGACTTATCTTCCTCGTATTGAGAAATCACTGCGAGCAGAGCCGATAGTAAATTCTGACGAGCTTAATGAAATCTTTTTTACATTGTATTGGTTTCTTGAGAACGGATCCCTAGCGGCAAAAAACCTTGTTAGGCCGCACTGGCGAAGGTTTTACAATATACCGCTAGAGATGAATAAACAGGAAGAAATTTTTCTTAACTGTGAAGAAGAAAAACAGGAAGCTTTTATTAGAAAAACTTTACGTAAGATGGCAACAGATGATTTGACTAAAGAGGAAGAGGAATTTTTCATACAGACAGCGCAAGCTGCTTTGTTGAGTTGCAAGAGCGGAAAGGATAAGGAGTGCTTCGACAACACGATCATTCCATTATTGGCTGCTACGGAAAATCGTAAACCGGATATATTTTTGAAATGGTTGATTGCTTTATTTATAGAGCATGGAAGCAATGAGTCTGTCAGATTAAGGGCAAAGAAGTATTTGAAAGATTTTCCCTGTCATTCAATGGAATCCTCCTCTTTGCAAACGGGCCTGATTGAACAGGAGAGATTTCGAGAGGTAGCTGCTAAGATAGCGGAAAATAAGATTTTGACATGGCCTGAAATGGTGATTCATTTTCAATCACTGGGTCCAAAAGGTGCTGCTTATCTTCGTGACAACCTTTTTGTTACTCCGCAAGACTCGCCAGTAGGCATAGGCGCGAAGAAACAGGTATTAAACTGGTTCATACAAAATGGAGACGAAGAAGCAAAAAAAGTTGCTCGAGAAGGATTGATAGAGCTGTCGTTCTTGTCCAAAACACCTTGTAGAGAACAGGATGGAAGCAATGAAGAGGAAG
>Ga0206942_1242_pt1 | contig 15227 bp, 17 predicted proteins | sample Alteio_BWOrgHeat_6_FD_153253 | JGI IMG/M metagenome (GOLD analysis project Ga0206942, IMG submission 153253) | Enriched cells from forest soil in Barre Woods Harvard Forest LTER site, Petersham, Massachusetts, United States -... | ecosystem: Environmental > Terrestrial > Soil > Temperate forest > O... | reverse complement strand
CATCACAGAGCGTGCGCAGATCGCGCAGAAATTGGTGGTCGGCGATTTGCACCCCGCCTTCGCCCTGGATTGGTTCGAGCAAAATACCCGCGGTGTTTTTACCGATGGCGCGTTTTACGGCATCGATATCGTTAAACGCGACGCGATCAAAGCCCAGCAGCAACGGCCCGAAACCTGCGCGCGCGCTGGCGTTACCGCCAGCCGAGATACCGCCATAGGTGCGACCATGAAACCCGCCGTCAAACGTGATGATGCGCTCGCGATAGGGTGCGCCAGTTTCGTAATGGTAGCGGCGCAGGAATTTGATGCCCGCTTCGACCGCTTCCGTGCCGCTTGAGCAGAAGAAGACAGAATCAGCAAAAGTATGCTCCACCAACCGCGCGGCGAAGATTTCCAGCTGCTCAGTCACAAATTGGTTCGAGCAATGCCACAGTAACCCCGCCTGTTTTTGCAATGCCTCGACCAGATGCGGATGCGAATGCCCAAATGCATTCACCGCAATCCCCGCCGCGAAATCGAGAATGCGTCGCCCATCGTCAGCGATGAGATGCACCCCATCACCCCGCGCAATGCGCAGGCCGGTACGGCGATAGATGGGGAGATAGGGCGTGATGCTAGTCATGCTGCGTCAACCAGCGCGTTGCAATATGATTGTCCTGCACGAAAAATTCCTTCCATCCGATCGCGTACGCAACTTCACAGCCACCACACTCACTGCGGGGTTTTTCGCCGGAATAGAGCGCGATTTTATAGCCATCCTTTGTCTTCAGCACTGGATTCAGCCGCGCTGAGATCTCGCCCAGCCGCTGGTTATCAAGAATTTCGCCAGTCTTGAAATCGAACAGCACGGCGTTGATCACATCCGGATTCGGGCGATCACTCATTTTCAGCAGCATCAATGCCGTGTGATCGGAAATCTGAAACAGCGGATAGGGTTTACCCTTCGTGCCGCGGCACGGCGTGGGCACATTGCCACCATTCGCAAGTTCAAAATACCAGCCTTGCGGCAGCTTCCATTGGCTTTGCGCCGCACCCGACTGGAACCGCACCAGCATATCGTCATTATCGGGTGCTTTGGATGGCGAAGTAACCGCGATGGAGAAATCCTGATTTCCCATGCGGCAGGCAACGGTGAAATCGAATTGGCCAGTCGCAAGCACATCGTTCATATCCTGCGCGAACGCCATGCTCGGAAATAACAGCAACAAGAGCCATAATTTTTTCATCGACACACCTAACTCTTCAACCGCCAGCCTTTGGCGAACATGGCGCGGGTGAGCGTCCAGAGGCCGATATTGCAGCCGAGAAGCACCAGTACACCCGTTACAGGATCGCCGTCGGAATAGCCGGTAAGCGCGAAGCGGAAGCCATCGATCATGTAGAAAAACGGGTTCACATGGCTGATATGCTGGAATAGCGGCGGCAAATCTTGGATGGAATAGAACGTGCCGGAGAGGAATGACAACGGTGTGATGAAGAAATTGGTGATGGCCGAGACTTGATCGGGCGTGTTGCCAAAAATACCGGTCGCGATGCCAAGCAGCGCCAGCATACTGCAGGAAAGGATGGCGAATACGATCACTGCGAGTATGGAATGTACGCCGAGGCTGGTGAACACCGCCATCGCGATACTGACGGTGACGCCGACCATCAACCCGCGCGTAATGCCGCCCAGCGCAAAGCCAGCCGTGAGCTCGATGGAAGAAAGCGGCGGGGTGAGCCAATCGATGATCACGCCTTGCAGCTTGGCGATCATGAATGAGCTCGACGTGTTGGCGAATGAGTTCTGTACCATCGCCATCATGATGAGGCCGGGCGCGATGAATTGCGTGAAGGGCATGCCATGCACCGTACGCGTGCCGCCGCCCATCGCGAGGGTGAGGATGGCGAGGAAGATCAGCGTGGTGATCATGGGTGCCACGAGCGTCTGGTTCCACACTTTGAGAAAGCGCCATGTTTCGCGCTTATAGAGTGTGCCCATACCTATCCAGTTAATCGCCATCGCGTCCTCGTTCGTTGCTCCTGCTATCTAGAGCAATTGCGTGGGGAAGCAATGGGGAAATGGAAATTACGCCGCTTCGTAGACGATCGGATTCACGTTATAGACGAGATCGGAATTGCGGGCGTAAATGCCGGCGGCTTTGATTTGCGCCTGTGCTTCGAGCGAAAGCGGTGCGCTGCTTCCCTCCTGCTGTTCGGAGGTGCTGTGGTCGCCAGCAGCTTGCTCGCCCTGCGCATCTGGTTGCGCGGATTGCTGCTCTTCTTCGGTGCTCGAGAAAATCGCCAGCTCGTCGCTGGGGCTGAGCTGCACGCGCGGGCGCGTGATATCGTCGAGTCCCCCGCTACTCTGGCGTTGCTTCTGCAGTAATTTCTGACGCGCGGATTCGTCATCCTGCGCCGCCGGTTGCGCGGTGATTTTTGCTTCCGTCGCAGTGAGCGTGCCGTCGTTTGCGACTTTGAATTGATAGCTGGCCGTGACCACCGAATTGGGCGCAAGCCCCTGCTGCAACTGCGCCAAACGCGCCGCTTCCGCAGCCACAGAGCTGGCGTTAAACGATGTAGGCACTATCGACATGGTTACAGGGAAACCCTTGGCCGTTGGTGGTGAGTTCTAGCTCCACCCCGGACACGCTCACTGGCGCATCTCTCATCTTATACAGGGAAAATAGGCCGATTTAGGGAAGAAATCAAGGGTAACGTATCATCAATTCGCAATAAAAAAGGGAGGCCGGAGCCTCCCTTTGGTATTTTGTCATCCCGGCGAAGGCCGGGATCCCTCTCAAAGCCGCGTCTGCGGCGGAATATTTTCGATGGATGCTGAAATAAATTCAGCATGACTATTTACACATGACTCGCCAGAGAGGCTAAGCCAATCCCGGCCTTTGCCGGGATGACGCACCCTATCGACGATCGCCGAAAATGCGCATTAAGCTTAAGAAAAGATTGATGAAATCCAGATACAGCCGCAGCGCGCCCATGATGGCCGCGCGCGACGCCGCTTCACCAGCCCCACCCACCTGATAGTAAATGGCTTTGAGCTTCTGCGTGTCATAGGCAATCAGCCCCACGAAAATAAACACGCACAGCACCGACATGGCAAAATCTAGCGGCGAGCTTTTAATCAGGAACATATTCACCAGCGAGGTGAGAATCACCCCCCACAGCCCCATGATGAGGAAATGCCCCATCCCCGTGAGGTCGCGCTTGGTGGTGTAGCCCAGCATGCTCATCCCGCCAAACATCCCGGCGGTAACGAAGAAAATCACAGCAATGCTATGTCCGGTATATTGCAGATAAATCGAGGAAAGCGACACGCCCATCAGCACCGCAAACGCCCAGAAACAAGCCTGCAGCGTACCAGCCGACATGCGGTTAATGCCTGCGCTGATGGCAATCACCATGCCCAGCGGCGCCAGAATCACCAGCCATTTCAATGGGCTTAGGAAAATCGCATTCCCGAAATCCGTGAGCACCATCTGCCCGTCCTGCCCGGCAGTAGTCACCGCAGCTTGCGCCACGAACCAAGCCACAATTCCCGTGAGCAGCACGCCGCTCGTCATATAGTTATAGATCTTCAGCATGTAACTGCGAAGACCCGCATCCACTGCCGCCGATTGGCTCTGCGTCGCAGCAGCCGGGCGATTCCATGGGTTCATAAGTCTCTCCTAGTGTGGTTGTGCGCCACGCGATTGCGTGACGATTGATATATAGGGCATTCCGGCGGGAATGACAATAGGCACCACCGAATTGTAAACCGCTGTTTAGGGCAATGATCCCCCTTGCCAAACCCATGACTTATTACTTGCAATCCCGCTTAAAATCGATATAAGAGCCCTCCCCTTACGGGGCATGGAGCCGGGCGAATGGCATTTGCCTTGGCACCAACTGCAGCAATGCGGAGCAACAACAAACTACGGAGAAAACAATGCCTAAGATGAAGACTAAAAGCGGCGCCAAAAAGCGCTTCAGCTTGACAGCCACTGGCAAGGTGAAAGCCGGCCAGTCGGGTAAACGCCACGGGATGCGCAAGCGTTCGCAACGCACCATCCGCGACCATCGCGGCACCACGATTCTTAACGAGTCGGACGCTACGATCATTCGCAAAAACTTCCTCCCTAACGGCTAAGGAGCACCCCAATGGCACATGTCAAACGTTCAGTTACCAAGCGCGCCCGTCACCGCAAAATCCTCGCTATGGCGAAGGGTTATCGCGGCCGCGCATCCACCTGTTACCGCGTCGCGATTGAGCGCGTCGAAAAAGGTTTGCAATATGCTTACCGCGACCGTCGCAACAAAAAACGTACCTTCCGCGCGCTCTGGATTCAGCGCATCAATGCGGCGGCCCGTGAAAACGGTCTCGTTTATTCGCAATTCATGAGCGGCCTGAACAAAGCCGGCATCACCCTCGACCGCAAAGTGTTGGCGGATATCGCGGTGAAAGATGCGGCGATGTTCAAGGAGCTGGCTGCCAAAGCACAAGCGGCGCTGAAAGCGTAAGCGATCATACGACACAACGAAAAAGGGCGGCCCTCGGGTCGCCCCTTTTTTTATTAACCAACCGAGAAAAGCTATTTGCGGTCAGGTGCGCCAATCGCACGCGGTGCTGCACGGTGATGCTCCCGACACCTATCATCCGCATCTCTTTTAGCTGCATCCGTCGGAGCTATAATGTGCCCCTTACTATTATAATCCGGCCCTCGCACAGTTTGTGAAGGTCCGCCTGCAGGGTCAAGTGCCACTGCAGCCGACATACTGTTTGGGCCATCATTTGGCTTTGGCGAATCGGGCCCAGGAGATGCGGCACGCCTATCATATTCTGCAGCGTATTTAACAACCGCGCCACGAATCTGCTCATCCGTTAACGAGGCGGCAATATTATAAACATAATCGGACTCGATCGAGTTCACAAACGTATCTTTATAATATTGTACCACATCTACGATCCATTTTTGTCGCGGCGTTTGATTTTCTTCCGCCTCATGCCTTTTTTGTTTTTTTGGTCGGATAAAACCACTGCGCCCTACCTCTAATGCAGCGTGCTCGGCTTGTTCATCAGGTACTGTTTCCGCAATTGCGCGCATCAGATCTGACTCAATTGAGGGCAAGAATTCTTTGTAAAGCTCCAATGCTCTTTTGGCCCGCCCTGCAGCTGCTTGGGCTGCTAATTGTTGCGTGACGTCGTGCGTATCGCGGCTACTCATCATAAAACCTCTTCAATCTTAGATTATTCGCCATTTTATCATATTCCACTAAACTGAATATGAAGATTGCATGACAATTGCAGTTCTCAAACGTGATAAACATTGTGAAATCAACTTGCCATGGCCCATCAATGCATTAAACACGTTCACCATGACCGAACACACCATCACCAACGCCGAAATCCAGGCCCTTGTCGCGCAAGGCGCGGCGGATATTGCGGCTGCCACCACCAGCCAGGCGCTACAGGATGCGCGCGTCGCCTATCTCGGTAAAAGCGGTAAAATCGCCGCGCACCCGTATTTCCAGACCATCAAAGATGCGGCACCCGAGCAAAAGAAAATCATCGGTGCTGATCGCACTGCCGCCACGGCGCAACTTACTGCCGCGCTGGATGCCAAAAAAATCGCCATCGAAGCGGCTGAGCTGAATGAACGTTTGGCCAAAGAAACCATCGACATCACCCTGCCCGCCACGCCTGCGCCGCAAGGTTCCATCCACCCCATCACCCAAGTCACCAACGAGCTGATCGCCATTTTCGCCGAGTTCGGTTTCACCGTCGCCGAAGGCCCCGAGATCGAGGATGATTTCCACAATTTCAGCGCCCTCAATATCCCCGAATCGCACCCCGCGCGGCAGATGCATGACACATTCTACCTGCGCGGGATGCTTGGCGAGCCGGGCCAGGAAACCCCAGCCGTTTTGCGCACCCATACGAGCCCCGTGCAAATCCGCACTATGCTGGCCAACAAACCACCCATCCGCATTATCGCACCCGGCACCACCTACCGGTCGGATTCGGACATGACGCACACGCCCATGTTCCACCAGATCGAAGGCCTCGTCATTGATAAATCGATCAACATGGGCCACCTGAAAGGCTTGCTGAACGATGCGCTCGCCGCGTTTTTCGGCCTCGAAAAACTGCCCATGCGTTTCCGCGCCAGCTTCTTCCCCTTCACTGAGCCCTCGGCTGAAGTCGATATCGGCTGCAAACGCGGCCGCGACGCGCTGGTGATTGGCGAGGGCGACGATTGGCTCGAGATTGCCGGTTGCGGCATGGTGCACCCCAACGTGCTGCGCAATTGCGGCATCGACCCCGATGAATGGCAAGGCTTCGCCTTCGGTTGCGGCATCGAGCGCCTCGCCATGCTGAAATACAACATCCCCGACCTGCGCACCTTCTTCGCCGGCGACAAACGCTGGCTCACCCATTACGGCTTCGCGCCGCTGGGAGGCCAACAGTGAAATTCCCGCTTTCCCTCCTGAAATATTTCCTGACAACGGATGCGACGCTCGAACAAATCAGCGACAAACTCACCGATATCGGCCTCGAAGTCGAATCGATCGAGGACAAAGCCGCTTCGCTCAAGCAATTCGTCGTCGCCGAGATTTTGGAAGCCGAAAGACATCCGCAGGCTGACAAGTTGCAAGTCTGCAAAGTCAAAACCCTGAGCGGGACGCTCCAAATCGTCTGCGGCGCGCCGAATGCCCGCGCTGGCATCAAAGTCGCGCTCGCCAATATCGGCACCATCATCCCCACCAACGGCATGGAAATCAAAAAAGCCGCCGTGCGTGGCGTGGAATCGCAAGGCATGCTCTGCTCCGCCGCTGAGCTGGGTTTGAGCAATGACAGCGAGGGCATCATCGAATTACCCGCCGACGCCCCCATCGGCCAATCCATCGTGGACACACTGAAACTCAACGACCCCATCCTCGACATCGCCATCACCGCCAATCGCGGCGACTGCATGGGCGTCTACGGCATCGCGCGCGACCTCGCCGCAGCGAGCCTCGGCGCCCTCACCACCTTCCCGCTACCCGAACCTATCGGTAGCGCGGAAACCTACCCCATCCGCATCGACGACACCGATGGCTGCCCCGCCTTCGTCGGCCGCATCATCCGTGGCGTGAAAAACGGCACCTCGCCTGACTGGTTGCAACACACCCTCACCGCCGCTGGCATGCGCCCCATCTCGCTGCTCGTCGACATCACCAACTACGTGACGCTCGCCTATGGCCGCCCATCGCACGTATATGATCTCAACAAACTCAAAGGCGGCATCGTTGTCCGCCGCGCGGTCGAGCGCGAAACCATCCTCGCCCTCAACGACAAAACATACACCCTCACCTCCCGCGACTGCGTGATTGCCGATGATTCCGGCGCGATCGGCATCGGCGGCATCATGGGCGGCGTGAGTACCAGCGTCGATGCCAACACTACCGACATTCTGCTCGAAATCGCCCTGTTCAACCCCGAGCGCATCGCCAAAACCGGCCGCGCGTTGCAGATCGATTCCGATGCCCGTTCGCGTTTCGAGCGCGGCGTGCCCGCCAACATCCGCATCGCCGATGCGCACATCACCAACTTCATCCTGAAAATGGCAGGCGGCACCGCAGGCGCAACTACGCTGGCGGGCGCAATCCCGGAGCGCAATATCGCCGTCGCTTTCTCCGCCGACGCCATCAATGCGCTGGGCGGCACCAACATCTCCGAAGCCCGCATGCGCGAGATTCTCACCAATCTGGGCTTCATCTTCGATGGCAGCAACGTCACCGTTCCCGGCTGGCGGCACGATGTCAGCCAACCGGCCGATCTCGCGGAAGAAGTGCTGCGCATCGTCGGGCTCGATGCGATTCCATCGACGCCCCTACCTAAACCTACGCATATTGTGCGTTCAACACTCACCGCCACCCAATCGCGCCTGGCCACCATCCGTAACACGCTTGCCGCGCGTGGCCTGCATGAAACCTATGGCTGGGGCTTCTGCTCGCCCGCACAAGCCGCGCAATTTGGCGGACAAAAGCCGGAGCTGGAATTACTGAATCCGATCAGCTCCGAACTCTCGGTAATGCGTCCGAATCTGCTGCCACATCTGCTCACCGCTGTCACTGCGAACGCGGCGCGGGGCGAGAAAAATCTCGGCCTGTTCGAGCAAGGCGCGGTGTTTGCCGATGCCACACCGCAGGGCCAGCGCAATATCGCAGCGGGGCTACGTTCGGGCTTGCGCGCCGGTGCGCTCAACTGGCGCGACGCAACGATGGTTGATAGTTTCGATGCGAAAGGCGATCTTCGCGCAGTGCTCGCGCTCGCCGGACTCGATATCAATAAAGTGCAAGTCACCCGCACTACACCGAATTACTATCACCCTGGCCGCAGTGGCGCGGTGATGCTGGGGAAAACCGTCATCGGATATTTCGGTGAACTGCACCCGACGTTGCTTGCAGCGTACGGCATTGATTTCACCGTGGTCGCGTTCGAAGCCATGCTCGACGCCCTACCCGCACCGAAAACCGCCAAACGCAAGGCGCTCAGCACGTCGGACTATCAAGCCGTCACCCGCGATTTCGCGTTTGTGCTCGATGTGGCAATACCCGCCGCAGAATTAATTGCAGCCGTCACCAAGGCCGAGAAAAACCTGCTGCAAAACGTCGCGTTGTTCGATGTCTACCAGGGCAAAGGCGTGGCCGATGGCAAAAAGTCGCTGGCCATTACAGTGACATTACAAGCCACCGACCGCACGCTGACCGATGTGGAAATTGAGATTGTATCTCGGTCTATTGTTGCGTCTGTAATAAAAATTGGTGCCTCTTTGCGTACGTAAATATTCACACAATCTTCATACTTCCCATTCATTTTTTCCTATAAGATGTAGCGTAGCAAATAGTAAAGGAGCAACGCGCATGCCTATTCATCATGGAAAAGGTGTAAAACCCTATGGCCCAGAAAGCAAAGGCGAAAGACCATATGGCCCGCCGAGAACGCCCGCAAAAGACTTGTTGGATCCTAACAGGGCTACCTTAGGGGATTGCAATGCCGCATTAAGTACCTTGCTTGGCCGTGAACGCGACCAGGACGGTCTATTTGGTTATGCGCATGACAATGGCTCTGCTCGTTACGAATTGAGAGCAACCGGGCAGCAGGGCCAATATAAAGATGGTCGCGACATGCAAGCTCTAGATCGATTTGCACCCCATCTTGACGCCGCGCACAGCAAAAGCGATAGACAGGCATTAATGCATAAGCCGGGGCGATTCGATGATTCTGTACCTTTTATCAAACGCACTGTTAAAGTTCGTGATGTGCGCACTTTGGCTGAAGCGGTGAACAATTTTGCCAAAGACCAAGGTCGTCCACGCTAGCTAACCCTTCACAATCGTGACATGCCCCATCTTCCGGCCCGGGCGGGATTCGGTTTTGCCGTAGAGATGCACGTGGGCTTGCGCCTGCTTCGCGTAGGCTTCCCATTGCAGCCAATCGTCGCCGAGCAGGTTGATCATTTCGCACGGGCTTCGTACGAACGTATCGCCCAGCGCCCAACCGCAAATGGCGCGGATATGCTGCTCGAACTGGCTGGTCGGCGCGCCTTCCATCGACCAGTGGCCGGAATTATGCGGGCGCGGTGCGAGTTCGTTGACGAGCAATCCATCTTTGGTGACGAATAATTCAACCGCGAGCAGCCCCACCACATCGAGCTTTTCGGCGAGCGTTTTGGCGATACGCACCGCGTCCGTTTGATAGTCATCGATGAACGGTGCGGGCGCGATGGTGCGGTGGAGAATATGATCGCGATGGATGTTCTGCACCAGCGGATAGCAGCGCATTTCGCCATGCGTCGAGCGCGCAACAATCACCGATGCTTCCGCCGTGAACTCGATGAAACCTTCGAGGATGCACTCAGTTTTTCCTAAGCTGGCCCAAGCCTTCGCTGCCTCCGCCGCATCACGGATGACGGCCTGGCCCTTGCCGTCATACCCCATTTCGGTGGTTTTAAGCACGCCCGGCACGCCAATTTTTTGAATCGCCTGTTCAAGCTCCGTCGCATTACGCACGGGTGCGAATGGCGCGGTCTTGATGCCTTGCGCCGAAATAAATTCCTTCTCGCGCAAGCGGTGGCGCGTAGTGAACAGCACTTCCGGTTTCGGCCGCACCGCGACGAGATATTGCAGCATCTCGAGCGTCTCGGCTGGGATGTTTTCAAACTCGAACGTCACGATATCGACCGTTTGCGCGAAGGCGCGCAGTGCGGTCGTGTCCTGATAGGCGCCGACGGTCGTTTTGGTCGCTACATGGCTCGCTGGCGAATCTTTTTCCGGCGTGTAAATATGCGTCTTATACCCCATCCGCGAGGCCGCACGGGCCAGCATCCGCCCTAGCTGGCCGCCGCCTACAATACCGATAGTGGAACCCGGAGGAGTAATCATGTCCGCTCCCAATTCGTTTCCGTGGCATTAACCCGCCGAGCCATTTCCGCTTTTTGCTGTTCGCCAATATCTTGAGAATACGTTATTACACGTTCAATCAAATCCAGTGGATATTTTCCTCCACGAATTGCATCAGCGCGCGCCTTCGTTAGTCGGCGTTCGCTCAATATCGAGGGATCGCGCCCATATAACATGGCGACATCGGAGAGCGCTTCGAGCTTTTTCGAAAAATTTTGCAGATTGATCTTTGAAAATTCGGCCATCTAGACCGGCTCCAGCGCGACGGCTTTACTTTGCGCCGCGCGCCATTTGGCTACGCGTTTGGCCAGCGCCGCATCCTCGAGTGCGAGAATCATCGCCGCGAGCAGGCCCGCATTGGCTGCGCCATGTTCGCCGATGGCGAGTGTGCCCACCGGAATGCCTTTGGGCATTTGCGCGATGGAAAGCAGCGCATCCATTCCGTCCATCGATTTTGATTTCACCGGCACACCAAGTACGGGCAGCGACGTGAGCGACGCCGTCATGCCAGGCAAATGGGCCGCACCTCCAGCACCGGCGATGATGATTTTCAATCCACGGCCAGCAGCACTGTTGGCATAATCATACAAACGTTGCGGCGTGCGATGCGCGGAGACGATTTTTGATTCATACGCCACGCCCAGCGCATCGAGCATCTCAGCGGCGGCGCGCATCGTCGGCCAGTCGGATTGGCTGCCCATGATGATGCCCACCCGCGCAGCTGATTTTTTCACTGCAGGCGACGGCAATTTTTTCATAGGCTTAGTGGCTGTTTTCTTGACCATATGCACGCATCCGATGAAAATTGAGGATCATTGCATATACCACTATTGCCAGAGGGTCAAACCTGCGTTAAGCCAAGGGCCATTATTCATTAGAAAAAGAGTCCCTCGCATGAAAATTGCCGCCATTCGTGAATCTGCGCCCAACGAAGCCCGCGTGGCCATCACCCCTGATAGCGCGAAGAAATTTAAGGCGCTCGGCGCCGATGTGGTGGTGCAATCGGGGGCAGGTTTTGCGTCCGGCATCAGCGACGAGGCCTACATAGCCGCGGGCGCAACCATCGCCAGCAGCATCACCGACACCTATGCCAGTGCCGATGTGATTTTGTGCGTCGATACGCCCAATGCCGAGGCCATCGGCCAAATGCCGCAAGGTGCGGTGCTGATCGGCATGATGAATCCACTCAATCCGGCGACAGATTTTTCGCCCCTTAATGCCCGCGCGATTCACGCCTATGCCATGGAATTGTTGCCACGTATCAGCCGCGCGCAGTCGATGGATGTACTGAGCTCACAAAGCAATCTCGCCGGTTATCGCGCGGTGATCGAAGCGGTGCAAGCGACGAGCAAAGCATTACCGATGATGATGACCGCCGCTGGCACTGTCGCCCCCGCAAAAGTGCTGGTGCTGGGTGCAGGCGTTGCTGGTTTGCAAGCGATTGCGACCGCCAAACGCCTCGGCGCCGTGGTGAGCGCATTCGATGTGCGCCCGGCTGTGAAGGAACAAGTCGAATCCCTCGGCGCGAAGTTCGTCGAGGTGAAAGCCGATGCGAATGCTGAAACCTCCGGTGGTTACGCGAAAGAGATGGATGACGATTACAAACGCCGCCAGGCCGAAGCGCTCGCCGCTGTTGTGCCTGCACAGGACATCATCATCACTACCGCCCTCATCCCGGGGCGTCCTGCGCCAGAGCTGCTCACTGCGGCCATGCTCGCCAGTATGAAAGCGGGCAGCGTCATCGTCGATCTCGCGGCGGCCAATGGCGGCAATTGTAAGGCAACCAAAGCCGATGAAATCGTGCGCAGCGAGAATGGCGTCACCATTATTGGCTACACCGACATGCCCAGCCGCGCCGCCATCGACGCCAGCCCGCTCTATGCACGCAACCTGTATAATTTCGTCAGCACGCTGATGATGGAAAAAGGCTCGACCGCCCTTACCATCAAATCCGACGATGAACTGATCAAAGGCACGCTCGTCCTCAAGGGCGGACAAGTAGTGCACCCGATGTTAACTGCTAAATAGCGCACTGCGCATTCCGAGGAACCTATGGCCGATATCAACAGCATCAGCAAAAGCGCGAGCGACCTGGCGGAACAGGCGAACGCGCTGCAACAGCAATCCGCCGAGCTACAAATGCAGCTCGCGCATGGCGGCATGGTCGATCCGTTTATTTTCGGCATCACCGTGTTCGTGCTCGCCTGCTTCGTCGGTTACTATGTGGTCTGGCGCGTGACGCCCGCATTGCACACACCACTGATGAGCGTGACGAATGCCATCTCTGGCATCATCGTCGTCGGCGCGCTGATGGCCGTCGGCAGCGAGGGTGCAGGCCTGCCGCACTGGATCGGGTTTGTCGCGGTGCTGATCGCCAGTATCAATATTTTCGGCGGTTTCGTCGTCACCCAGCGTATGCTTGACATGTTCAAAAAGAAAGAGCGCAAATAGGCTTATGAACGACGATCAAACATCCTGTTCCACGGCAAAATGCGGCAAGAAAAAATGGCGCACGCTGATGTTCGGCGTGGTGCTTGGCATCTATGCGCAACTGTTCGATTTCCTCGTGAATGGCGTGCTGTTTGCCGATCTCTATAAGCAAAACGCCGCGCATTTTCGTCCCGAACAGGATATGCAAGTCTTCATCCCCTACTGTATCCTCTATCATCTGGCGATGGGGATTCTGGTCGCCAAAGGCTATGTCAAATGGCGCAAAAAAGCACCGTTTCCTGCGGGCAGCTGCCCCATTCAGAAAAGCCTCGGCTACGGCATGTGGGTAGGGCTGCTGCTGGGCATTCCGCAAATCATGGTCGCAGTGTGGACGACGATCCCCGCCATGTTGCCGCTGATTTGGTTCGGCGGTGAATTGGTTAAATGGACGCTTTCCGGCGTTCTCCTCGCAAAACTCTATGGAAAAGAAACTGTATGAGCTCGTTCAGCTACATCGCCTATCTCCTCGCCGCTGTCTGCTTCATCATGGCGCTGCGCGGTCTCTCCTCGCCCGTCAGCGCGCGCCGCGGCAACCAATACGGCATGGCCGGGATGGCAATCGCCATTCTCACCACCCTCACTCTCCCGCAAATCGGCTCCTATGGCATGATCCTGCTCGCCATCGCCATCGGCGGCAGCATCGGCTGGGTCATCGCCAAACGCATCGCCATGACCGCGATGCCGCAGCTGGTCGCCGGTTTCCACTCGCTCGTTGGCTTAGCTGCAGTCCTCATCGCCCTCTGCGCGCGCCTGCAGCCGGAGTCGTTCGGCATTGTCGGCGCCAATGGCGACATCCACGGGAGCAGCCTTATCGAAATGGGTCTCGGCGCCATCATTGGTGCCATCACCTTCACCGGCTCCATCATCGCGTTCGGCAAGCTGCAAGGCCTCATCTCCGGCGCGCCGGTGCGTTTTAAAAGCCAGCATCTCATCAACGCCATCCTTGGCGGGCTGACGCTGCTGCTGCTCGTGCTGTTCTGGGCAACGAGCGCGAAACTCTTCCTCGTGCTCATGATCCTGCTCGCGATGGCGCTGGGCGTGCTCCTCATCATTCCCATCGGCGGTGCGGATATGCCCGTCGTCGTCTCGATGCTCAACTCCTACTCCGGCTGGGCCGCAGCAGGCATCGGCTTCACGCTCGGCAACCCGCTGCTCATCATCGCCGGCGCGTTGATCGGTTCATCGGGCGCGATCCTCAGCTACATTATGTGTAAAGCCATGAACCGCTCGATCATCAATGTGATCTTCGGCGGGTTTGGTTCAGCCCCCACGGCCAGCGCCGCGAAAGGCGCCGACGACCGCCCCGTAAAAACCGGCGCAGCGGAAGATGCGGCATTCCTGCTCGCCAATGCCGATTCGGTGATTATCGTCCCCGGTTACGGGATGGCGGTAGCGCAAGCCCAGCACGCGGTGCGTGAACTATCGGAAACGCTGGAGAAAAAAGGTGTGAAAGTGCGCTATGCCATCCACCCAGTCGCGGGCCGTATGCCGGGACACATGAACGTGCTGCTGGCTGAAGCCAACGTGCCGTATGACGATGTGGTCGAGCTCGAAGAAATCAACAATGATTTCGGCACCACCGACGTAGTTTACGTCATCGGCGCGAACGACGTCACCAATCCCGCCGCCAAAAATGATCCGCAAAGCCCGATCTACGGCATGCCAATCCTCAATGTTGGCGACGCGCGCAACGTGATTTTCAACAAGCGCTCGATGGCTGCAGGTTACGCGGGCATTCAAAATGAGTTGTTTTATCAAGATAATACGATGATGCTGTTTGGCGATGCAAAGCTCGCGACCGAGAACCTGGTGAAGGCACTGAAGGCGCTTTAAAGCTTTCTTAAGAGTATCCTGATATTTTGAACGCATGACCCAAAGTCACAACCCATTGGAAATGACGCCACAAGCGCTGGCGGATGCGATGCAGTCGCTCCGGCACGCGGCAGAATGTGTCGAGCAGGCATATCGCATTCAGACTGCCGACGATCATTGGTTTATCGACCATCCCGAAGCTCCCTGGCACACCCATCCTGATTTTTCGATCGATCTGCCAGTTAATCCCCAATATCCCGACAAAATTCTCTACGGCCAGTTTCACAACAAAGTGTTCGACGATTGCCTTCTTGCACTTGAAGAAACCCGGCATGTACTGGTGCCCAATCCTACTGCCTATGAGCATACGCGCGATAGTTTCGCCGCCAAACATCCGTCCACGCACCGCAAGCCGGGGCAATCAAGCCGGTTGGCGTTTAACGAAGAAGAGCGTGAAGATATCAAAAAATATTTTATCCATTCGCTGCAAAAAACCGAACCCC
>Ga0206942_1240_pt1 | contig 15255 bp, 18 predicted proteins | sample Alteio_BWOrgHeat_6_FD_153253 | JGI IMG/M metagenome (GOLD analysis project Ga0206942, IMG submission 153253) | Enriched cells from forest soil in Barre Woods Harvard Forest LTER site, Petersham, Massachusetts, United States -... | ecosystem: Environmental > Terrestrial > Soil > Temperate forest > O... | reverse complement strand
GGACAGACGAATTTCAACGGGATCTTCGACAGTTAAAATATTTTTTTCTGAATCATTCAGATAATTTAAAGCGGAATATAACGTGACAGTTTTTCCACTGCCAGTAGGTCCTGTCACCAGAATCATACCTTGTGATCTCAAAATAGATTCCATGAATAATTTTTGTTGCTGTTCAGTTAGGCCCAGTTGATGAACGTCGAGTGGATTGTGATTGGAGTTTAATAAACGTAACACCACTTTTTCACCAAACAGGGTTGGACAGGTATTCATGCGAATATCAATGTTATCCAGTTTGAATCTGCCATCTTGAGGCAAGCGTTTTTCTGCGATATTCAAATTTGCCATGACTTTCAGGCGAGTAATGATTCTGGATGCGAGGGACTGTGGAATTTCATTGGCTGAAAACAGGATACCATGCTGTCGATATCGAATACGGCAGCTGTTTTCATACGATTCGATATGGACGTCTGAAACAGTTTGTTGAAAGCCATGTATGATAATATTATCGACAAATTGAATAAGCGGCTCTTCCTGTGAAATCATTTTATCGTGAATGATATCCTGCTTTTCGTCCAGTTCAATCTGGCGTAATAAATTTTTTTGCAAATCCTTATTGGCTTCATTATCGCCATAACACGTTTCCATAAATGTTGAAAACTGATCTTCGTCAATCAGAAAAATTTTAATAGACAGTCGCGTATGAAATGCAATGGCTTCAATTGCATTCTGATCGGTTGGATCTGACATGCCTGCGTGTAGCGTTGTATTATTTTTCCATAAGGGAATAATACGATATTGGCGAACAAGCTCTGCACTTATCAAATGGATAGATGATTCCTGATAATCATTTAAATCAAAAACAGGAAGAGAGAATATTTTTTGACACGCATTTAAAATGTCATGACTCGTCAGGAGTTTCTTTTGAACAAGACAACTGATAAAAGGAATTCCATGGGTTTTTGCATCCCATGCGGCATCATCCGCAAGATGCTTCTCGATTAATCCGGCATTGACTAGGTATAATCCCAGGTGTGGTAATGTTATTTCATGCGATCTCACGATAAAGTCCTTATTGGATCAGTTTTCACATAATCCTGCCTTGACACAAGTCCCATCTACCGTCCAGACACTCCCATCTGTATTCGGCTTAAGAATATATGTGTTACCACTTGCTGTCTGAGTTGCAGTTGATGTGATGACACCATTTTCAACTTTAATAGAGGCCAGATTTTTTGTGGCGGCAGGAATGGCCGGAATTCCATGGCTCTCATTGTTGAGTTCGTTTAGCGGGGCACCTTGCTGCAGTGCGAGCGAAACAGCTGTTTTAAAGGGTGATGTGGCTGCAATCACTTCCGAGAATCGTGCGCGTTGCGTATAGTTTTGATATGACGGAATGGCTATTGTAGATAAAATACCAATAATAGCGACAACGATCATTAATTCAATTAATGAAAATCCCTGCGTTTTCATGTGAGTTTCTCCTGAATTAAATAATAAATGTAAATTGAAAATAACAGATGTGAAATGCCGATGGGAAATGAATGACTGGAAAGATTTGCTATTTGAAAAAATCAGAACGCAAAAGATAGCGTTTATGAAATTGTATTGCAACTGATATTTTTATTTTTTTACAGCCGACATACGGAACGTTTGATTGACTGATCCCCATTGATTTTTTACGACAGGAATATTTTTTCCTACATATTGATTGGGATTGCTTTCACTTTATAAGCGCACTCCCATCGCTGTTTTTCCTATACTTTTAATCAGTTATAGCATTCAAATCAGCTGGTCAAAATAGGTGTAAAATAAGGTGTTAGAGTCTAAAAACATACGATAACCAAACGATGGAGGATATTATGTGGTGCACTCAATTACGTTTACCTGTGTTGCTTCTGGCATGTTTAGGATTAACTGCCTGTGTGACCAATCCGCCTGATCAACCGCGTACGGTCGTAGTTCATCCTGTTGTTGTCACTCCTTTTACGAGCTCCAGTTCTATTGTTTATGTGCCTGCTCGCGATCTGAGTAATTGTGGTATTGTCCCAGGAAGATGGGATTATAGCGTATGGATACCGGCGCATCGTGATTGCCTATACACGTATACTCCGGGAGAAATGAGATGGTACAGGGGCTGTTATTACGGAGGGATCTATACCGGGTGTGGGTACGGGTGTTGCATGCATGGATGCCGAACGGTATGTCATCATCATCGATCCATGAGTCACTAATATAAATGCCATGGTTGTTTAACTTTTTAGCAAGGACGTATCTACCCATTCTTAGAAAGGTATGAGCGTCCTTGGGAAATCGGAAATCCTGATCGTCCTGAATCGAATAAATAAAAAAATTATCTTGATTGTTCACCACTCATTCACCTATTCTATCAATACAGGTGAACAATAGGTGAATTAACATGGCAACCGACTTCAGAACAAATTTGTATCAATATATCTCGGATTTCATCGCTCAGGCGGGGAATTCTCCTTCTTTTGCGGAAATGATCGAAGCCATGGGCATTAGTCCTCGTTCAAAAAGCCTTATTACACGAAATCTGCGTATTTTACAAAAAGAAGGCAAGGTTGTACTTCTGAAAGATGGCCGCCGTCTTCTGATCTCTTTACCCTCTAAAAACCTACCCTTGCTGGGTCGAATTTCAGCGGGAACCCCTATTGAGGCGCTTCCAGAGGACCAGTTTCTGGATACGAATCATTTATTTCAGGGTAAAAACCAGTTTGCCTTGCAGGTGAAAGGAAATTCGATGATAGACGATGGAATTCTGGATGGCGATATTATTATTTGCAGGCAAGCCGATACAGCAAATGAGGGTGATATTATTGTTGCTCTTATTGACCAGCTGAATACGACCTTGAAACGCATTTCCTACAAAATGAAAGGCGTGATTACGCTTGTTCCTTCCAACCCGGAATTAAAACCTCGCGCTTATGCACCCGAAAGAATACACGTTCAAGGTATTTATGTTGGGTTAATACGTATGAATCCATGAGGTGAAATAAATGGCCTGGCAAAAAAAGAGTGAAAATAAAATAAAGTGGCCGCGCGCAATTATTCTCATTGATATGAATGCTTTTTTCGCATCAGTAGAACAATTGGATCATCCTGAATGGCGGGGAAGGGCGCTTGCGGTGACAAATGGAAAACAGGGAACCTGCATCATTACGAGTTCTTATGAAGCGCGTTCCTATGGCATTAAAACGGGGATGCGTCTTCACGAAGCAAAGCGTTTGTGCCGTCATTTAATTCAGGTGCCTGCTCGTCCTGAACGATACGTAAAAGTGTCTCGTGCGATTATGGATGCACTCGCGACACTCACGCCTGACATTGAAATTTTTTCAGTGGATGAAGCATTTCTTGATGTGACTCACTGCCAGTTAATGTATGAATCTCCCGAAAAAGTTGGATTACTTGCCAAAGAATGTGTATTTAAAGCGTCGGGATTGCTTTGTTCTGTGGGTGTCAGTGGGGATAAATCAACTGCAAAATATGCTGCAAAATTACAAAAGCCCAATGGTTTCGTCGTGATTCCTCCCTGGGAAGCGAAAGAAAGATTACGTGATGTTAAAGTGACTGAATTAAGTGGTATCAAATCCGGCATTGGAGGATTTCTTAAAAAACATGGTGCAATCACTTGCGGTGATGTAGAAAAAATTCCAATTAGTATACTGGCCAGACGATTTGGGAATCCTGGCAGACGTATCTGGTATATGTGTCAGGGTGCCGATCCTGATCCGGTTCATACTGTTGTTGCGAACCCAAAATCAATGGGGCATGGAAAAGTGATGCCTCCGAATACCACGAATCAAACTGTTATTGATGCATTTCTCATGCAGATGTGTGAAAAACTGGGAGCAAGGTTACGACATCATCAGTTTAAAGCGCAGCATTTTTTCGCCGGACTATTAAATCATGAAATGGGCTGGTTTGGTTCCAAAGGAAAAAATGTGCAGTGTACAAATGACAGCAATGAGATTTTTTGTTTGGCCTCTTTTTTAATATATGAAGTTTGGGATGGAGAGCCGGTGAGTCAAATCCAGGTGACAGCACTGGATCCGGGTAATGATGGTTTTCAAATGGATTTTTTTTCTGAAGTCGATACGAAACGTGAACTACTCTATTCAGCTGTAGATGATATAAATGATCGATACGGGGAATTTACTATTGCCCCTGTATCCATGCTGCATCGATCACAGATGCCCAATGTCATTTCGCCTGCATGGAAACCTTATGGTCATCGCCAGACGATTTAAGGTCTTGACTGCCATTCCGGCTATTTTGATGATGGGCGACTGGATTTCAGGATGAAATGCGAAGCGCCATGGATGGCGAGTCTGGAGCACATCATCAAAACAGGTGGAATGGCAGTGGAGGCCTAATTTAATGAGGTTAATATGCCAGAAGCAGTGATGTTTTATTATCAAAATAAAATACATACTGTGTATTTTTCCCATGCAAAAGCGATGTTGCCCGTCAAGTTGAAAAATGGGAATTGCAAACTGGTGATATGGGGGCACAGGGAGGGGGAGAATACGGAATTGCCTTTGGGTGGATGGGCCCGGTTATCAAATATTAGAGACGGAAAAGAGAGTCACTGGAATATGTATTCTCCGAAGCCTGTACAGATTCCTGTTGAAAAATTCATGGAAAAAAATTTTGAAGGAAGGCCATGCTGGTATGAAGTCACTCACGGTAAGTGTCTTCAGGGACTTTTAGCGCACCATGAGGATGAATATCGACTTTATATTGTCACGATAGAACCGGAGGATTTATCAAATTGTCATTATAGATGGCCGCATATACTGACTTCTTCTATCATCTGAGTTGATCTCTATTTATGCGTCTTGTAAATCTCAATTTTGTCAGCGAATAAATTTACATTTATTCGGATGTCGAAATTTTTGATAGAAAGCGATCAAGCGCATTGGAGAAAAGTTGAATATCTTTCTTGCTGATCTGGAGAGGGCCACCCGTCAATATTCCACTACTCCTTAACGATTCGTTCAAATGACGGAATGCGAGACGTTGCTTGATATTGGCTGGCGAATAAAGCTCTCCTCGTGGATTTAATGCGCTTCCGCCTTTTTCAATCACTGCATCGGCTAATGGAATGTCTGCGGTAATGACGAGATCTTTCTCTTGCATATGCTGAACAATATAATTATCAGCTACATCGAATCCAGGAGAAACCAGTATTTTTTTGATGAATGATGAGGAAGGTATGCGGATCGATTGATTGGCTACAAATATCGTTGTGATTCGGGTGCGATTAGCCGCACGAAACAAAATTTCCTTAATCAGGTTGGGACAAGCATCAGCATCAACCCAGATTTGGGTAGTTTTAATCATATTTAACGACTCTTTAAAAACAGGCATTCACGGGACGAGTGGTATAATGCTACATTGGAATGATTGAGGCAACGGATATGAGCAAGGCATTTACCAAAGAAAGTGATGATGAAAATGAGCCGGAAAAAAGAGATACGTTTCCTGCTAGTGCAAAAAATTACGTGACGCCGGAAGGATATGCGACGTTACAGGATGAGCTGCGTTTCCTAGTAAAAGATGAACGTCCTAAAATGGTTGAAGTTGTCAGATGGGCGGCAGGTAACGGAGACCGCTCAGAAAATGGCGATTATATTTATGGAAAAAGACGTTTGCGTGAAATAGATCGTCGAGTACGTTATCTTATAAAACGAATCGAGAATGCAGAAGTAGTTGATCCACAGCTGCAAAAAAATCTTACGCGAATATATTTTGGAGCGACAGTGACCTATCAGCAGCAGGATGAAAGTCAGGTTACTGTTAAAATTGTGGGTTTCGATGAAGCAGATGTCAGCAAGGGAAAAATCAGCTGGATGTCACCGCTTGCAAAGTGTCTCTTAAAAGCAGAGGTAGGTGATGTTGTCCTGCTTCGCACGCCATCCGGAGTGCAAATGTTGCGAATACTTAAAATAACTTACTGATTGGAAATTGGAATGAAATGGTGGGCACGCTGTGCTTTGCCCACCCTGCATCGAGAATTTTTACTGGAAGAAATCGAAAAATTTCATTATTAATCATAAAGTTGAGAGTTTCCCAAAAAAATTTTTTCGGCCTAAAAAATAAAAACTTCTGTATAATCAGTAATATATAAAAACATCGATTTTTAGAGACGTGTAATACCTTGTATATTCAATAGATTAGAAGCAACTGATCAGTTCAGTAAGTCATGACCATGCTTTTAAAGCCTTGGTCTTACTACTAGTGTTGGCATAGTATATTCTGCTGAAAAGAGGTCAGTCAGTAAGGGGTTTTTGATGTATTCATTACCTAATCCCGCTTTAAACTCCTGTGCAACAAAATAGATTGCTGAAAACTTTGTACGATCATGTAACGTGATTTTTAAACTGTTTTTTGTCTCTACTTCAATTTGAGAGCCTTCCAGTTTTACATGATGTAGCAAGGCATGTATATCAAGAGGTTTTTTGAATCGGATAGAAAATGTAGCAGAATCAGGTAAGGAAATAAAATTAACTTGATCCCCGATATGATGCTGAAGTTGCGCCATTAAATATTGAGCCAAATATTTTGCTTTTTCAGTTGTATTTACGATCGGTAAAACGGCAGAAAACATTTTTGCTGTATAGGTAGGAAAACCCGCATCCATTTTGCATGCCGTATCCAGTGAAATAAAGTTCGGTTCCTGTGATGCAAGCTCTGCAATAAAATTGTCTGATGAAGTAAAAAAAAGTTTTCGCATGTTCATATCTATTCATTTCCTGATTGAGTACCGATAATGTGTATGCGCCAGGATAATAACCCGGAATGAATTATTTATTCAAGGCACTTATATTTTTACTGGAAAATTAAAATAGGTATCCGGATAAAGCTCATTTTTTAGCGTAAAATGCCACCATTCCGGATCGTTTGTTGTCAGAGGGAGAAAGCCAAATTCTGTCATGATCTGATTAAGCAGCTGACGATTTTCATATTGCTTTTTTGTGACGGAACGATTAAATGGATGTGACAGCTTATCCATAAAATCAAAATGCGTTCCCATATCCAATTCATGTCCGGTTTTAATATTAATAATAGTGAGATCAACGGTACTTCCACGCGTGTGACCTGATTTGGCAGCTACATAGCCTAATTTAAAAAAATCAGCTTTGTTCACAGCGGGATAATATTCGGATTTCATTTTTTGATCCTGAGTGTCTGCGCTCCATCGGATAAATTCATCTACTGTTATTTGTGGTCTGTAACCGTCAAATATTTTAAGGCCCAGACCTTTTTTATTTAATGTATTTTGAATTTTTAATAATGCCTCGGCGGTCGGTTTTGTTAAAATACAAACTGGACTTTCATATCCAGGCAAAGGCCTGCCAATAAAATTATCGTGAGTATAATATCGAATATCCTGCTGAATCGAAGGAGCAATATCTTTTAAATAAACAAAATTGTCTGGCAACATGTGAGCACCATATGCAGTTGAAATAGAAATAAGAATAGTTAAGCAAATTTTAGCTATATAATTTATCATAATTTTCTAAAATATCTCCTGGTGTGGCTAATCCTCTGCTTGATGCTGCTTTTTTATGTAAAATCCAGATAGCAGGTGAAGCCAATAAAACAATAAACATGATATAAAATGCAGGTATCAGTTTATATCCCGTTGAAGTAATTAAATAAGCCACGAGCAGCGGTGAAGTGCCTGCAAATAGACTAAACCCAACATTATATGAGACGCCAATTCCACTGTATCGAATAGGCGTTGGAAAAAGTTTTATTAACAGAGCAGGGACAGGGCACATCAGCGATGCCAGAAGAGGCGCAGAAATGAATAGGCCCAGCATTATCGGCACAATTTGATGTAATGAAACAAGTTTGAATATCGGATAGGCCAATATAAAAATGGCAATCGCCCCTGTTCGTAAAACGGTTAACGCATTCCATCGATCAATCGCAAGACCAATCCCGAGACAACTGAAGCTATAGGCCAGTATGGATGTTGAATTAAGCCAAAGCGCTGTGTCAGGTTTTATGCCGATGTAACGTGATAGATAGGTTCCCATAAAAAGTGACAGGGTTGAAGTCATGGCTGCGGCAAGTCCTGCAATAGAAAATCCCATCACGATTCTGCAAAGATGATTCCGGAATAAAAATTTTATCGGCCAACGCTCAATTTTACCCATTTGCAGCCAAACCTGAAATTCAGGCGTTTCTGACGTATGTTTTCGGATATAAAAACCTGGAATGGCAAGCAGTGCACCGATGAAAAATGGAATTCGCCAGCCCCAGCTCAACATGTCAGATGGCGTCAACAGTGTCACAAGCATTGCAACAAGCAGACTTGCAATCACCGCTCCCATATTCATTCCAAATAAAAGACAGGACGTCATAAAGCCACGCTGTTTCGTGTTTACATGTTCGCCTATAAAACAGATCGCGCCGGGAACATCACCACCCATCGCGAGCCCCTGACCAAACCGAAACAGAATAAGTAAAACAGGAGCGAGTATTCCGACAAGTGAATAGGTTGGAAGGCAACTGATAAAAAATGTCGGTATGGCCATTAAAAATAACGAAAAAACCAAAACCCGCTTGCGACCGATACGATCACCAAAGTGGCCATAAATCATTCCTCCTAACGGGCGAGCAAAATATCCCGCTGCAAATCCACCGAGAGTCGCCAAAAGCGCTACGCTATCATTTTCATGCGGAAAAAAAAGAGATGCAATCACCGGTGAGAGAAACAGGTAAATGACAAAATCAAATAGTTCCAACCCGCCACCTATCGCAGCTGAAATGACAATTTTTTTATTTGAAACCAATGTCGTTTTCATATTGTCCAGGATCCATTTTCAAATACAATATTGTCATCCAGATAGACTGTATGCGTGACCGCAAAAACATCCACATGATGCCAGGTATCGCGCGTTCTGAAATTTGATTTTTTGTAGACACCGTGTTTTGAACCGAGTGACAGATGGATGCCACACATTCGTTCATAAGTACCGATATCACTGACTGTTCGATCAGGAGTAAATGCGCGATTCATTCCAAAACCGAGTTCACGTAACCACACTTCCTGTTCATCTGCGCGAATCGCTGCAAGCACTGCATCGAATTCCGGTGTGGAGTGTATTACATCTGTAACACGACCTTCCGTGATAACCAGTGTGATTGGCGTTTCCGGTTTGTTCACTCTGAATGAAGTATCAGCAAATGCAAAAATACGAACCCGACCATTCACGGATTCCAGTTTTTGCGCTTCAGTAAATACTTCACCAATCGGAAATTGGCCGCCCACGTTTTTCATGCCGGTATAATCACCAATATTTATTTTTGCAAGTTCGAAAGGTGCGCTGAAAGTCAGACGTTCGCCCTCACTATCTACAACACCACTGCTTGCAGAATCAATCCGATTTTTAAGTGCATGACCTACGCCACGATAATACACGGGATCGTATGCAAGTGATTCAATATAATAAACAGGTTCCCATCCAATCATGCGTGCAAGATGTGGATGTTCAATGACTTTTAAAGATTGCTCAAAAAGTTGAACACGAATTCGAAAATCGTTTAATCGGAAACTGCTTGATTGAATAAGCACAACCAGATCAAAAGGTTTCATTTTTTTGAATGCAGCAAATATTTCTGCAGGAGAGATTGTATCAAAATCCATGAATTCTGCTTCAGGCAAGACTTTTTGATAGGATTCTGTTAACGCGATTGCAAGAGGACATTGTGTATCGTATATCACTAATGCAGCTTGCTCGGGTGTGTGCATAATGGCAAGTGACAAAATATCACGTAGATGAGTGATGGCTGTTGCGATGATTTCTTCAGGTAATATATTCATTCCAACTCCATAAGCAGTTGAATTTGCTCATTTAGATTATTCAATTGTTCTTGCCAGTAATGCGTGGTATTAAACCACGGGAAATTCAAAGGAAAGGCAGGATCTTCCCAGCGTTTTGCCAGCCAGCCAGAATAATGTAGCATGCGCAGAGTGCGCAAGGCTTCAATCAGGTGAAGTTCACGGTAATTAAAATCGTGAAATTCACAATAACCTTGCAATATTCGTTCCAGTTGCACTTGCATTTCCATCGGATTTCCTGACAGCAGCATCCAGATATCCTGAATAGCCGGACCCATCATGCAGTCATCCAGATCAACAATGTGCGGGCCACTGTCTCGCCATAATACATTACCTGCGTGGCAATCCCCATGCAGGCGAATTTGATTGATTTCGCCGGTTTGCTGAAAAATAGTTTCAATGTGTTTTAAACCAGTATGAATTGTGTCGTTAAATTTCTGTTCCAGATGAACAGGAATAAAATTATTTTTTATTAAAAAATCATATGGCTTGAACCCGAAGTAATCCACAGTGAGTGTATGACGATAACGAAAAGGTCGACACGCACCTGCAGCATGAAGGCGTCCGATAAACCGGCCCATCCATTCCAGTTGTTCGAGACTATCCAGTTCAAGACCACGTCCACCCTGACGCGGAAAGAGGGCAAAACGAAAATCATTAAAATCGTGTAACGTTTTATCTTCAATCACCAGTGGCGCAACAACAGGAATTTCCAGCGCGAGTAATTCCGCAGCAAATTGATGTTCTTCCAGTATGGCTTCATTACTCCAACGCCTGGGTCGGTAAAATTTTGCAATCACAGGCTCCGCGTCATTTATCCCAATTTGATAGACACGGTTTTCATAACTGTTTAAAACAAGCATGCTGCCATTACATTGGATGCCGATGCTTTCTATGGCATCGAGAATGCTGTCGGGATTCAGGTTTGCGTACGGTGTGTTTGGATTGTTATTCATTATGGCGGTCTTTTTTATTTAAGAAGCTGCTTATAATATAGCAATTAACGCGTTGAACAAAGTATATCCTTGTTATTACCGACGTTTCATTTTTTGACTAGTACCGTTTCCATTTAATTCTGACAGATTGAATTAAACGAGCGACTGGCATTGCAGGATGCAATGCGCAGCGCTAGGGATGGCGTGTTTGGAGCGAAGTTAATTCAATCTGTCAGAATTAAATGGAAACGGTACTAGAATTATTCATTTTGCGAATGAATGCTTGTTGACCTGATTCAGTTAAGTTATTTACTATGTTGTGGACTGAATCTAAAGGGAATTCTCTATATGAACATGAAGTTACGTTTATCCACATTTTGTTTATCATTAATGGTTGTTCCGCTGTTTATTTTTTCAAACAATGCACTCGCGATATCGGCTCATCATTCCTATAATAATGGTTATGATGATGGCTATGATGATGGTTATGACGATGCAATGGATGATTGTCCCTGCCCACCTTATCGTCTTCTCATTGGCGGTTTCTACGCAGGTTTGGGTGTCGGTTATGAAGGCTATCAAATAAAGCGTAACCCATGGGTTTTTGATGACAATATCGGTTCCCTGAATACACATGCCAATGGCTGGAATGGTCGATTGTTTGGTGGTTATGGCAGATATTTCAATAGTCATTATTATTTGGGCGGTGAAATATTTGCGGGTACAAGTGGTGCAAGTGGTCAGGATTCACTGAGGACTATGAGTTTTCAATATGATGGAAAATTCTCTGCGGGAACAAGTCTGGGTGCGTCGATTTTACCTGGCTTTAAGCTAACAGATGCAGGACCTTTAGTGTATGGACGTCTCGGTTATGTCGATACGCAATTTAAAGTGCAAGACTGGTCAGGTAATTCAGGTTCCAATTTCACGCATTGGGACGGTGGTTATAATCTGGGTCTGGGTGTTGAAGTGCCTCTTACCGGAAAAGTTTCAGGAAGATTGGAATACGATTATATTAATTATAATTCGTTTAACAATAATGGAACGACCGGGTCTAAAAATTCGCCCGCGGATAATCGTGGATCACTTGATTTGGTCTTTCGTTTCTAGCAAGTCTTTCTTGAAAAAGCCGCTATAGTTCGCAGCGGCTTTTTTTATCAATCACAGAAAATTATAACTCACACCCAAAGACGTTAAATCAGTGCTTCCTGTGCTGCCATTGCCTGTTGCATGGTTTAACTTATGTTAATAACACATGACATATCCACAATGATGCAACCACAGCTGTCAGATCACCCAGTAAACCCGCTGCAATGGCATGACGCGTTCGGCGGATACTGACAGCGCCAAAATAAACTGCAATAACATAAAATGTTGTTTCCGTGCTTCCCATAATCGTACCGGCGAGATGAGAAATATAGGAATTACCGCCATTTGTATGGATAATATCAGCCAGTACACCTTTTGCGGCGCCACCTGAAAAAGGTCTTATCAATGCAAGCGGTAGAATATCACCTGGCATGCCAATTCTGTTTAATAAGGGCGAGAAAAAATGACTTATTATTTCAAATCCGCCAGAAGCACGAAACATGCCAATGGCGACTATCATGGCGACGAGATAGGGAATAATTCGAATCACCAGTTGAAATCCATCTTTTGCGCCTTCAATAAAAACTTCATATACCTTTACACCGCGAATAAAACAGTACGCAGGAATACCCGCGACCATGGTGAGAAAAATAATATTCGAAAGTGTCGTGCTGAAAGATTGAATGTTCATAGTGTCTCAAGTGATGCGGTGGAATTTAATTTAATTTGAAAAAACGGGAGTTTTTCAAAAAATTTTGCAGACAGAATTGCAACGCATAATGCGCAGCTAGTTGCAAATAGTGTTGTCATGATGATATCCGTCGGATTGTTTGCGCCCGCCGCAGCAAGAAATGCAATGGCGGTAGTTGGAATAATTTGAATACTGGCTGTGTTCATCGCTAAAAACACACACATGGCATTGGTCGCTGTGCCAGGTGTTTTATTTAATATTTCCAATTCATTCATTGCACGCAAGCCAAACGGTGTTGCTGCATTACCCAGTCCCAGCATGTTGGCTGTGACATTTAAAATGATTGCACCCATGGCGGGATGTTCAGGCGGTACATCCGGAAAAAGTCGTTGCATGACTGGATGTAAAAAACGTACAAGCAGTTGTATGAGTCCACCTTCTTCAGCGATTTTCATAAGGCCTAGCCAAAAAGTCATAATGCCTGTTAACCCCAGCGACAATTCAAATGCTGCTTTCGCGGAATCTGTCACAGAAGCAACGACTTCGGGAATGCGTCCATTGATTATTCCAAAAACGACAGATAGTACGATTAATCCTAACCAGATAATATTCAGCATTCACTTGGCCTCGGCAGCAGGAAATTTTCAGAAGTATATCAAGATCGTGTTCAAAATTCCTGTCCCGTTTATCCGGATTTTATTTTACTGAATAAAACATGGCCTATTGAGCTGATTTCGTACTATGAAAGATACAGTCAACATACGATATAATGATCAGGTAAGTTGACTACAGGAGCTTGTATGAACAGACATAATCCGGATGGCCAGAGTCAGGATAAAGATCGTCATGATAAACAACGTCATGATGATACTCAAAAAAGAGAGCATGATAGAACTGAAGAGCATCATAAAAAAAAGGATGATCAGAATTCCAGGATGCGTTAGATATTTTTTCCAAATGCTTCAGTGTTAAAAATGGATGGATTGACTCGTCCAATGATTCTCCGTACGCTGATGAAGTAATTTCAGCTGGTTTTTTTATATTATTTTTTACGGAGATAATTTACATGAAAGTGAAGTCATTGGTATGTTTGGCATTTGCTTCAATTGTAAGTGTGCAAGCTTTTGCTTTGGAAATTTATAAAGGTCATGTTATCAGTCACAAGGAATGGTCTACTGGAAATGCAAAAGGCGCTTTTGTTGCCGGTCATATGACTAATCAATCACTCAGGTTAACGCGTCCTGTCGCAAGCAGAGGAGAGGGTGATTTTGTGAGTAGCTATTCTCACATCAGCTCATCTTCAGGAAAGGCAGGCGTTCCTGCTATAGTCATTGGCGATGGAATGGTTTACATTGCGAATGGCAGTCAGGGAAGCAAACAGTATGCTTATCAATATACTGTTTGTGCCGAAATCGCTGATAAAACAGAGCAATGCCTGTATTCCTATGATGAAATCGAGTTAGACGCTGACGGTTACTTCCAGGAGAGTCGCCAGCCGCAATTACAATTAACCTTTGCGACGCCGGGCGATTATCATATATTGACTGCAACCATGATTATGGGTGAGCATGGTTTAAGTTCGATTGTAAACAGTACGTCCGATGGGATCATTAGCATTTCCTAAATAATAAAAAAGGGTGCAGCAAACTGCACCCTTTATCATAGAGTGAAATACCGAATTCGTTTGGGATTATTTTCAGACAGATCATTTGAATGTGCTAGCAAATTTCCAAGAATTATTTTGATAGATTCTTCCAGAGCGATTTTATCCTGAGTGACGTTGTAATAGGTTATGTTTGGAACATGTATAAATCCGGCGGGTATCTGTTGATTATTTATTTCATGGAGAAGCAGATAAAAAACGTGATTACAAAGAAATTGTCGGATTGATTTTTGTAAAGGGAAATAACTTCTTGCATAACTGACAGGCAGTTTTAATTTAACCAGTTTTATATGATCGATGTGATCAGGAAGCAGTTGCACGGCATCCCACGATGGGTTGGATTTATCGCCATGAAAAGGTTCAAAACCGGTAACAATGAATGCCGGATTTTTAGTTTTTTCTGTCTGATAGAGAGTAGTGGCAAAGGCTGAAAGAAGCGTAACGACCAGAAATTTAATGCGTTTTTTAGAGGATAAGTTCATAGAAGCAGATAAAGTTAAATCATAATTACATTAATTGTGCAATTATTACATTTTTGTGTGAGCGTGTCAAATTATGTCGCTGGATTATGTCGCTGGATGACGCAAGGATAGAGGTACGTGAGCCTGGCAGAGAATATTTATCGGTCATCCAGCCTTAAATCGTATTGCTGGCATAGGTTCATTTGTCAATCCGATTTTTTGGTAGACACTATCCCAAAATAATATCTCATATTCGGTCGATTTAACGAATGAAGACACGATGTTGTTTTTTCTGAGAGGACATGAAACTCCATCAGCCAATTCATCAGATATTTGAATAAAAGTATTTACAGACGAAGTGAAGTCTACACTCGTAGACGACATAATCCATAAATGATATCGATTATGTGACTTATAACCAGGTGAATTAAGTAGTAGTTTTTTCCACACAGTATTATATAACCAGGGGCAAGGGCCCAGAGCTGCTACGGCTTCCTCAACAGGGCGATGTATTGCAGTGTTAATCAAATGTTCTGTGT
>Ga0206942_1239_pt1 | contig 15261 bp, 18 predicted proteins | sample Alteio_BWOrgHeat_6_FD_153253 | JGI IMG/M metagenome (GOLD analysis project Ga0206942, IMG submission 153253) | Enriched cells from forest soil in Barre Woods Harvard Forest LTER site, Petersham, Massachusetts, United States -... | ecosystem: Environmental > Terrestrial > Soil > Temperate forest > O... | reverse complement strand
CAAACCAACACATGAACAAATTGATATTGTTGAACGAATCATCTTTCAAGAGCTCTTCATTCATCAGATCAATAATCATTCCAAGAAGATCTTGTTAGAAATAATCCAATCTTTAATAAATCAAGGAGCTGAAGCTGTTATTCTTGGTTGTACAGAATTTTCATTAATAATATCACAGAAAGATGTGTCCGTGCCTGTACTTGATACTACTCATCTTCATGCGATCTATGCAGCAGATTACATGATCGAAGGAAAAAAAATATGATGATTGGATTATTTATCATTTATTTTATCAGTCTTTTTTTAATTTTGAAAAATCAATCCTTAGCATTTTTTATAATCATTATAAATATTCTTTTATCCATGCTTTTGTTTTTTTATGAGGGAACAGGAACCCTAAGAATACAGCTATGAACATAGAGAACATTCAAAGAATCTCTAATCTTCTTTTCATCTATGTTTTATGTGCCCTAGTTGCAATTGCTTATCTTTTTCAATATGTAATCCATGAACATTTTTGTCCTCCATGTCTCTTACAAAGATTAAGTATGATCAGCATCTGCTATTGTCTTTTAGTCAATTTGAGATATGGGATTAGCGCAAAGTTCTATGGGCTTGCTATTCTTTGTATAATTGAGGGAGCATTCGTCTCATTGTGGCAAATCAGCTATCATGCCTGTCCTCAATTTCCAAGCATAAGTCCACCTTTATTGGGCTTAAGACTATACTCTTGGGCTCTCATTATCTTTGCTGCTTGCCTCTTTTCAGTTGCCATCTTGCTCATCCTATTAGCCGCTACAAAAGAGAAGATAGCGCCAAAGTGGGGAATGGGAGAAAAAATTGCTTTTACATTCCTAGCTCTTCTTCTCATTTCTCATATCATCTTTATTCCAATTCAATGCGGCCTTTCGACATGTGCGCACTAAAGATTGCAATTTACAAAGACAATCTCTAACATTTCTCCATGGAGAAGTTTCTAGAAGTCCGAGATCTTAGTAAGTATTACGAGCAAGACGATCGAAAGATCTATGCTCTAAAGGATATCAACCTATCTATTGAAAAGGGGGATATCTATGGGATCATCGGCGAAAGCGGCGCCGGCAAATCTACCTTGATCCGCCTTCTTGCCTCTTTACTAAAGCCCTCTAATGGTCACATACTCTTCCAGGGAATAGACATCTCAATGCTGGAAGGAATAAGTTTAAGAGAGTTTCGCCAAAACATTGGCATGATCTTTCAGCATTTTAATCTTTTAACTTCTAGAACTGCTTTTGAAAATATTTCTTATCCGATGGAAATTGCAGGACTCTCAAAAGAAGAGAGAGAAAAAAAGGCGCTTGAGCTTTTACGTCTTGTCAATCTTAGCGATAAGAAGGATGCCCACCCTCTACAGCTTAGCGGCGGAGAAAAGCAAAGAGTTGGCATCGCAAGAGCATTAGCTACCAATCCTGAGATCTTATTCTGCGATGAGGCAACTTCTGCTCTTGATCCCAGAAGCACCAAAGAGATATTAGACCTGATCAAAAACATCCATCAGCGTTTTGGAATTACCATCATTTTAATTACCCATGAGATGGATGTGATCAAGCGCATTTGCAACAAAGTTGCAGTCCTAGAGAAGGGAAAAATAGTAGAGCAGGGAGCAGTAGAGGATCTCTTTTTTGATCCGAAACATCCTACTACAAAGCAGTTTCTACAAAGCGGCCATCATGAGATTCCATCGGAATTCTTTAAGGACCTATCCCCCGGCAAAAAACTCTTAAGACTTCGATTTAAAGGAAAGAGCGCAGGCGAGCCATTAATGTCGCAAATGGTCAAACGATTTGATGTAGAGACAAATATCCTTTTAGGATGGATCGATAAACTAAGGACCATCACCATCGGCACCCTGATCATTGAACTAAGAGGCCTTCCTGAAAACATTAAAACAGCCTTAAAATTCTTAAAAGAACAGGATGTCCATTTTGAGGAGATTGCACCATGAGTAATGTTGATCTAGCTTGGCATCTACTTCCATTTCAGCTATGGAACACCATTTACATGGTCTTTGTATCTACTTTTTTTGCATTTTTGATCGGTCTACCACTGGGGATCTTGCTTACCATTTCTGACAAGGGCCATATTCATCCAAGACCTAAGCTCTATCACACACTTACTCTGATCGTAAACATCGGCAGATCATTTCCTTTTGCGATCCTGATGGTAGCCCTTATTCCTTTCACAAGATTGATTGTTGGAACAAGCCTAGGCACTACAGCCTCTATCGTTCCTCTTACAATCGCAGCAGCCCCCTTTCTTGCTAGGCTGATCGAAAATAGCCTGAAAGATGTGGATAGACAAATGATCGAGGCTGCTCTGGTCATGGGATCAAATAATATGCAGATCGTACGAAAAGTCCTCTTGCCAGAAGCTCTTCCTTCCCTTATTTTAGGAATCACGCTTACTTTAGTTAATGTCGTTGGCTATAGCGCAATGGCAGGTCTGGTCGGCGGCGGAGGTTTAGGACAAGTTGCGATCCAATATGGATATAATCGTTTTAATACATTCATAATGGTTACAACGGTTATTCTACTTATCATCCTTGTCCAACTGATACAAATGACCGGAAATGCAATTGCAAGGTCCATAATTAAACGGAGACGAACTTCTTCATGAAAAAGCTTCTACTTCTATTGATCCCTCTTATTTTCGCATGCACAAAGAAAACAGAACATGGTCTTAAAGTAGCTGCAACTCCCGTTCCTCATGCCCAAATGCTAGAGTACATTAAGCCCGATCTTGCAGAACAAGGGATCAATCTCATCATCATCGTTACCGATGATTATAACCTCCCAAACCGCGCTCTTGCCGATCATGAGATTGATGCTAACTTCTTCCAGCACCTACCTTTTCTAAAAGAGCAGATCAAAGAGTTTGACTACCCCATTGAAGAGTTTGCCAAAGTGGAAATCGAACCTATGGGCATCTACTCCACCAAGTACTCCACTCTAGAAGAGATCCCCACTAACGGCACTATCGCAATCCCCAATGACCCAACTAATGAAGCTAGAGCCCTCCTCCTCCTTCAGGACCAAGGCCTCATCGAACTGGACAACCCCTATAACCTCTCTGCTACCGTTGTCAATATCAACCAAAATCCCCGCAATCTCAAATTCATCGAAGTGGATGCCGCAATGCTTCCACGCACCCTCACAGATGTGGATGCCGCTGCCATCAATACCAATTTTGCCTTAGAGGCCCACCTCTCCCCCAAACAGGCCCTGGCACTGGAGAATAAAGACTCCCCCTATGTCAATATCCTAGCCATCCGTATAGGAGACGGGATAAGATCTGATTTACAAGCACTTAAATCAGCCCTTACCTCGGAAAAGATGCGGGAATACATCATAAAGAACTATAGAGGCGCTGTCATTCCAGCCTTTTAGTTCTAACTCCCTCAATCACAAATACTTACAATTCTCTCTTAAATTACTAATTCTTAGTAATTTAAAATTTTATTATCTTAATGATTTATTAATAATTATTTGATATAATTAATGTAAGATAGTAATAAAAATTATAATAAAGAGATAATTATGACAGCTTTTCATATAGGACTTAGAGCGGCGTTAATTACGCCTGTTGCACAAGCTCAAACTAAGGGTAATGCGGAAAAACCCAAAACAGGAGGATGGTTCTCTTGGCTTTCTAATATTTTCTCATCTATAGCTTCCTACTTTACCACTACAAAGAAAGTATCTCATAATGGCTACCAATTAATAAGGGACAAAGAAGGAAATAGCTACATTCAAAGAACAATTGAAGAAAAATCAGAACCACATGCTGAAATCTGGAAAAGGCATCGAATAGAAAGACAGGAATATCATCAAGAAAGAATTAAACAATTCAAAGAACAAAATAAAAATACACCCACCGCATCAAAGCCAATCGAGCAAGGTTTTAGAGATTGCTATGAACGTGGCTATGACTTAGCTGATCAGGAAGCATATGAAACTTTAATGACATTTACAATTGTAGATACAGATAAAGGAAAAAAAATTGATAAAGATGGAAAACTATATAGCCCATGGGAGTTTAGAAAAAAATATCCTGATTTACACCGGGAAAAACTAAAAAAAGGTGATGCTGAATATATTAGTTTATTTCCAAGAAAGATTACCTTTGATTCAAAAGACCACGTACGAGAATTTTCTAAAGAACAATAAGAGACCTCTACTGATTAGTCCCAATTGAACAAACCCACTTAATTCCCTTCAAACTTTCAATGATCTTAGGCCGTACTTCAGCTACGGCCTTTATATTTTCCGTCTGAAATATCGCTAGTAAAGTTTCTTCAGGCAAAGCATAGGTCTTGCCAAAGCTATGGATCTTTTCCTCACCATTCACTAACACCGTCCATTCAAAGATCAGGAAATTGTCTTCTCTTTGAATACTCTGCATTTCTATCTCTCCTTCAGGGTAGAAGGATTGATAGCCCTTTTTAAAGCCTTCAAAGTCATCAATGTTTGAAGTAGTGGTAGTTCTATGGAGGGCAAAGAAGGTAGAACCATCATTTTGGAAGGTATAGACAAGGGTTTGATCTCTTTCGTACAATCGATGCCATTCTTTTTCTAATTTGGGTAGTTCATATTCTAATGGTCCAAACACCTCGGCAGAGAGCGGCAATGCTAAAAGAAAACTATACTTTAACCATTTCATGGGGTGACTTCTCCTAATCTAAAGTGTAAATAATGGTATTATGGATCATATGTTTAAAAATCGCTGAGGGTAGGCCATAGTGATAGAAAAGTAGTCCATACACTACTCCGTTTAGTGCTGCTGTCAAGGGTTGCCATGGATTGTTAAGCGGTATGTGTGCAGCGCCAAAAAGAACACTTGTAATTCCTATTGCTAAAAGAGCAGGTAAAGTCAATGACCAGATCAAAGTGTTAGGGATAAATCTAGTCAAAAGGCTTTGAAGTCCAGATTGTAAAATCCCCCTAAAAATTCCCTCTTCAACTACTGGCAATAAGACACAAGGAATAATTGGATGGTTTTCAGCTATTTCTTCTGCTTCTTCAACTTTTTCTTTATTGGATATCTGTTGCGGCAAAAGCAAATGTATCAGTCTGGCTAGTATGGTAGTAATCAGGGAGACTTGAGCAGTGAAAATAAAATAGGCAGGCAAGATACTAGCACAGGATAAGATGATCACAGTTGCAATGATTGTAATAGCTAACGAAAGCTCTAACCATTTAAGAGGATAGGATGGTTCCTTCATGTGAGGAACAAAAGATGGAATAGAGGGAGAAAAAGTAACTGTCATAGAACAAAGGATAGTCCATTTAAGCTATCCTGTACGCTAGTAATCTTTATTTAACATCCCCTGTAGAAATCTTAGAAGCAGACTCTAATGCCTCTCTAAAATGGAAAAAAATATTTTTTTCACCAATTTTTTTGATCATATCAAACTTACGAAGGGATTTAAGGAGGGAGGGTTTGACTTCGGAGAGTAGTAGGGTCGTTCCTTGCCTTCGGCAGGTGTCATAGAAGTCTTCTAAAGCGTGCATGCCTGTTGCATCGATGATGGGAACCTTTCTCATGCGAAGGATAAAGACTTTAGGAGGAAGTTCAAGGTTCCGTAAGACGTCGATTAAGCTGTCTGCAATGCCAAAGAAATAGGGGCCGGTAATCTCATAGATTTCAACTTTAGGAATTGAGGGAAGATGTAAACCTAAATGTTCTTCCGGCTCATGTTTCTCAATAAAAGCATTTGATACCACTCCTGAAATATCCCCCATCCTTTTCATGAATAGGAAAGCGGCTAGGACCATGCCTATTTCTACTGCGACAGTAAGATCTACAAGAACAGTGAGGGCAAAAGTAATGAGGAGAATGGCAACGTCTCCGGGAGGAGCTTTAAAGAGATGGCGAAAGTGGTGCAGCTCGCTCATATTCCATGCCACCATCATCAGCACAGCGGAAAGGGCAGCTAAGGGAATTTTACTGACTAGAGGCGCAAAAAGAAGCAAAATAAGAAGGAGAGTGATGGCATGGATCATGCCGGCTACGGGAGTTTTAGCGCCTGTTTTCACGTTGGTTGCGGTCCTTGCAATCGCGCCTGTCGCAGGGATGCCGCCAAAGATCACTGAGCCAATATTGGCAAACCCTTGCGCCATCAGTTCACAGTTCGACTTATGACGAGTGCCCGCCATTCCATCGGCCACAATTGCGGATAGAAGCGATTCAATACCTGCTAAAAATGCGATGGTAATAGCGTCTGGTATTAATGAACGCCAATTAGAAATCTGTGAAAAATCAGGCCAGGAAGGGATAGGCGGTGCCCTTGAAATTTCTCCAAAACGAGAATAAATAGTCTCAATAGGGATGTGAAAGCCAGCAGTTACCGCAGTAGCAACAACCACAGCAGTAATACCCCAAGGTAGAATAGGGAAAAATTTCCGAACAATCAGAATGAGAGACAATGTTCCTAATGCTACTAAAAAAGTAGCAGGATCAAAAGTGGGCATTGCTGAAAAGATGGCCCCCCATTTAGGAATAAAACTTGCCGGAAGTGTATCGATATGCAGGCCTAAAAAATCCTTCACTTGAGAGGAAAAGATAATGAGCGCGATCCCTGTTGTGAATCCCGTGATCAATGGATAGGGAATAAACTTGATCCAGCTGCCTATTCGGCAAAGGGCTGCAATTAAAAGGATCAATCCCGCAATGAAGGTGACAAGAATAAGCCCATCATAGCCCATCCTCTGCACAACATCATAAATAATGACGACAAATGCCCCGGTTGGCCCGCCAATCTGCAGCCGACTTCCTCCCAATAAAGAGATCAAAAATCCCGCAATGATAGCAGTATAAATCCCTCTTTCAGGGGTGACCCCGGAAGCAATCCCGAATGCCATTGCTAAAGGAAGAGCAACTACGCCAACAGTTATGCCTGCGATCAAATCTGATTTAAAAAAAGAAAAATTGTACTTCTTAAGAAATTTCCAAGATTTAGGAAGGAACTCTTGCCAAAAAGAATTCACTTTATGCATAGGTAAAAGAATGATAGGACTTTTAAGATTTTTTGCCTTTCTTTTTCCTGCGTTTGCTCTTTTTGCTCAAACACCTGATGAAGCTTTGAAGAGATTAATGGATGGGAATACCCGCTTTGTAAAAGAACAGCTTATCCACCCCAATAGAGATCACGAGGCGAGGATAAACACTCTTCATTCCCAGCATCCCTTTGCCATTATCATGGGATGTTCTGATTCTAGGGTGCCTGCAGAACTTGTGTTTGATGAAGGGATCGGCGATCTATTTGTTGTAAGAGTAGCAGGGAACGTAATAGACCAAGTGGCACTAGAAAGCTTAGAATTTGGCGCTCTTGTTTTGGGAGCGAATTTAATTGTTGTAATGGGCCATGAAAGCTGCGGCGCAGTGAAAGCAGTGTTCGATGGAAATACGAAAGATATTCCAGCAATTGCAAAACTGATCCAACCTTCTGTAGATGTCGTAAAAAACAAGGGTGGATCTCTTAAAGATGCAATCCAAAAAAATGCGCAAAATATGGCAAGCCAATTAATGGCAAACCCAATCCTTGCCAAATTGATCAAGGATGGAAAGCTGAGAGTAGTTCCTGCCTATTACAATCTACTCTCAGGCAAAGTTGAATTGATTACCGCTAAGGGACAATAGGGACATCGTTTTTAAAGGCATATACTCCGGGAAGCCCTCGGAAGTACTCTTTATAGTCTAGCCCGTACCCTACCACAAACCGATCAGGAATATTGAAGAGAGTATAATCTGGTCTATAATTGATCGATCTTGGAACGTCTTTCATAACGAGGACGATTGTTTTCACGCTATTGGGATTTCTAGCTGCAAGCTTGGAAACAATGCCTGACATGGTATGCCCGCTATCAAAAATATCATCAATCACAAGCACATCTTTTCCGGTCAAATCGATCTTATCAAGACCTGTGATTGTGAGCTCTCCCCTATTAGTCCCATTCTGTCCGTAGCTGCTTGCCTTGATACATTCCAAGGTGAAGGGCATGGTCAAATGCCTCATGAGGTCGGTTGCTAGGAAGATACCCCCCTTCATAACCGCCAAAACGGTCAGTTTCTTGCCCTGGTACTCCTTATTGAGCTCTTGGGCTACCTCTTGAACCTTCTCTTCTATATCCCCAGGGGGGATCAACAGGTCCAAATGCTCCTCTCCCCATACTAGGGAGGATATTGCAAAAAAGCCTAAAGTCAGAAATCTCATAAAACCCCTTTATATTCAAGGACTTAGGATTATATCAAACCTCTTAAATTAACTCAATTAAAATATTTTATATACAGTATTAATTTATTGACTATTAATACAATTTATATTATAATATTACTTATTAATTAAGGATAATTATGGCTGGAATACTATTACCATCAACAATCCCCCTCATAACCGGGGCAGTTACCTATGGCGCTCCAGTGATCATAGCAGGTGCGGTAGGTTACGGCGCCTTCTCTCTCTATCAAAAATACTCTCAGGCTAAACAGACAAAAGGGCTGAACTTTGAAAACCTAGTCACCCCTGATGCTGTATTATTACCCGATGTGGCTGTAGTAGCTGAGCCGATTATTCTCAGTAGACCAAGATTGGATTTTTCTGGTTTAGTAGATAAACCTCTTGAAGCCTCAACCCCAGTACGTGTTCAGGAACTGACTACTGCTCAAAAAATCGCAATTCTTGCTCCCAAGTTGTTTTTCTCAGGCCTTGGATGGTTGCTAGGAAATGCAATAGCGCCTGGTATTGGAGCAGGTTTTGGTGACGCAGTTGGAACTTTTGTTGGATGTCTATTTTCTCTTGGGTTTGAGATTGCATTCATGAAATATAACAATGACCCAAAAATTGATAGCAATGACAAGCTGAAGGATTTTGTTAAATTACGATTGGTACAGGCTGGAATGCTCTCTATTGCTTCTTTATTCGCAGGCTGGGCATTTGGCCCAATGAGCGAGGCATGGAAAAACATGATCCATCCAAATAGTATTGGCTGCAATCTACTCGTAGCACTTCTTACCGGGTTTGAAACAGCTCTCATATTTGGCATGGTGCAAGGAATCATGAGAATGCCTTTCTCCCATGAAGAGATTCAATGCGACAAGAAAAACCTTAAAGACGATGCCAAATTAGCCGCAGGTATTATCTTTCCTGCACAGACGGCTTTTGCACTGAGCGGTATAAATGCCTTTGATACTTTTAAAGATCCATTACTTGCAGGAGCAGCTGTCTTGATTGGCGGAGTTGTTGGTTACTGCTTAAAATCCATCTTTGAAAAAATCATGGAACAATTAAATAAAAAGCGAAATATTACAAGATCAGAAGAATTTGAAAAAAGCGTACACCGTGCAGAACTACTAAGAGTAGCTTCTATTAGTCGAAGAGCAATAGCTGCTTAATTCTTCTAATTCTCTTTTTGCCCTCTCTTGATCCTCTTTTTTATTTCCAAATACTGCCCGGATGAGAAGATTCTTGGGAGTATGCTCAGCCTCAATAAATTCCAATACTTGGGTCCTATAGCCTGCAATTTCTAGCCTTAAGGCACGCATAGCGTCTGTTGCAAGTGAGGCAAAACGCTCTTTTATTATCCCGTACTTCAGCATACCCTCTAATGAGGTAGAAGAGATCTTAGAATAGAGCTCCTTTTGACAGCAGGGCGCAACGAGAATTGTTTTCGCTTGAAACTCTACCGCCTTTTCTAAGGCCCTATCGCTTGCGGTATCACAGGCATGAAGAGCGATCACCATATCTACCTTTTCTGGCGTAGAAAATTGAGAGATCTCGCCTTCCTTGAATTGGATGTTATAACTAATCTTGCCTGCTAAGTTCTGGCAAAATTGAATGACCTCTTTCTTTAGATCTATCCCTGTAATCTTCACTTGGAATCCTTTCCGGACCAAATAGTGATAAAGAGAAAAGGTGAGATAGGCTTTTCCACAGCCAAATTCCACAATATGAAGATTCTTTTGATCAGGAAGAACATCCTGGACCATTTCCAGAAATCGGTTGATCTGACGGAACTTGTCCATCTTCTGAGGATATACTCTTCCCTCTTTGTTCATGATGCCAAGTTCTACCAAAAAAGGAACTGTATCTCCTTCTTTAAGAAGGTACTGTTTTTCCCTATTGTGAGATAGGGAGAGAGGGCTTTTGGAAGGAGGCTTAGAGGTAATTTTCTTATCTCCTAAAAGATGATAATCTCCCTGTTTAGTAAAGACAACTCCTTGGCTATAGCAAGCTCTTAACTCTTCCCAATCAATCGTCTCTACATTTTGATGAAATACCTGCGCCTCCCTCTGCTCACTGATTTGAAAGCAGAGCTTTCCCTTCATCTGGATAGGACGAATGGTGATTTTCGAGGGTGAGCCCCTCACCCAGGGACTACTAAAAGTCGCCTGGATGAGAAGCTCTATTTCAAATAGTTCATTAAGACTTTTTGTCATCTTTATCTTTCTTTTCTTTGCCATCAGCACAAGGGCATTTAGCAGCCTCAGCCTTTTCTTCTTTCATTTTTTGGACAAGGGCCACAAGTGCTCTTTCAGCTTGAACGGGAGTTAAAGTTTCACCCTTTGAAGTAGCTAAAGAGAGATTATATCTCTTTATTATCTTAGGAACTTCAATTTCTAAAAAATGCTCTGCCGAAGTAGTCGTCACACCGGATGGTGGATTATCTTGTGTGCCTCCTAGAAATATACCCCTAGATAAAGCAGAGACATAGCGACCAGAAATAAATCCAAGATTTCCGTTTGTACTATCTCTTGGAATTCCCCATTTTGCAGCATGAATGATATCACCATTATCTGGAATGATCAAACTTTCGTAGTCTGGCTTTTTAGAGCGTAGATATTGGTCTAGTTCAAAATGCGTACCTCTTGAATGGAAGGCTAGTTGAATTCCAAGAGCTTTTAAAATCCCTTCTACTTTTAACCAATCATCTAAATGTTTATAGGTGCATGTGGGTGTCCATGCTTTTGGAAAAGTAACAATAATTAGAAAATGAATCCCAGCCAGCTCTTTTTTTAACTGATAGGTTACAGGTTTGCCAAGAGGCGAGCCATCCCTTTCAATTCTAATGACAGAATATTCTTTTGTAGGGTGGTCATCAGGGAATAGCATTCCCTCTTTAATGGGTTTAGGCTGTGATGCCATTCGAAGAGCTGTCCAAGCATCTTCCGAACAACCCATATTTCTTAATACCTCTTCTAATTGAGCTCTCACCTCAGGAGATAGCTGCTCAAAAAAAGTTCTTGAAAACCCCTCCGGTTTATTTTGTAAAAGCGCTTCAAGAAAAGGACCTAGATCACTACCTACTGGTGCTGTTGCTGCTGCCATAATTGCCTCCTTTTTTTGGCGCACAAGGTTTACCACTTCTTCACAATTTCTTTACAGATAAAAATTATTTAGCGTTTAATTTAATTAATTTCGGATTTATATTTGAATTGTTTGGTAAATCAAACTTTTAATTTTCAATAGGAGTAATAGTATGGAACAACCTGAAATCAACCAACCAAAAACTGAATGTGTACAAGAAGTAAATTTTAAGCAGATGAATGTTGAAGCTTCAAGCTGCATTCCTTTAATGCTTCCTGAAGACTTCCGCGTCTACACTGACGGCGAGATCATCTTGAACCACCCCTTCCCAGGCGGAGAAGAAAAAATCCTTCCCACTCATAACCATTACACAGGAAAGGGCGGAGGATATGTTGCTATCTATACTAAAGACAAAGAAAATGGAGTCTATTCTGTTGGCAACGGGATCTATGTAGTTGGCCAAATTCGAGTAGAAGGAAACTATGATGGCAGGATCTTTGTTCCTACCGGCTACAAACTTGGAGATGACATTACTCAAGACGCAGAAATCTTAAAAGTATGCGAACAATACTTCCCCAAAATGGCAGGAAAAATGTGGATCGGCGGCGACACCGGCGGCTGGTTCGGGATCCAATCTAACTAGTTTATTGCAAAACTGCATCTTGATTTGGTACAACACAAGTCAAGATGCATAAGTTAAATTCAAAATCAAATCTTACACCCAATGGCCGCTAATGACTAATCAGCGTAGTCTCACAAAGGGTGTGATTTTCATAATACTAACCTTTCTAAGCTCAACACTTGTCGGTGCCTGCGGCAAAGGAGCGACCCAATATGTCTCAGCTTTTACCCTCGTTTTTTTTCAAAATATCATCTGTTTTCTTCTAAATTTGCCAATTTCATTAAAAAAGGGTCTAAAAACTCATCACCCTTATTTGCATTTGGTTCGTAGCCTTTCAGGATTTCTCTGTATCTATTGTTTTTTCTTAGCTGTAACATTCATTCCCCTTGCTAATACAATGCTCCTTCAAAATACAGCCCCTCTCTGGGTACCTTTCATCATTTGGATATGGTTAAAACAGAAAGTGCCTAACCATTTCTGGTGGCCTATTCTTATTGGATTTATCGGTATCATTTTAATATTAAAACCTGGAAGAGCTGTATTTGATCTAATGACGGCTATCGCACTTTCTTCGGGAATTCTCTTAGGCATCTCTTGGATCGCTATCCGTAAACTAGCAGAAAAAGAACCTGTTTCTAGGGCTCTTTTTTATTTTTTTCTTCTATCAGCAATCCTTGCATTCCCCCTTTCAATCAGTGATCTTCCGGCTGCTTTTTCCTGGAAGCCCCTACTTCTACTCCTAGGAACAGGAGTGTTTTTTTATGTAGGGAATGTCTTTTTAACTTTAGCTTTTAAATATGCAAGTGTAAGCACGCTCTCTCCTTTTTGCTATTTAGCTGTCCCATTCTCTGCTATTTTTGATTGGATTTTTTGGGCCCATGTCCCTGATCTTATAAGTATCATTGGAATGGTACTTGTCATTATTGGAGGAATTTTTTCTATCCTCCTAGAGAAAAAATACGAAAAGAAATACATTTAATTTCATGCAATTCTCTAAGTCAACTCTTTCCCTTTGGCTTGTTCTTTTAGTGGTTTTTTTGGACTGGACAGGTCTGGGTCTTGTCTATCCGATGTTCTCTTCCATGATCTATCACTCCTCTTCTCCTTTGCTTGGCCCTGAAACATCACAAGCTGCAAAAGGGTGGTATTTGGGAATTTTACTTGCATCAATGCCCATTGCGCAGTTTTTTAGCGGGCCGATTTTAGGTTCAATGTCAGACCAAAAAGGAAGAAAGCCTATTTTTGTGATCAGCCTGATTTTAGGAGTGTTTGGCTATCTCTTTTGCACTTTTGCTGTCCTGATAAAAAGTGTAATTGTTCTTATATTAGCTAGATTTCTAGTGGGAATCTCGGCAGGCAATACCGCTGTGGTCAGCGCGTCGATCGCAGATCTTAGCACTCCTGAGACCAAGGCGAAGAACTTTGGCCTTTTCTCTATGGCCTGCGGCGTTGGCTTTACGATTGGGCCGGTACTAGGAGGTAAATTATCAGCGAGTGGTTTTGCCATGCCCTTTGTGATCGCATGCATCGCGTTCTTACTGAATTTTCTTCTTATTCTCTTTTGGTTTAAGGAGACTCATCTAAAAAGAAAAGAGGTTCCGGTTAATCTCTATGTAGGCATTCGAAATCTGAAACGCGCCTTTCATCTCAAAGGACTACGCGTTCTCTTTTTAGTAGTTCTTATCTTTGCGATAGGATGGTCTTTTTTCTACGAGTTTATTCCCGTTACTTGGATCGCTGAATATAAGCTAAATCCAGGTCAAATTGGCCTTCTCTATGCATATGGAGCAGGCTTTTTTGCTTTTAGCTCTGGAGTTCTTATACGTCCCATCGTTGCCCGTTTCAAAAATGACCTAGTTCTTCTCACAGGACTTGCCCTCTTAGGGGTTGTCATTTTATCACTGCTTTCAAAACCTTCCGTCTATTGGACTTGGGTCTACATGCCTTTTGTGAACTTCTTTACTGCTCTTATTTACCCTACTTATACCTCCATGGTATCCGATTGGGCAGGAAAGGATGCCCAAGGCGAAACCTTAGGCATTCTTCAATCTGTGCAAGCAGTAGGCTTTGCTCTTAGTCCAATAGGCGGTGGAATTGTCCTCACCTACTCTGCCAGCGCAACACTTGTAGTTGGCGGCATAGCTATGCTCCTTGCAGCCTTTATTCTAGGCGCCCTGCGAGTGAAAGAGTCCTTCGAGCATAAGGCTTAAAAGGGAATAATCAACCACCCGCTCACAGGGATCGCTAGAGAACACCGAGAGCACAGAGAAGGGAACGGAGTATTATTTTTTTCTCTCTCTGTGCACTCGGTGCTCTCTAGCGAGTCCACGAGGGGTGGTGAAATACTTCTTAATCTAACGTACCAATATCTTCCATCCAAAGAGTGTGATTGGCCTCAATGAAGTTTTTCATCATCTCTTTGCACTCTTCTAGATCTAAATCGATCACCTGAACACCGTGCGCTTCCATAAATTCTCTTGCACCCGGAAAGGTCTTTGATTCGCCAACGATGACTTTTTTGATGCCAAATTGCACCACTGCTCCTGCGCAGAAATAGCAGGGCATTAGAGTAGAATAGAGAGTAGTTCCTTTGTAAGAGCCGATCCTTCCTGCATTAAAAAGGCAATCGGTCTCTGCATGCATGACAGGGTTGCTATCTTGGATGCGTTTATTGTGACCTGCACCTATGATCCTGCCATCTTTTACTAGGACAGATCCAATAGGAATGCCTCCTTCCGAGAGACCTTTCATAGCCTCATTGATGGCTTCCCTCATGAAAGGATCTTCGCTTGCAAATCCGAAAATAACCATAGAGACTCCGAGTAAGATAAAGAACATTTTCATATTTTCCCCCAAAAAATAAAAGGGCGGAACTATAATGGTTACATGAATTCGAATCAATCGAAGTTTCTTCTCTTCTTCTTAGTGGTTCTTGCCTCCTGTCTTACTCAGTTTGCTACCGATATTTACGCACCTGCAATACCTTCTATTGCTAAGGATTTTCAATCACCTATCGATTTAGTACAGTGGAGCATGGCCATCTATCTTTTGGGAGTGGCTCCTTCACTTCTTATTTATGGCCCTTTGTCTGAAGGATATGGAAGAAAGGTCCCTCTTCTGTTCGGCCTTGGCATCATGCTTATTGGGAGTGTGATCTGCTCCTTTGCAACTACTATAGATGTTCTTATCTGGGGAAGGTTGATACAAGGGTTAGGAGCAGGTGCTGCTGCAGGTCTTTGGCGATCTATTTTAAGAGACGTTTTTACAGGTGAAGAGCTTTCACAGTATGTATCTTATT
>Ga0206942_1238_pt1 | contig 15281 bp, 17 predicted proteins | sample Alteio_BWOrgHeat_6_FD_153253 | JGI IMG/M metagenome (GOLD analysis project Ga0206942, IMG submission 153253) | Enriched cells from forest soil in Barre Woods Harvard Forest LTER site, Petersham, Massachusetts, United States -... | ecosystem: Environmental > Terrestrial > Soil > Temperate forest > O... | reverse complement strand
AAATTTGCCTCCGAATGCCGTCTCAATCCGGACCAGACGCTTGCCACGGTTAAGGATCTTGCCCAGTCCCTGCCCGATCATGTGTCGGACATCCAGAAACAAATGAAGACGGCGGGTCTCCGCAACCCCCTGGTCGATCAGCTCAGTCAAGCGCTGGTGACTCGTTCTCGGCACTGCGTCAGGCTCTTGCAATTGCGAAGCTGACAACAAAAATGAAAAAGCGGGTTTTTCCACAGCTCGACGGCTTGCGGGCTGTCGCGGCACTCGCAGTCGTAATCCATCATTTCTGGCCGGGGTCCATGCGCTGGGATCTGAGCGGCGGGCGTGTGGCCGTGGATTTCTTCTTCGTTTTGAGCGGGTATCTCATCACCCGCACGCTGCTGCGCAGTCGCCTTGAAAACCCGCAGGCGCGCTTTGCGATTCTGAAACGGTTTCATCTGCGCCGTGTTACGCGCATTTTTCCTGTTTATTACCTGACGCTGGCGATTGCCTTTCTGATTCCTTCCGAGCGCGCCGTCTCTCTGGCGTGGCATGCCGCTTTTTTGTCCAACGTGTATTTCATTCTGCACGGACATTACGTGGGGGCGGGCGGACATCTCTGGGCGCTCGCGGTGGAGCAGCATTTTTATCTGCTCTGGCCGCTGGTGATTCTCTGGGTTCCTCGGACGAGAGTGTCCGCCGCGGCGTGGGGAATGATTGCTCTGGGAATTTTATTTCACTGGGTGGCGGGGCTTGCTGACTGGACAGATTTGACGATTGATGTGTCGACACCGGCCGCCTTCGGAGCCCTGGGAATCGGTGCCTGCCTGACCTGCTGGATGGACGACCGTGAAGCCACTCCGGATCGCTTCGGCGCGTGGATCTCAACCGTCGGTTTGGCGGGAGTATTTTTGTGCGGAATCGATTTTGTCGGCGGTCATTGGTGCCGGTTGTTGTTTACCGAGTTTAGCCGGTCGCTTATGCTGGCCTGGCTGGTGGCGCAGGCCGTCTGGGGGATTCCGGGATGGATCGGGGCGTTTTTAGAATCTTCTCCGGCCCGGGCGCTGGGCCGATGGAGCTACGCGATCTACCTCAGCCACAATTTCATTTTCGCCATGTTCAAAGCCCGGCCTCATCACGTGATCGGGCTTTCCGTTTATGACAGCCAGGCGGTTCTGGCGCTGGGTGTGACGGTGGTCTGGTCCATGGTCTGCTATCACTTGTTGGAAAAACCCCTCGCTGATTATCCGAAGTAATCCGGTTCGTTTCCTTTTTTCCATTTAATATTACAGCCGGTGGCTGGATGCTGATCCGGAGTAACGGGTTTGTCGGCCAGCACGGCGTCCATGGCCGCGCGCAGGTCTTTGCCCGTTACGGGTTTGCCGTTGCCGGGGCGGCTGTCATCCAGCTGTCCCCGATAAATCAGTTCACGTTTCCTGTTAAAGAGGAAGAGGTCCGGTGTGCAGGCCGCAGTGTATCTTTTGGCGACTTCCTGACTTTCGTCATATAGGAACGGAAAGACAAAGCCTTCCGCCTTGACGAACTTCTTTAATTCTGCCGGGGAATCATCTGGGTAATTATCCGCGTCGTTCGAGCTGATCGCGATAAGGGCCATGTCCTTGGACGCGTAATCTTTTCCCAGCCTGGTGAGCTCCTGTTTGATATGCTGGACATAAGGACAGTGCTGACAGATGAACATCACGAGCAGACCCTTTTTGTTCTTGAAGTCGTTTAAAGAGACGGGACGTCCCGAGACAACATCCGGCAATTTAAAATCCGGAGCCTGAGTCCCGAGCGGCAGCATGGTCGAAGGTGTTAAAGACATTTGGACCTCCTGATAGTTTCGGCTTCTTACTTATTATAGAACGCATGGGCGCCCCAAAGAGCTCCGGGAACTGTTTTCAAACCTCGCTTGTTACCACAAGGCAATAGGAGGGCACTCACATGGAAAACGCGACAATCGATATCCGGCGGAAAAATCAACAATTTCATACCCAAACCAGCTGGTTGAATTCCAGCCACAGTTTCAGTTTTGGGCAGCATTATGACCCCTCGAACACCCATCATGGCTTGCTGCTCGTGAGCAACGATGACGTGATTCGGGCGGGCACAGGTTTCGATACTCACCCTCACCAGGACATGGAAATTGTCACCTGGGTTCTCGATGGCGAGCTGGAGCATAAGGACTCGCAAGGAAATAAGGGGCTTATTTATCCGGGGCTTGCGCAACGCATGAGCGCCGGCACGGGAATCTGGCATAGCGAAATGAACAACAGCGGTAAGAAGGATGTCCATCTTGTTCAGATGTGGGTTGTGCCGGATACCGCCCGGATCGATCCCGGCTATGAGCAGCTGGACATTAATCCTCAGATTGACAAGGGCGGTCTGGTCCCGATCGCCTCTGGCCGCGGCCATCACAGCGCTATTGCCATTCGGCAAAAAGGCGCTGTGCTCTGGGGCGGTCGCTTAAAACCCGGGGAAACGGTGCGCATTCCGGATGCCAATTTTGCGCACGTTTACGTTGCCCGAGGGCAGGCCGAATTAGAAGGTGCAGGAACCTTGCAGGCAGGGGATGCCGTTCGGCTCGCAGGAGCGGGAAGTCCTCAATTGACAGCCGATAAGCAAAAGGGGGCGGAAGTCCTCATCTGGGAGATGTCCAGTCAATTATCTTATTGACAACTTTCGATTCGTTTTATATGTTGTCCATGTGGATGGTATATTATGAGTCGGAAGCCAAATCTTGAGATGAGGGATCATATTCTAGAGAATGCCCATAACCTGATCTTCAAAAGCGGGTTCAAGGGCGTTAGTATGGATGACATAGCAGAAGCTGCCGGACTCAAGAAGGCCAACCTCTTTCACTATTATCCGACGAAAGAGGCGCTCGGTCTGGCCGTTTTCGACTATGCCGTCCGTGAGGTATCAAATGAAATGGCCGCCCGCTATTCTTCAGATAACGTAGATCCAGCTGAAATGGTCAGCAAAATGTTCGATGGGGCGGCCCAGGAAATGCAGAAAAGTGGCTGTTCTGGTGGGTGTTTTGTTGGGAATATGGCTCAGGAGCTCAGCGATTACAACGAAAATCTCCGGCATAAAGTGGCTAATCATATGCATCTTTGGCAGCAACGATTGGCCGACTACATGGATCGGTGGCGAACAAAAGGCTATTTTAAGGCTGAGTTTGATACTTCTACCGCAGCCTTGGGCATACTTTCCCTTTTTGAGGGGGCTATGTTAGTGTGCAAAGTCACCCGAAGCACAGAAGCTTTGAGTAGTTCCAAGAATGTAGCATTGAGCTATTTGCAGGCCTCTAAGGCCTGATTTAATTTAATGACCAATTGGATGGTATATTAAAAATGTTCGCCGGCGAACATTCACTACCTATAAGATGGAGGCAAGATAATGGCGAATGAGGTGTACGTAGTCACAGGGGCGACCGGAAACATTGGATTCAGGGTTGTCGAAAGGCTGGTGGCCGCCAAGCAAAAGGTTCGAGCCATCGCGCGCAAGGTGGACAAACTTCGGCCGCTTTCAAGCAAGGGAGTAGAAGCCTTCCCCGCTACTCTGGATGATACGGGCTCCATCACCCGCGCTTTCACGGGAGCTAAAGCCGTATTCACCATGATTCCTCCAAACCCATCTTCCCCCGCGTTCCGGGCCTTTCAGAATAAAATCAGCCAGGTCTTTTCCGCCTCCATCGTGGGCGCCGGGGTACGGACTGTGGTCAATCTCAGCAGTGTCGGCGCTCATCAGGGCACAAAAATGGGGCCAGTCAACGGGCTCTATGACCATGAGCAGCGCTTAAACAAACTGGAAGGGGTGAATGTCCTTCATTTACGGCCAACATACTTCATGGAAAATCATCTGAGTGGTGTTGAGATGATTAAAAAGATGGGGATCTATGGCACCCCCATTAAGGAAGATCTGCCCTTCTCCATGATTGCCACCACCGATATTGCGGCTGAGGCCGCCGAGCGTCTTTTGAAAATGGACTTCGCCGGCAAACAAGTCAAGGAACTTTTGGGCCCCAAAGACTATTCCATGAAAGAGATCACACGCATCATTGGCGAGGTGATGGGCAAGGTGGACTTGAAGTATCAGCAATTTCCGTTTGAAGAGGCTCAAAAAGCCATGATCGGCATGGGACTCTCAGTCGATATAGCGGGGCAATATATTGAACTGATGAAGAGCATCAACGACAAAACCTTTAAGCCGACGGAGCCGCGCAGCGCCAAGAATACGACACCGACGACGTTTGAAGAATTCGCCAAGGCCGCTTTTCCAACTCCGGCCAAGAAAGGAAAGTGAGGTGATTTCAAATGGGACCGAAGACACCCTGTGGTTGCTAATCAGATAAGTGAGCAGTGTACAGTGGATAGTCCACAGCTGTAATTAGCTGTGCCTGTCCACTGACCTCTGGTCATTGAAGAGTTTGAAAGGATAGATCACTATGTTCCCGCATTTCAGATTGATTTCAAACGAAGATTCGGAACTTATTCCAGCTGTATCTCCAGCGCCTGTTCCGGCAGATCCGCTCGATGCTTACTCCAAGGCGGTTATTGAGGCGTCGGAAAAAGTCAGCCCGGCGGTTGTGAGCCTTCAGGTGCGCCAGGGGACCGGACGGGAAATTGCAGATCCGCGGATGCCTCAGGAAGGACACGCCAGCGGCTCCGGGTTTATTTTTACCCCGGACGGCTATGCGCTCACTAACAGCCATGTGGTCCATGATGCGACTTCGATCCAGGCCATCCTGTCCGACGGTCGTCAACTGAAGGCGGAACTGGTGGGCGACGACCCTGAAACCGACCTCGCGGTCATCCGTATTTTTGCCCCCCATCTTTCCCATATCCCATTTGCCACGCCCAATACCTTGCGCGTTGGTCAGCTGGTGATTGCTATCGGCAACCCTTACGGCTTCCAGGCGACGGTCACCGCCGGCGTGGTCAGTGCCCTCGGACGATCGCTGCGAGCCAAGTCCGGTCGGCTCATCGACAACATTATTCAAACGGACGCGGCTCTGAACCCAGGCAACTCGGGGGGTCCGCTGGTCAACGCGCGCGGTGAAGTGGTGGGCGTGAACACGGCTATCATTATGGGCGCTCAAGGTATTTGCTTTGCCATTCCCATCAGCACGGCTGTTTTTGTGACCAGCCGGCTTATTCGCGACGGCCGTATTCGCCGCGCCTATCTGGGATTGGGCGGTCAGGATGTACCCGTCCTTCGACGCGTCTCGCGGTTCTACAATCTGGCGTCGGAGCAGGGGATTCTGGTCATTTCGGTTGAACGCGGTAGTCCGGCGCAGCAGGCCGGTGTCCGGGAAGGCGACATCATCGTTGCCTATGACCATCATCCCACGGCCCATGTGGATGACCTGCACAAGCTCCTGATCGGCGAAACGATCGGGGTCAAGTCCGTCATCAGCCTGCTTCGCGGTCATGAGAAGCTGGATCTGGATATTTTTCCTTCGGAATCACAGTCGCGCCAGGCGGCCTAAGCACAGGGGTAATCGGTAACTTTCTTCGGACCATCGGAATCATAAATCAGGAGGAGTACATGAAACGAGCCGTATTGACTTTATTGGCCGTCGGGTTTCTTGGTGCTGCGGTTCATGCGGAGACGTATACGATTGATCCGTATCACTCGAGCGTGAGTTTTAAGATCAAGCATGTGATCGGCAAGGTGACGGGAAAGTTTGACAAATTCACGGGAAGCTTCGATTACGACCCCGCGCACCTGGATAAAGCCGGCGCCGAAGCTACGATCGATGCGGCGAGCGTGGATACCGGCATTGAAAAACGCGATAACCATCTGCGCACGCCGGACTTCTTTGACGCCCAGAAATTCCCCACCCTCACCTTCAAGAGCACCGGCGTAACGGATGTGAATGGAAATGGCGCCAAACTGCATGGCGATCTGACCATGCATGGGGTGACCAAACCGGTGGTTCTGGATCTGGAAATCGAAGGCGTCGCCAAGGACCCGATGGGCAACACCCGGGCCGGAGCCACCGCGACAGGCCATGTGAGCCGCGAGGATTTCGGGATTGGCCCGACTTCCGGACCTATGGCGGGCATGGTCGGTCAGGACGTCGAGATTTCGATAGAAGTCGAAGGAACACAAAAGAAATAGCGAACGGGAGGCTTGTATGGACACATTACAATTGTCGGACCCCCAGAACGCAAAGGCTTACTTTGAACAAAAGCTCGCCTTTACCGCGGGGCCCTATGACGTGAAACGTTGGATCGACAACAAGGACAAGATCAACGTGATTGATCTCCGCGATCCGGATTCTTACGCGGAGGGTCACGTTCCAGGAGCGGTGAATCTGCCCAGCGACCAGTGGAACAATCTGGGCGCGCTGCGGAAGGACAAAGCGAATATCTTCTACTGCTACACGCCGACCTGTCACCTCGCCGCCAGAGCCGCCGCGGAGTTCGCCGGCAAAGGCTTTCCGGTGAAAGAGATGGAAGGCGGGTTTGAAGCGTGGAAGTCGTATCAGTTCCCCGTGGAAAAGGCCGCCGTTCACGCATGAAAGCCATTCAAATCCAGGGCTTCGGCGGCCCGGAGGTCATGACGCTGGAGCAGATCGCCGATCCCAAACCGGCGGCCGGCCAGGTGGTCGTGACCGTCAAAGCCATTGGCGTGAACCCGGTGGATGCGTACATCCGTGCCGGACTGTATGGGGACCGTTCGTTCCCCTTCACTCCCGGCATGGATGCAGCGGGGGTGGTCAAGCTCATCGGACCGGATGTCAAACACGTAAAAGTAAATGATAGCGTTTATGTGGCCGGGAGCCTCAGCGGCACCTATGCTGAGCAGGTTTTGTGCAAGGCCTCGCAGGTTCATCCACTACCGGAGAAAGTGTCTTTTGAGCAGGGGGCAGGCATCGGGGTTCCTTATTCGACTGCCTATTTCGCGCTCTTCAATCGCGGTCATGCGATGCCGGGCGAAATCGTGCTCATTCATGGCGCCAGCGGAGGCGTTGGTTCTGCGGCGGTGCAGATTGCCCGATCCCGGGGTCTTGTGGTGATTGGAACCGGCGGCACCGAGAAAGGCCGCAAGCTGGTCAAGGACGAAGGGGCGCATCATGTGCTGGATCACCACGCTCCCGACTATCTGGATCAGCTGATGAAGCTCACCGAAGGCCAGGGAGTCGATATCATTCTGGAAATGCTGGCCAATGTTAATTTGGGTAAGGATCTTAAAGTGCTCGCGCCGCGCGGGCGCGTGGTCGTGGTCGGAAGCCGCGGTCCGGTGGAGATAGATCCACGCGAGACCATGGGGCGCAACGCCGATATCCGCGGGATGTCGATGCTCTACGCGACAGAGGCGGAAGTTTCCGCGGTGCATGCCGCTCTGGTCGCGGGACTTGAAAATGGGAATTTGCGTCCCGTTATCGGTCAGAAGATGTCGCTGGCAGAAGCCGCGCGCGCGCACCAGACCATCATGGAACCCGGCGCCTACGGTAAGATTATCCTTGTTCCATAAACGCTGTCATCCCGGCATGTTGTTAGCCGGGATCCATGGATTCCCCGCTTACGTCCGCGGGGAATGACGGTAAATCGGAGATCAATTATGAGACACCACAATGTCGGATGGGTTGAGCGCACGGTGCGAATCCTCCTGGGGCTCCCGACCGCCACCGCCTATTTTTATGTGCGCCATTTTTCCCATCCCTGGAGTTACGCCTTCCTGATTGTCGGCCTGGCTTTGATCATGACCGCCGCCTCCGGCTGGTGCCCTATCCATCGGCTGTTGGGAACCTCCACCGCCAAAAAACCTATTGATCTGACCCCGGAACCCCAGGAAACCCCATAAATAACCCCAAATCCACATAGCTTTCGTCGCCCCGGCAGGTTATAGGCCGGCCCTCCACACATCCGGCGGGCCGGGTCGCCTGTCGTTTGGAGACCCGGGGCCCAATCTAAAGTTCCGACGTCGGAACTCGAATTATGCGCCGGCGCATAATCAGATATAAATGATCAGATCATATTGATAAATAAGCCTATTTTAGAATCCGATTTTGCGCTTCGGATGCTCTTACTCGTCTATTTCGGAAGGAATCCTTCGGCTATGATACGCTCAAGGTCTCGTGCCGCATGGATCACGCGCACAACATCAATCCCGCCCGGCAGATGGTTTGTTTTTTGAGGAGCGCCGCTTTGCGGATGCAGGGCGATCATTTCGAAGGTCTTGTCCGCCGCTGTTAGAAAGCGATCGGCAATTTTGAGGCCGGCGTGCTCTTCCAAATAAACGAAATGGTCAATGACATCCCGCCTGGCGGCGGGCCGTTTGAGAACGAGGGCCATCAACCTTTTTTTGATTTACGAGCTTTAATCCGAGCCAGGGCTTCCCGGCGAATTTCTTCCCAGTCCTGCTTCGTGAGCGGCGTAGATTTTCCGCTATGGACGCCTTCCAATAGGAGAGTTTCGAGTTTCTGCTGAGCTCTCCGCTTCTCGTCCTCCCTGATCAATTCTCTCACATACTCGCTGACGCTGCTGTAGCGACCTGAAGCGATTTGCTGATCCACGAATTCTTTGAGCGGGTCGGGAATGGATATGTTCATACCTTGCATGGTCGCACCTCCAAAAGGGCTCAATCCAAGTATAGCTTTATGTCTAAAAATGTCAATATGTGACATGGAGCTTGGTTTGAGTATTTTCACAGGTCAATCCTCCCTACCAGTTAGAGTGTTTGGAGGCAGTTTTATTCGGACCAGTTTGGTTGGAATGATTGGAGAGATTATCTTATGACAACAAATTTTCCTTTAGTTTTGCCTTGTGGGCTGGAGACAAGGTAGAGGTAAATCCCGCTGGCGACGTCGCTGCCGTTGTCGTTCTTGAGGAACCAGGCGGCGCTGCCGCTGACATTGGGGAGCGTCGCCACCCACCGACCGTCCACCGCGAAGATTTTGACGGTGCTGTTGGTGGGAGGATTTTTTCCAACGGCCGCGTCCTCCTGGCCCGGTTCAAAACCGGTCTCAAAATGAAGTAAGATTTCCGGAAGGTCTTGCTGCGTGACACTTTTGCACCTAGAAAACGTTCTATTTTTATGCCCGTATCGGTAAGACGTGGGTGTTTTTTTATTGCCTGCGCGATATTCGTTTTCCCCGCTTGGGCGGAGGCGCCCGTTTCTCCACTGACCTGGTCGGATTGCGTGAGGCTGGCGGCGCGGAACAACCCCGACTTGCATTCCTCGCTCGAAGCGATGGAAGCCAGTCAGGCGCAGTATAAGGGCAGCTTCAACGGCATTTTTCCGCATCTGACGGCTTCCAACAGCTATACCGACAGCTCGTCGACATCCCATTCGGCGATTCTCCCGGATGGGACGGTGGGAACCGCCACCACAGAATCGAAACTTTGGAACCTGCAGGGCACGGCAAGCTTGGATTTGATCGATTTCGGCCAATGGGCCAATATCCAGTCTTTCGCCGCGGCATCCCGGCAGGCCCAGGCCAACTTACAGGTCGCTTCGACGACCCTTCTTTTGAATCTCTATAAGGCGTTTGCGGCCGTTCTCTATGCGCAGGAAGAAATTAACGTCGACACCAACATTCGAGACACCTGGCAAGCCAATTCCCAAATGATTTCTCTGCGCTACGACTCTGGAGCGGAATCCAAAGGCAATAAAATGAATACTCAGGCGAGCTTACTGCAGGCGGAAGCCGGCCTCGCCCAGGCTGGCCGTGATCGTCAGGTGGCTCAACAGCAATTGAGCCAGGTTTTAGGAATGGATGAATTCAGCGCGCTGGCTGTGACGGGAACCTGGTCGGCTCCAGCCGTTCCGGATCCCGCGCCGCAGTTTGATGCGCTCCTGGCGAACGTGCCGCAGCTCCGCGCCGAGCAGGCCGTTGTGGATCAAGCCCGTGCCGCCTTAAAGAGCGCCCATAGCACGCTCTGGCCCACACTTTCGCTGAACTACAGCAAAGGAGCGGAGGGCAGTTCGGAATTCCCCACCGATCCTTTCTGGACATTTACGGGAGTGGTCAACTATCCTCTCTTTGGCGGTGGCCCGACCTCCACCTACTACGCCAGTCAGGCCGCCGAGCGCTCCTATGAAAAAGCGCAGCAGGACTTCCGGTCCCTTCGCAACCAGACGCTGAGCAATTTGCAAAGCGCGTGGTCCTCCTATGCGCAGGCTGAGGACAACGTAAGGGTGCAGCGCGCTTTTCTTGATGCGGCCAAGCAGCGCAAGGATGAATCGGATATTAACTACCAGAGCGGTCTGATGACGTTTGAGAACTGGATTATCGTGGTAAATGATTACGTTAATTTTCAAACGAGCTTTTTAAGAGCGGAGCAAAATCTTATTCTGGCCGAGGCGCAGTGGCGCTTCACTATCGGAGAGCAACTGGGAGACTAAAACAGCATGAGAAAAAAATGGCTTATCCTTATGGGAGCAATTTTAATTATCGGCGGAGGCGTCTACGTCTGGCTGAAACAGCGTTCCGGAAGTCATCGCACGGATGTGGCGATTGAACGCGTGCAGGCGAAGCTGGGCTCGATTGAGGACACCGTCGAAGCCACGGGCGAAGTCCTGCCGCTGAACCGCGTGGAGATCAAACCGCCCATTGCCGGCCGCATCGAACAGCTTTTGGTGGATGAAGGGAATCACGTGAAGGCCGGGCAAATCCTCGGCTGGATGAGTTCGACGGATCGCGCGGCCATTATGGATGCCGCACGCGCCAAAGGTCCCGATGCCCTGAAGCATTGGGAAGACGCCTATAAACCTACGCCGATCGTCGCCCCGTTGAATGGGACCATCATCCTGAGAAACGTGGTGGTCGGCCAGACCGTGGACTCGACCGTGGTGATCTATGCTATGTCGGACAAGTTGATTGTGAAGGCGGATGTGGACGAGACGGATATTGGCCGGGTGCGCATGGGCATGCCGGCGGTCATCACGCTCGATTCCTATCCGGACGCACCCATTGACGGAAGCGTTTTTCAGATTCTCTACGAAGGCGTCAACAGCAATAATGTCATCACCTACCCGGTCAAAATTGACCCCAAAAATGTACCGCCTTTCTTTCGTTCCGAAATGACGGCCAATATCAAGTTGATTGCGAAAAAGAAAGACAACGTGGTCCTGCTGCCGGAAGCCGCCATTACCCCCTCGCAGTCGGGAGACCGCCAAGTGATGGTGCCGGATCCCAATGGTAAACCGATTCCGCGTGTGGTTCAGGTCGGACTTGAAAACGGCGACCAGGCCGAAATTGTCGATGGAGTCCGGGATGGGGATACCGTTCTTGTCGTTCGAAAGCGCTATGCACCCCAGCAGGCCGCTGCGAACAGTCCTCTGGTTATGAGTGGACCCAGCCGGGGGACCGGGAGCGGAGGCCATGGCGCTCATTGAGCTGAAGGATCTTCGGAAGTCCTACTGGGTCGGCGGCGGCGAATTAAGGGTCCTGAAAGATATCTCCCTTACGATTGAAGAAGGCGAGTTTGTCGCGATCGTGGGGCCCTCCGGTTCCGGCAAATCCACCCTGATGCAGATCCTCGGTCTTCTGGACCGTCCGACGCAGGGGACGTTCCGGCTGATGGGCAATGAAGTCTCCAAGCTCACCGACGATCAGGGCGCCGCCCTGCGTTCGCGGACCATCGGGTTCATTTTTCAGATGTTTAATCTTTTGTCGCGCACGAGCGCCATGGATAACGTCATGCTTCCCATGATCTACTCGGGCGCTCCCAACCGCGAAGAGCGCGCCAAAGAGGTTCTGGCGGATGTCGGCCTGCAGGACCGCATGGACCACAAACCCAACCAGCTTTCGGGCGGCCAGCAGCAGCGGGTGGCCGTCGCCCGTTCCCTTGTCAACCGGCCCAAAATCCTTTTTGCCGATGAGCCGACCGGCAACCTGGCCTCCGACCAAGCTGAAGATATCCTGCGTCAGCTCCAGGCGCTGAACCAGACCGGTATTACCGTGATCATGGTGACCCATGACCCGGAGATTGCCGCGCACGCGCGCCGCATCATCCATATTAAAGATGGAAATATCGTGGCGGATGAATGGAAGGACGGCAAGAGCGCCTCTCCCGGCCTTCGGCCACCCTCTCCCGTGGGGAGAGGGGAGGGTGAGGCGCTTCAAGGCATCCAGACGCCGCCGTTTCGCCTGGTCGAGCTGAAGGAATACGGAGCTTCGGCCCTGCGCGCGATATCCGCCAATAAAGTTCGCAGCGCACTTTCCATGCTGGGCATTCTCATCGGCGTGGGGGCCGTCATCGCCATGCTCGCGATCGGGCGGGGGGCGCAAAAGGCCATAGAAGCGCGCTTATCGAGCCTCGGTTCGAATTTACTGATGGTCATTCCCACCTCGCAGACGATGTCCGGCGTGCGCGCCTCGGCCGGCAGCATCAGCCGGCTGGACATGGAGGATGTCAAAGCGATTGCCCGCTGCAATTCAAATGTCGCGCATGTCGACGGCAATGTGAGTGGTTCAGCGCAGGTTGTTTACAAGGATCAGAACGTCAATACCACGGTCACGGGCGCTCTGCCGGTCTATGAGCAAATGCGGAGCTCAAAGCCTTATTATGGCCGCTTTTTCTCGGAGGAAGAAAACCGGGATCAAGCCCGCGTGGCTCTCCTGGGTCAGACCGTGGTCACCAATGTTTTTGGCAAGCAAAATCCCATGGACAAGATCATCAAGATCAACCACATCGGCTTTCGCGTGATCGGGGTTCTTCCCATGAAAGGAGCCACGGGGTTCAGGGACCAGGACGATATGATTCTCATGCCTCTGGAAACGGCCATGAACCGAGTCTTAGGGAAAAAGTATTTCAACAATATTTACGTGGAGTGCGCGACCCCCGAAAGCATTCCGGATGTGATGCGGGACATTACGACCCTCATGCGCAAACGACATCGCCTGCCCGCCTGGAAGGACAACGATTTTGATATTCGCAACATGGCTGATATTCAGGCGGCTCTGCAGGGGACGACTCAGACGTTCACGGTCCTGTTGGGGATTGTCGCGGCCATTTCACTCCTGGTGGGTGGTATCGGCATCATGAACATCATGCTGGTGTCGGTCAGCGAACGCACGCGCGAAATCGGCCTGCGAAAAGCCGTCGGCGCGGCCCGACGCGCGATCCTGACTCAATTCTTGATGGAATCGGCTCTTTTGTCGACCCTCGGCGGGTTAATCGGCATTGCCCTGGGAATGACCGTCTCGATTTCGATGTCCAAATTCGCCGGCTGGGCGGCCGAGGTGACCCTGCAATCGGTCCTCCTGGCGTTCGTTTTCTCCGCCAGCGTCGGCATCATCTTCGGTTTCTGGCCCGCCCGCAAAGCCTCGCTTCTTTCACCTATTGAAGCTTTGCGGTATGAATAAGAAAGGGCGGGTTTTCTTTTTGTCATTTACTTCCTTCCTTGGGGGTGATTGATAAGATCTTGATCTGCGGGCTCTTGCATAAAGGGCACTTAGCGATGGGCTTTTCTTCTTTTGTTTTGGTGCCTAAAACGACGGTGCTGTGTTTTTTACAGGCTTCGCAATCTACTTCAAGCGACATCCAGCTGACCATAAAACCTCCGTGTCAATCTTATTTATAAGCTCATTTTACAATGTACATTCTCGGGTTTTCCGCCTTTTACCGCGATAGCGCCGCTTGCTTGATTAAAGACGGCGAGATTCTCTTCGCCGTGCAAAAAGAACGTTTCACGCGCGTCAAGCTATTGGAAGGATCACCAGTTGCACCCTTTATCTACACGCTCTTCTAAGGGAAGTATTGCGTCTGGCCTGAAAATCCGGTAGCCCTGGCCTTCTCCTCATACCTTTTTGCTATGCTGGTTTTACCCCTATGAGACGGACCCTAAACGCGGTATCGCTGGTCTTCTTCGCTGCAGCGGCATTATGGGCTGAGCCATCAGCGCCGGTCTCTGTCCTGGATCAAATCCGGGAGGACTTTAAAACCGGTCATGCGATTGAAGGGGCGGCGTTGCTTCAGCAGGAAGCGTCGAAGGGAGACCCTAAAGCGCAGTATGGAATGGGTATTTTGTTTGAAAAAGGTCTTCCCGAGGCCAAAATTCCTCAGGACGATGCGCAGGCTTTTCATTGGTACAGCGCTGCGGCTCAAAGCGGGCATGCGCCCTCACAGAATAATGTCGGATATTTCTATTACATCGGCCGCGGAGTAACAAAGGACTACAAACAGGCGATTCAATGGTATGAGAAAGCGGCCCAGCAGGGTGATGCCATGGCTCAATACAACCTGGGAAATATGTATTTCCATGGCCGGGGTGTCACGAAAGATTTCTCCAAAGCCCTGGGCCTCTTCCGGCAATCGGCCGAGCAGGGAAACGTCACGGCGGAAAATAATCTAGGTTTCATGTATGAACATGGGTTAGGCGTTCCCCGGGATTTCGGTGTCGCCATGCAGTGGTATCAGCGGGCCGCTAAAGACGGTCACAGCTATGCGGAGATGAATACCGCGGTCATGTATGAGCATGGGCTTGGGGCGCATCGCAATTACGCCAAGGCTTTGGACTGGTACAAGAAGGCCGCCGGACGTGGACGTACTTTTGCGCAATGGAAGCTGGGCAGGTTCTACGAGAATGGCTGGGGCACCCCGAAGGACCTCGTGGAAGCCTATGCGTGGTACTGGGTGGCCTCGCAGCAGGGAAATAAGAGGGCTGCAGACTCCCTGCATCAGTTGGAGTCGAAAATCACACCCGCCCAAGTGTCCGAAGCGCGTGATCGCGCGACGCACTTCACCCTACAGAAGGCGCCATGAGAAGGATTTCCAAAAACATCCTCCCCCCTTGCGGGGGAGGACCGAGGTGGGGGGCAGGCCTCAACGGCGTTCACCCCCATCCCAACCTTCCCCCGTCGAGTGGGAAGGTGCCTTTGAAGGCGTGCTTAGCGATCCTGCTTGGCTTGATAGGGTGCGCAACGCCGGCGGTGGTCTTTGTCAGCCCGGACTATAATTCTCAGCAAATCAAGCGCGTCGCAGTGCTGGGATTCTCCGATTTTCCTGGCCAGCAGGGATCCGGCGTTACCGTCTCCGATGTCTTCGAAAAATATTTATTTAACCTCCATTACGAAATTATCGATCCCAACCAGGCGCAGCAGGCTCTCCAGCAACAGAATGTGAACCCATCGGAGAATCTCGACCCCTCCACGTTAGCGTCCCTGGGTAAGAGTCTGGGGGTCGATGCCGTAGTATCCGGGAGCATTTCGGAGTTCTCACAGACCAGCGAGCAGACGGTCATGGTGGATGAGCCTCAGGAAGAAACCGACCCGATTTATCAGGACGTGGTTGTCCAGGGAAGGCATGGCTTGCGGACGGTAACGGAACAGATCGGCACTC
>Ga0206942_1237_pt1 | contig 15326 bp, 14 predicted proteins | sample Alteio_BWOrgHeat_6_FD_153253 | JGI IMG/M metagenome (GOLD analysis project Ga0206942, IMG submission 153253) | Enriched cells from forest soil in Barre Woods Harvard Forest LTER site, Petersham, Massachusetts, United States -... | ecosystem: Environmental > Terrestrial > Soil > Temperate forest > O... | reverse complement strand
GTGCTGGCGCCAGCTGCTAATGCAAGGACCACATCTCTTGAAGATCTAATACCGCCATCTGCAATCAAAGGCACCCTTAACTTCTCCGCAATTCTTGCGCAGTCTGCAATCGCAGTAAATTGAGGTACCCCAAATCCTGTGACCATCCTAGTTGTGCAAGCAGCCCCGGGTCCTACGCCCACTTTGACCGCATCTGCTCCCGCATTCACAAGGTCATGATAGGCCATTGCCGTGCAAACGTTGCCTGCGATAATCTCTTTTGTCGGGTGTGTTTTCTTTAGCTCTTGAATATGCTTGAACATTCTATCCGAATGCCCATGGGCAACATCCAAACAAACCCCAACAGCGCCAAGATCTAGAAGCTCTCTCGTCTCATCGATCTTTAATATCCCTGAAGAGATAAAGGTCTTCTCTCCATATTTTTTGACCCATTTCTTCTGATCCTCAAAGCTCGTAAACCTATGAAAAATGGGAATAGATCCATTAGTGAGAAGAATATCGGCAAGCTCAATACCGATCACTGTGTCCATATTAGAAGCAATGATAGGGATATCAATCTTGATGTTTTTCGTAAGCCAAGATGCCATAGAAGGCACTGTACGAGAGGGAATGTTGTTGAACTGCGGCACTAATGCCACGTCATCGAAGGTAAGCCCCTGGCGCATAGATCATCCAAAATTGAAACCAGGAACTAGAGTAACGTGTAATGATATTAAAAAAAAGGCCTATCCATGAACTACATGGATAGGCCAAGAAAAATTAAAGTGTAAGCAAATTATGCTTGAGCTGGGTTACCAAAAAAACTAAACATACCTTTTGCTTTAGGAGCTGGCGGAACTTTAGGTGCCGCTGTTTCTTTAACATCAAATCTTACAGTTCTCTTTTGAGGAGCTGCTACTGAAGATGCTGCTGTTTTAGCTGGTGCTTTAGAAGCTCCGGATGCAGAAGCAGCCGCAGCTTGCGGACGCCTTTGTGGTTGTAAGTCAACTACTGGTTCATCAAGCAATCCTCTAAAATTCATACGTGCAGCAGGACGTCCCTCAACTGAACTTGAACGTTTATGTTCAGGTCTTTCTTTAACTCTTGATTCTGTGTATTCAGATCTTTCAGTTGAACTTGAACGTGAATGAGCTGGTTTCTCTCTCTCTCTACCTCTTGATCTTTCTGCTCTTTCAGACGCTTCAGATGCTTCAGATGTTTCAAGTTCAGCAGGTTTTGATTTTTTGCAGCAGAGGCAGGTGCAGCAGCTAAATACTTTTTTGGCCATGCGTTCTGCAGGAGATTCGTAAGATGGATTTTCTAATCTATGAATAGAATAATGAGTTAAAGCTAAACTAAAGGTTCCAATACCAATTTGCAATAAATTGTAAGTTCCGATTCCTAAAGCAATTGCTGGCACCGCAGTTACGGCGACACCGAAAAGACCAGTTCTTCCAAACCCGGTTTTAGGGAAACTAAAAAAATTGAAATTTTCAACCTTTCCAGCTTCATGTTTACTTCCTACTGCTGACATAATATTCTCCATATTTAAAGATTTATATAATTAAGTGATAATATTATAATATAAAATAGAAAATATTGTAAAGAATTAAAAATATATTTATTTGATAATTAAATTATTTAATTACACTTTAATTCTCGTTAAGACAGGGTAATATAAGAATGAGCCTACCTGATTTGACGCGGGTAGGCTCAAATGAATAGTAAACTTATTTTGAACTTAGCTGCGAGAAGTAGTCCTTGTCCTTCCTAAGGCAGCAGCTTGGCGATCGGCCGGAACTCGTGTTGTAGTTTTCGTTATACTTACGTCTGCACCCTTTAAGTCGATCCGTTCTGACAGGGATGTTGCCTTTCCTTTAGGCAATCCTCCTGTTGACTTATTATTGCTGCAATAGCTGCGGCATTTGCCGTAGCAAGAAATAATAAGCTGCTCTAGATCTCTTGTAATTGCGACAACAAAGGTATCTCCTTTATGAGGATGTGCAGTTCTATGGAAAGCATATAGCCCAACTGAACCAAGCAGTGTTGTACTTAATAATTTCATCATGCTAAAACTATAGACATTCGAAATGGCCCAGAGACCCCCAATGACTCCAATCCCAAGTCGGTGAAAGCCATCTTGGGGAATACAATTCAAAAAAGATCTACAGCATGAGGCTCTTTCTGAAGATTTTACTGACATAAAAATACTCCTATTTAATATCCAAAGGGGGATTTTTATAACTTAAAGATTCTATTAAGGAAAGAAAAAATAAATAGTTGTAAGAAAAGTATACTATTTCATTAAAATAGACATTCATGATCAGCGTCGCAATCTTAACCAAAAATAGCCAAGAAACCTTACGAAAGACCCTTGAATCAACAAAAGGTTTTTCAGAGGTAATTCTCCTTGATACCGGATCTACCGATTCCACTTTAGAGATCACAGAAGATTTTCCTAATGTTAAAATCTACCGTTCCCCTTTTATTGGATTTGGCCCTCTTAGAAATTTGGCCACCTCTTATGCAACCCATGACTGGATTTTAGTTTTGGACAGCGATGAGATCCTCTCACCTCCCCTATTGGAAGAGTTAAAAACCCTCTCTTTAAACCCAAAATGCGTCTACTCTTTTCCCTTTTACAATTTCTATAAGGGAAAGCAGGTGAAATGTTGCGGCTGGCATCCCGAATCCCATATTCGTCTCTACAATAGAAAGGTGACCTCTTTCAAAGATTATGAAGTGCATGAGGGGGTAAAAGTAGATAAATTGAAAGTGATCCACTGCAAAAACCCCATTCTCCATCATCCTTATCGCAGCATTGATGACTTCTTAAACAAAATGCAGCACTACACCTCGCTCTTTGCAAAGCAGAACAAGCACAAAAAAAAGTCCTCTTTTCTTACCGCATTTATCCACGGCTCCTATGCCTTCTTCAAATCCTACCTCTTTCAAAAGGGCTGCTTTCATGGAAGCATCGGCTTTGTCATCGCAACCTATAATGCAAGCACAGCCTTCTATAAATACTTAAAGCTTGCAGAAGAAAACCTAAAATAATGCTTCTTGCGTTTCTCTATCACAGGGTTCACACGGGAAAGTACTCCAACTCTCCTCAAATGATGGAGGAGCATCTAACCTTTTTAAAGGACAAATACCCAATACTCCTGCCAGGCGACCCGACTTCGCCTATTCAGACCAGCATCTGTCTTACCTTTGATGATGCCTATTTTGATTTCTACCATTATGTATTTCCTTTATTAAAAAAGCTGAAACTTCGGGCTGTTCTAGGGGTCCCTGTAAAATACATCCTACCCTCAACAAATTTGAAAGCTGAGGAGCGTTTAGACGTTACCTACAAAACTGCAATGGAATGCTACCGTGAAAAAGCCCCTTTCTGCACCTGGGAAGAACTAAGAGAGATGCAGATGAGCGGTCATGTAGAGATCGCATCCCATTCTTATAGCCACATCGATCTAACTATTCCAGATGTAGATCTTGAAGAAGAAGTGGTCTATTCCAAAAAAATTCTAGAAGAAAAACTTCAAGTCCCCATTAAGGCTTTTATCTATCCTCTAGGAAAGTTCAACAAAAGAGTCCATTCAGAAGTGATGAAACACTATTCCTATGCCATGAGAATAGGAAATGCGGCTAATTTTTCATGGCCCGGGTTAATCTACCGCATCTTTAGCGATAATCTAAACGAAAAAGATCAGCTATTAAAGAAGAGTAAACTTCCTAAGTATATTTGGAATTATTTTCTCAACCAAGCAAGAGGAAGATGAACCTATCCCTTTGAATGAAGCTGGTCCCTAACATCAACAATAAAAAGTTGTTGGATGCGGTTCATTTTAGCGTGTAGATCATTAGCAAGAGTAAGAAGCGCTTGATAGCTTTCAAAATGAAAGAGAATGTTCTTTTGGAATTGGTCTATCTCTTTAGAATAAGCTTTGGCCTTTTGTTGCATATCAGCCCCATACCGTGACCAAATTCTCTCTTCTTCTTCACAAATTAGGTTGGTTAATGATTCGATAGAGCTATCCGGATCTAATCTTGTTTCTCTTCTCTTGTTTAATTCCTCAATAAGAAATGATTTTGCTGTTGCCATCTCATGTAGAATAGTATCTCTGATCCGTTTAAAACCAACATATCCTTCAATTCCTTTTTCATCTAAGTCAGCAATATCTGCTTTTCTTTTCGACATCAAATCTTTACTCTTTTTATTAACACATATCCCTATAAGATGATCCCAAGCTTCAGCCACAGTATACTTTTTCGTTAAAACTGTGATACCGTTAACAATGATGTGAGCCCATTGCCTGCAAACTAATATGAGATTTTGTTTCCTCTGACCCTGAATTGGATCTAGATTATGAAAAACTTCCATGACAAGACAAGAAGGAAGAGAACATGGAGCTTTTATGCTTTTTTCTTTTGAACTGATTTGGTCAGGACTTTTACATTCAACTTTGAGAATTGCTGACATTGTTATTACCTTTTATTAATTAATTTTGGAAAATTATATATCACTTAATTATTAATTGCAAATGAAAGAAATTAAAGATATTTCTATTATTTCTGATAAAGCACTTCAAGAAAAAGGCTTTCTGACTGATTTTCCAAAAGCTGTCATTCAAGAAGTGAACTCCTTAACCCAGTCAGCTTCTTTCAATCAAAATGAAGTCTTTAAGGATATGCGCGATAAGCCATGGATCTCAATCGACAATGATGATTCAGAAGATTTAGACCAGATCACCTACTCGGAAAAGAACAAGGTCTATGTGGCCATAAGCGATGTAGATGCCCTTGTAAAAAAGGGATCTCCTTTAGATCAATATGCTTATCACAACACCACTTCCATCTATCTTCCCGGAAAAGTCTATCCCATGCTCCCCTTTAAGCTCTCTACCAATCTCACTTCATTAAATGAAAATAGCGATCGAAGAGCGATTGTTATAGAGATGAATATTGAAGATAATGGCAAGTTCTCATTCAAAGATGTCTATTTGGCCTTAGTGAATAACCATGCAAAATTGACCTACAATGGAGTTAGGGCATGGATCGAGCAGAAGATCCCTCTCCCAGGCAGATCAACAGATATTTTAGAACAGGTAATCCTTCAAGATTCCCTCGCTCAGAAGATAAAAAAATACCGAATGGAAAAGGGCGCTCTAAGCTTTCCCTCTCTTGAAGTAGAGCCGATATTTGAAGGAGGGATATTAGTAGGATTAAAGGAGAAGATCTTTCACCGCGGCCATTCTTTGATCTCCAATTTAATGATCGCTGCCAATAGTTCTCTTGCAACCTTCTTTGACCATCTCAAACTCCCTTCATTAAAACGAGTAGTAAGAGAGCCAGCTAGATGGGACCGTATTGTATTTCTTGCTCGTAGTTTAGGAGATGACCTGCCTCCAAAACCTGATGTGATAGCGCTGCATGATTTTCTCATTAGACAGCAAAAGAAGGATCCCGGCCACTATGCTCTTCTCTCTCTTGCAATCATCAAACTTATTGGTAGAGGTGAATACATTTTAGATGATCCTACTACACCAACGCCAGGTCACTTTGACCTAGCCCTTACCCACTACTCCCATATCACTGCTCCCAATCGAAGATATCCCGATCTTGTCATGCAAAGACTTTTAAAGTCTCAATTGCATAAGAAGAAAGAGCCCTATTCCAAACATGAGCTATCTCAGATTGCAGCTCACTGTACCCAAAAAGAAGACGATGCAACGAAAGTTGAAAGGCGTCTGCATAAATCTTTCGCAGCCCTTGTGCTTGAACCAAAGATTGGCCAGACTTTTAAAGCCATGATCACAGGCGCATCCAAGACAGGCACCTGGGTAAAACTCACAGACCCGCCCATTGAAGGCAAACTAATCAAAGGATTTGAGGGAAAAGATGTAGGCGATCATCTTAACGTGAGACTTATCCATGTCGATGTCAAAAATGGCCATATCGATTTTGAAACAGTAGAGAAATAAAGTGGGTCAAAAGGGATTATTTGTAAAAAAGCCTCTTAAGGTAGCGACAAGTGAAGAGCCACAGGAGCTTCACCCGCATCTCGGATGGTTCCATCTTATAGCAATTGGAATTGGCGCCATTATCGGAGGTGGTATCTTTGTGATCACAGGACAAGCGGCTGCTGACTATGCCGGCCCTTCCATTGTCGTCTCTTTTATTATTGCATCCTTAATTTGTGTATTTGCGGGACTCTGCATTCTAGAGCTATCTTCTGTTATCCCGATGACAGGTGGATCCTATACTCATTCCTATGTAGTGATGGGAGAATTTGCCGCTTGGATTGTAGGCTGGGTGAGTACTATCCAATATCTGGTCTCAGCGTCTACGGTTGCAGTGGGCTGGTCCGGCTATTTTAAAAGTGTGTTGAAAGACTTTGGGATTGTCCTATCGGATGTTTATTCCCATGCGCCTATTGTTTTGGACCCAACTACAGGATGGGGATGGAGCGGAGCAGTGATCAACCTTCCTGCAATTGGTATTGTTCTTCTGACCATTTGCTTTATTGGTATTGGTATTAAAGCCGCTACCCATTTTAACCATACAATGGTCTTTCTAAAGCTTGGAGCGATTTTCCTATTTATCTTTCTTGGCCTTCCTTATATCCAGGAGAGCAATTTGATTCCTTTTATTCCTCCAAATACCGGCACTTTTGGTCAGTTTGGATGGTCAGGACTGGTCCGCGGGGCCGGCTTTGTCTTTTTTGCCTTCGTAGGATTCGATACGGTCTCCAACTTAAGCACCGACGCGAAAAACCCTCAAAAAGACCTTCCTAGAGGGATATTAGGCTCTTTGATTATCTGCACCCTGATCTATCTTATTACTGCTTTCGTTCTAACAGGTGTAGTAAGTTATCCGGAGCTCCATGCTCCTGATCCTATCGCAGTTGCCTTGAATACTCTTCATGTGAAAGTCTACTGGCTTAGCCTCGCTATTAAACTTGCGATCTTAGCGGGCCTGGCATCGGTCGTCCTAGTCCAGCTCCTTGGCCAAACACGCATCTTCTACTCTATTGGGAAAGATGGTCTTCTCCCCTACTCATTCTGCAGAGTGCATAAAGGAAGAAAAACTCCGCTTTTTTCTACCTTTGTAACAGGAATAGTTGCTGTACTGATCTCAGGTCTTTTTCCTGTTGATATCCTCGGAGAGCTTGTTTCGATCTCGACTCTTTTTCTTTTTGTGCTTATCTGTCTAGGGGTGCTGATCCTTAGATATACCCATCCTGAATATGAGAGGCCTTTCAAAGTCCCCTTCATGCCCTATATTCCCATTCTTGGGATACTTGCATGCAGCATCCAGATGGGCTTCTTAAGGCTTTCTGCCTGGGTTCAATTGATCCTATGGCTTATTTTAGGAATAGTGATCTATTTTGGATATGGGTATAGAAATAGCAAATTACGAGCTGGCAAGAGCGGGTAGATCTTTAAAGACACTTTCATCATCCGCTCTATTTACAACAAGAGTATCGTTTCTTTCAAAAGGACAGAAAGCATCTAAATAAGTAGGAATGGTCCGTTGTACGGCCATTGCAAGGTAGATTCTACCAAAAGTTTGTTCTTGAACTTGATGAGAATACGGCCCAAGAGTTGTTGTCATTGTAGCTATGAAGAAACAGAATACAAAAGCCTGTTGAAGGAAACGTAACTTCTGAATTCTCCACCATCTAGTATTTTCTGCGTCTAAATTTTGAATTCGCTCTCTGATCTCATTTTTGATCTCTTCTTCGTTTACTTCTTCCCCTTCTTTTAATTTTAGGAGAAGTATCATTAGTTCAAAAGCTTCAAGCCCTGCTCTTACTCCGATCTCCATCTGGAAATCTTCCATTTTCTGACCAAGAAGCTCGGCACGCTTACGCATTATTTCTCTAGGATTGTTTGCTCTACTCTCAGCTCTTAATAACTGTTTCATATTTTCACCCTGATCGAATTTGCTTAAATCAAAGGCTTTTAAATGTTCTAATAACGCCTCTTTCCAATTCGCATCATTAGAATTTAGAATCTTAAGCGCCCCTTGAAGATTTAATCTTGAAACTAGGTCTTTGCCCTGTGCGTAGGGTATAAGTCTTTTAGAAACTTCCATTAAGTTCACAATACATGGAATGAAAAAGAGGGCAGGCAATAACCAAGGATTAGCAGCAAAAAATCCACCTAAGCCTACATATTTTAATAGCTCCGTTAAAAGAATGATGCACCCAATTCCGATATAAAGAACTCCCATTGCCCACATACGCATTTTGAGAAGCGCATCATTATTTTTTGTGGCACGCTTTGCGTTCGCAATTACAATGAATCCAGTTAAAATATAGAAAAGTCCGCCTAAAATACTAAATCCAAGACCTAAACCATCTATGGCAGGAATACCTACTGACTCAATACCTGCAGCGCGAAGGCCGCCTTCATAGGCTAAAAATCCGATCTCAGTAACATCAGCAAACCAGAGAGCTGGGTGAGATTTCTCTTTGAATTTGAATGGGTCCCACCAGAAGGTTTGATGATCCGCTTCTTCGACTTTTTCTCTCTTATGAGCTATGACAGTTTCAGCTATCGTGCTGGGTTGAACCCCTTCTTCTTTTTTTGGTTCGACAGGCTGTATGGTAGGAAGAGTTCCTCGAGCTAAAGCTTTTTGTAAACTTAATCGATAGTCCTCAAGTGGTTTCCAAATTTCACATAGTTTATTATAGGCTGGGGCTAATTTAACGATTTCTTTTTGCTGCAGTGTTGATTCGAAGCCCTCGTAAGTGTCCCATAAATGGTTCCAAAAAAGACGGAGGTTAACACTGAAATTCTTAGCAGCGACCTCTTTGGCGGCAATATCTACAAGACCTGCAAAATCTCTAGGAGCAACTGTTCTCCCGAGATATTGATGGAAATCGACAGGTCTTGTTTTAGCAATTGCTGACATTTTAATAACCTAATTCTATTTAAGTGATTATTATAACAAATTAATTAATAATTATCAATTAAATGAATTAATTTATAAATAAATGGCTTCCAGATACTTGCGTAATAACTTAATAAACAATGATTTATAATTGATTGATTATCAGCTACTTGAAATTAACATGAGAATAGAGCATAATATTACTAAAAAAACAAAGTAATAATGGCCTCATTAACCTACCTAATTCCCGCTCAAATCAAGCATGAAGCCCCCTTTTTAGCGAAATGGGCAAGAGCTGCTATTGGCTTTGTAGATAGGCATATCCTTTGGGTTCCTAATGACCCAGATAGGGATGGTCTACTAAAAAAGCTCCTGAATTTCCGAGAGGTTTGGAAAGAGATTGTTAAATCCCATCAAGAAACAACAGCTCACATCAGAGCAAAAATCCAAGAAGAGACACCGGAGACAAAAGAAAATCCACTAGATCCAGGACACTTGAAAAGAATTGAGATCAGAGCTAATTCCGCAATGAAAACAAGAATTGCTACCTGCCAAGATCTATGTGCATTAGCCTTCAAATTTTTAAAGGAACATTCGGATGTGAAAAGAATAGACTTATATAAAATTACTAATGGCGACCACTGTTTTTTAGTTCTTGGAAATGCTCCTCTTCCCAATGAGCAGGATAGAATTTGCGATCTTTGGGCTAGAAAAGAGTTCTTATTTTCAGAAAGAGAGCAAAAGCTTTTTGATTACAAAGGAATCCCTAAAAATCTAAAAGCCATTCTAAAAAAGTTTGATCCTAGCTCGCAGTCGGTCAGCCTAGTCATTCGATTTGTAAGAGAAACCCGTTAAAATGGAAAGGAGTATTGCGGGATCCACTCTTGTAGGAGTTCCCGCTTTTCCATAGTGACCATACCAAGCTATATGTTTAAAGGACCCAGTAACATCTCCCCTAGGATTTCCCCAAATTTTCACCGATAGATTACTAATAGGATTGGTAATTTTATATCCAAAGGTTTGTTTCTTATCATCTATGGCATCGAGTACTTCCTCTTCAAATCTTTCTACCAAGATCTGTTGAGGCTTACAGTTCAGATAAGCCGTAAAAAAATTAAAAGAAAAGCTCTCATGAAAAACGGAAAGTGCATTTTCAGGAAGTCTTGTAAGATGTTTTAAAGCAAAAATAATCTGTCTGTGGGCTACCCTTACCCTTTCTAATATACTCCAATCTTTCCTCATCTGGCTCTTAAAGGTATCATCTATAATGCAATACTCTGATTTTAATCCAGGCAGCTCCTTAAGATCATAAATTGCCAATGCCTTCTTTTCAGGCGGACGAATTCCTAGTCTGATAGGATCAACCCTTCTGATTGCTATCAGATATACCATCTGGCACATCCTGCTCATCTCTTCGCAAGTTGTTTCCATTCTATTTACCACCTCATAAGAGTGACGAGAATCCGAATCTGAAACAGAACGTGCTCTTGGAAGCGAGGGTCTTTCTGGCTCTTTAGGCGCCGGAACTAGAGAGTGGGATCTTTGAATTTCAGGTTTTACAACATAATGAGCGACAACATTTTTTCCCGTATCAGGAGTGATCGGTAATGAAGATCTGCGCTCTGCTGCTAACTCTGCTAAAGTTCGTAAAGATCCTCTTATAGGTGATACTACTGCTGCCATATACCCCTGCTTATTAAAAAATTTCTGTAGAATCATGCCAAAATACAGGAATTTTTACGTCTTTATTCTCTTCTTTTGTCCGGCCCTTTTGAGAAATAACTTGTCCACTAGCTGACTCTCTTCTTTGCTTCTCCACTGCTTCCGCTACAACTCTTCTGAATTTTGTTTTCGGAGTTCTTTCATGGATAAATTTCTTAAATTTTTCTGGATCTATATAATGATGGTAGGTTTGAGGGATATGCTTCGCATCTAAGGCAAGATTTTTCCATTTTCTGGGCTTTGGAAGCTCTTTTGCCTTGGTAAGAGTATCTAATCTATCAAAAAGAGAAATGATAAAAGAAGTTTCGGTAATTCTTTGTACGACTGTTTCATTTACTTTTTCTAAAGATCTTTGATTTCTTTCATAACTGTTTACACTGTCTGATAAAAAATGAGCTACTTGTGATGCAACTCCACTAATAACACAACAAGCGATACCTACTACTTGTAAATTTCCACTGCTTTGATTTTGCAATGCCCCTGATATTAACGAACTAACACCCCCCATTAAAGTGATTGGCGCTACTGCTTTTGACATCCATTTAACTAGCTTATCAGTAGATAAACCGCAACAAGAGGTCGGAGCTTTGCCTAATTTTTGAAACGCAAGTAAGGCCTCTTCTTGAATAGCTTCTAAAGTTTTAGTAAAAGTTCTAACAACTTCTAAGGTTGGATTAAAGTCGTACTTAATCAAATTTTGATCAATTACGCTTCCTAAGGTCATCCAATTACTATCAATTCCTCCAGTAGTTGCGTTTAATTGCTGGGTCAACCTCTCTGCTTCCATTTTCATTGATTCTTTGAAGCAGCTAAAGTTTGAAAATAGACCTACACTAGACATATTTACCTCCAAAAAAATAGAGGGCTGAGCTTACAAAATCTTAATTTGTTGTTAAATAAAAATTTTACTTTACACTCAGATACAGACTTTCCGCATTGAACATTCGAATTCACGGCCAGGCAACACAAGGGGGCAAGACAGCTCTCAATCTCCAAGAGATAAAAACACGAATTATTGCAATTGTCCGCTGCTTCGAGTAATAAAAGACTCGTTAGTAAGCATATTCTAGCAGCTTTTGATAATAGAAATTTTGCCACCGGAAAAAATTCTGAAGACGCTCCCGTTCTTGAAGATCTTCAATCTCCTCATAGACAGGAGTGCCGTCGGCAAGTCTTGGTATATCTCCCCTGTATGACTCCAATTGCGTAGAATCACCTACCTCCAAATACCACTCTTTAAAAGTCCAATCATCCGCGTATCCCTTGTCCCAATGCAGGGCCTCTTCAGTAAAGGTTAACCCCCAACTCTCTCCCAGTCTTTGTAGAATAGGAAGTGGATTTTTGAGCAGCTTGTCAGAATCAATGACCAGAAGATTTTTCCCTAACTTTTCTTGAAGAATGACAAAGAGTTCCCAAAGCTGTTCATGGCCAATGGTGGAATTGTCAAACCCCGGCATTTTTTTGTAGTAGGATAGGATGCTCTTAGCAGGATCTCTTACTAAAAAGGCAAACTTGACTTGGGAATTGAGGTAGATCTCAGGATGGGCTTTTAGATAATCCAGAACAATATAGCTCTGCTCTTTGAAAAAAACAGGGCCCTCTTTTGCAAGCACGAAGATTTGATCTGTCACCTCATCATAGCTCATCTTCTTAGGAAGAGATTTCCGATAGGGATGATCTAAAGGAAGAGAATTGAGAAGGTAGGGAGTAAGATATGGCTGATGGATAACTTGCAAACCACCATGGGTCCTTAAAATCTTCTCAAATGCGGTGGCTGTAGCCCTTGGATGGGTCAGTAGGAAATAGATTGGATGGTCTGATTGTGACTTGAAAGCAAAAGAGAGGAAGATGCAAAGAGCAATTTTTTTGAGAAGATGCATATTTAACCCTTTATAACTAATTATTTTAGATGAGATAAAACAGTCTAAGGTATATTGTTATAAACATGAAGAAATTATTAATTCTTATTCTTGTTGTTAATAGCGCGTTTGCTTCTTCTCAAGAGATAGCCTTGCCTGACAATCTTCCATTTAAGAGATCATTGATCATTACCTCTACACTCCTTCTCAATTCTCCTCAGAATGATCCGGAGAAAGTAGCTGAACTATCTTCTAAGATTGCTGATTATGCAGTTCTAGAGGCCAAAGCTAAAAGTGTGGTTGAGCCGCTGCGCGCAGCCAGAAAAACACTTAAGGACGCCGCTCAAAAAATCACATTTAAAGATATCGATGATCTGAAGGCAGTCACTCTTCAACTACAAAAAGATACCGATGAATTAGTCTCACATAACTTAATTGAGCTCCATAGAGACAATCTAACTCAATTCGATGAGTCTACCCTCCCTGTTTTACACTCAAAAGAATTTGCACAGCTTCTTGAAGCCGGAGAAAAATACCGTGATTTGCAAACTGAGCTTCAAAAGCATCCCCTTTTTGAAGACATCGAAAAGACTAGGAGAGAATTAAAGCGATTAATGAATTCCTATCTCCATGAAAACTATGCCTCTTTGCAAGAATTGCATAAGGCCTTCAATGATGCCGCACAAAGCGTTAACATCTATCTAGAAGCTGCACTAAGAGAATAACCATAGCAAATGCTTAAACTTTTTCAGAAAAGTTTATGGATAAAGCAATTATTTATTCATCGGTTAGAATTGCGTCGTGATCTAATTTTGCTTTTTTCTTTGAAGATTCTTTAGCTTCTTCTTCACATGCCGGTCTTTTCTCTCTGGAAGCTGCAATTTTTATATCTCTTCTCTCTTGTCTAAGCAGAGAAAGTTCATCACCATAGACATTTTTCTGCCATTCGGATGAAATTTGAGGGCAATCGGACATAGAGATATCTTCTAGATAGGGGGATAGATCCAGTACAGTATCCAAGTCTTCTTCTGTAAATTGCTTGCAGCCAGATACGTTGAAGGTCCTTAATTTTGAACACTTCGTTGCAAAATTCACAACCGACTCTCGAGATAGATCTTCTACATCTGTTAGAATAAGAAATTGGATTGAACGGCAGCCATTTGCTAATGAAAAAAGCCCTGGATTGCCGATCTTTTGAAGACTAGATAAACTAATAGCATCTAGATTTTTAATCTTAGCAAGAACAAATAGGGTTTTATCACTGATACTCGTCTCTTCTAGATGAACTTTTCGAAGATTTGGATTTTTTTCCAAAAGAGCAATAACTCCTTCATCTGTAATCTTAGAACAACCATTTAGGTTAATGCTTACTAATGAACTACACCTTTCTGCTAAAAAATGAAGGCCCATATCTGTAATATTCTCAGATGCTTCAAATGAGAGGGACTCTATCTGTGGGTATCTTTCAGCAACTAGCTTTAAGCTTTGATCTGTGATAGCCGCATGAGGTATGGCTAAAAACCGAAGTTTGGGAAAATAATGGAAAATCGCATGAATCTCTTTGTCCATAAGAGCAAATTTTGTAGGATTTTTTAAATCTAAAGTACGCAAATCTTCACGGATTACTGTTAACTTTCTTCTCTGAAGAAGGATTTGACAGTCTTGAAAATTTAGCGCGGTACGATTTGTAGGATCAGAGGGATCATCTTTTCTTCTGTATTTTGAAAAACAGCGAATAGGCGCTCCACGATAAGTTAGTATTCCATCTCGACCTGTGACCCATGGACTAATTTGAGGAGTAGACAAAGATAACAATGAATCTGCTGCTGACATCGACATAATTAAAAAATGTTTTATAATTAAAATTAATAATAGTTATATTATACATAATTTCTTAATTAATATAAATATCTCTCATAAAAAATAATTTAAAATTTTAATTTTACATTTTTTTTTAACATTAATATTGATAAAATATATAATTAATTGTATAATTAATATTTCTTATATGTGAATTTAGGGATAAATTATGTCGATTAATTCTATATCACCTGGTTTTTTACAAGCTGCAGGTTCGTCTATTGTAGAGAATCCTTGGAGAATAGGGAGCATTATCGGTGGTGGAGCAATCGGATATGCTCTTGTGGGCACTACTGTAGGTGCTGCATTAGGAGCAATCGGCGCAGGATTCATTCATCACTGCATTCAGTCGGCTGTTAGATCAAGATCCCCTGAAAGAGCTATTCGTAATTTGATTGTAAAAAAAATGATGGCAATAGCAGATGATGCAAAACAAAGAAGCCTTGCATACAAAACAGATCTCTCTGTTTTAGATCGCGGCTTCTGGTATCCAAACCAATATCTCGATTGTCTACAAGCAAGAAACCAAAAAGCTAGAATTGAACACCTTAAAGAAAGAAATAGCTTTTTTCACGGCATTCCACCTAAAGGGTTTTCCGCAGTTCCTGATACTACATCCCCTTCTGGAATAAGAGTGTCGGCTTATCGTTTAAAGGATGGAGTTTTACCAACTGAGGGACTAAAGGCTGTAAGGCAAACCTTATGCACGATTGACTGCCAGGAGGGGGTAGAATTGGCTTATTATGAAGCACTTCTTGAAATTCTAGGCGTTGCAAGATTTAACGACTTCTTCAGATCAGATGGATCCAATCCTCTTAGTTTTGATCCTGATCTCACAAGGACTCCTTTAATAAATTTTATGATCATGAAAGATGTTTCAGGTAGCCTAGGGAAATTAGGAGATAGGCCCGTAGATGTGGGTGATAGCGTCCATTTTCGAAATGCTCCCCTCTATCGCTTAAAGCATCCTGAGGAAGAATGGGGCGGCTTACATGCTATTTGCAC
>Ga0206942_1236_pt1 | contig 15403 bp, 15 predicted proteins | sample Alteio_BWOrgHeat_6_FD_153253 | JGI IMG/M metagenome (GOLD analysis project Ga0206942, IMG submission 153253) | Enriched cells from forest soil in Barre Woods Harvard Forest LTER site, Petersham, Massachusetts, United States -... | ecosystem: Environmental > Terrestrial > Soil > Temperate forest > O... | reverse complement strand
ACCTGCAAATGCTATGGGGAAAACTATTCGCTATGAAAATAAAAAAGATTTAAAAGTTACAGCAGTGTTTGATAATGTCCCCAAAAACAGCACTGCACAATTTGATTATATCATTAACTGGCAAACTTTTTTAGAGAATAATGAATGGACTAAAGACTGGACGAACAACGGACCGCTTACCTACATCATGCTGCGAAAGGGAACAGACCCTAAAGCTTTCGAAGCCAAAATCTCCCATTTTAATGACAACTATAACAAACAACAAACTGCAAATTATTATACCAGGCTTAGCATACAACGCTATGACGATATATATCTTCATTCATCTTTTGAGAACGGAGAATTATCCGGTGGCAGAATTGTGTACGTGAAAATTTTCAGCATTGTTGCCATATTTATTCTACTTATTGCCTGCATCAATTTTATGAACCTTACAACAGCCCGTTCATTAAAACGCGCAAAGGAAATCGGCGTACGAAAAGCTGCGGGAGCTTTACGTTCTTCGCTTATCATGCAATTCATCGGTGAAGCTTTGCTTATAGTAAGCATTGCAGTTGTATTTGCCTTGCTAATTGTTATGCTGTTGTTACCGCCATTCAACCAGCTTACACAAAAACAAATCGGTGTTCCTTTTACCCTTTCGTATTTCTGGTTAGGCATAGCAGGTTTAATATTGGTTACCGGTTTCGTTTCCGGCAGTTATCCTGCATTATATTTATCATCATTCAAGCCTGTAAGTATTTTAAAAGGTTCACTGAAATTTTCAAGCGGTGCTTTATGGTTTCGTAAAGGGCTGGTTGTTTTTCAATTTATACTTTCAATCGTGTTTATTATCGCAACAATCGTTGTAAGTAAACAGGTGAACTATATACAATCCCTTAATCTCGGCTATAACAGGGAGAATCTTCTTTATGTTCCATTAGAAGGCGATTTAACATCTAACTACACAGTATTCAAAAACAGGGTTATGCAGATGTCCGGAATAAAAGACGTAACGCATACTACCGATGCGCCTACAAAAATCAATAATGGCACTACCGGAGTTGAATGGGATGGGAAAGACCCGAATTCAAATATTGATTTTACACAGGTTGGGGTTGGTTATGACTTTATCAAAACAATGCAAATACAAATGTTGCAGGGCAGGGATTTTTCAAGAGATTTTGCAACGGATTCTGTGAATTATATTATTAACGAAACTGCTTTAAAAATTATAGGATATAAAAATCCTATTGGCAAGTCGCTTACGCTGTGGGGAATGAAAGGAACTATTATTGGCGTTGTAAAAGATTTTCATTTTAATTCATTGCATGAGGCAATCAATCCATTGATGCTTCGCCTTGCCGAAAATGCTGATGGAGGCATTGCACTTGTGAAAACAGAAGCCGGAAAAACGAAAGAGGCTTTAGCAAGTCTTGAAAAGGTTTATCAGGAACTCAATCCAAAAGTTCCGTTTACATATAAGTTCTCTGACGAAGAATATCAAAAGCTTTATCAAAATGAACAAATGGTAGGTCACCTTGCCAACTACTTTGCGTTTCTTGCCATATTCATTTCATGTCTTGGCTTATTAGGGCTTGTAATGTTTACGGCAGAACAACGCACAAAAGAATTTGGCATAAGAAAAGTGTTGGGCGCAAGTCCGTTTACGTTATTCAGTTTGCTTTCAAAAGAATTTATAATGCTTGTATTAGTGGCGATGATTATTGCATCACCGCTTGCCTGGTATTTCAGCCAGCAATGGCTGCAGGATTTTGCTTATAGAACTAATTTAAGTTGGTGGGTATTTGTGATAGCAGGTGCATCAGCTATATTGATTGCACTGGTTACAGTAAGCTTTCAGGCAATCAACACAGCAACGGCAAATCCTGTGAAGAGCATGAGAACGGAGTGAGAAATTAAATTCAAAAAAACTGCTTGCAACATTAGGTTTGCTGCAAGGCTGGCTGGACATTGGAGCAATCATCATTTTATCGCTGTTGCGCTTTTGTTCGGGCAACGTTTTATCAATCTGGCTTTTGTTTGTTAACCTGTAGTTTTATATCTTTAATCAGCTTTGGTCCGAACGTGACAAACATCGAATGCCCTGCCATCGCAAATACCTAACGTTATCGGATATACTTTGGCGACATTCCAACTTCAAAATATTTAGCATTCAATCAACAATAAATTATATTAAATCTTTGGCAAATGGATGAAAGTGAAAAGAGGAACCTGAAGATAGGATTGAGAAACCGCCTTATTCATTCAAGAAAGTTTCGGATAATTGTTATTGGAATTCCATTGACTATAATTTTTTCTTTAGCACGTGCATTTTTACCTGAACACGGTTTTTTCATAGTCCTGTATATTTTCTTGGGTTCGAGTGTTGCTTTTTTGCTCTATAATTTTCGAAAATCTGATGAAGCCAATATTATAATAACAAAGCAAAAGCAAGAATTACTCAAACAAAAAGAAGATTTGGTACAAAAGAATATTCTTGTTGAAAAGCAAAAGGAAGAAGTTGAAAAATTACTTTTAAATATTCTTCCTTCTGAAGTAGCGGAAGAACTTAAAGCCACGGGAGCAGCTAAAGCAAAAACTTTTAGCATGGTAACAGTAATGTTTACCGATTTCAAGGACTTCACCAGCGTAAGCGAAAAAGTAAGTGCTGAATTATTAGTAGATGAAATACATACCTGTTTCAGCGCATTCGACAATATTCTTCAGAGATATAAAATTGAAAAAATAAAAACTATTGGTGATGCTTACCTCTGTGTAAGCGGTTTACCGGTGAGCAATTACACGCATGCAACGGATATGATAAAGGCAGCATTTGAAATAAGAGATTATATGATTGAGCGCAAAAAGGAAAAAGAAACCAGGGGAGAAATTCCATTTCAACTAAGAATAGGGATTCATACCGGACCGGTAGTGGCAGGAATTGTAGGCGTTAAAAAATTTGCTTATGATATTTGGGGCGACACAGTTAACCTTGCAGCAAGAATGGAAAGCAGCGGTGAAGCCGGAAAAGTTAACATCAGCGGAACTACTTATGAGTTAGTGAAAGAGAAATTCACTTGCACCTACCGCGGAAAAATTGATGCAAAGCACAAGAGGCAGATTGATATGTATTTTGTGGAAAGTATTTCATAGCAAGGGTAGCACATCCGATAACAAAAGTATTGCTTTCTATCGTAGCAGGTTCTGCGGAGCGACCCTGCGTTAAATTTACGCGAGGTCTTATCCTTTTCAGCACAAGGCCAGGCAATGAAGACGTTGGTAAGACAGGAGAGTTGAAACGAAAATAGGAAGAATGAGATGCCCGGTCGGTGCCGGGCATGACGTTCTAAGTGGTTGTGTTTTGTTCTTGCTTTCTAAACCTTTATAAAACCAAACAACAAAACTGCACGTCATTCCCGCGAAGGCGGGAATCTGCTGTTTGAATAACTTTCCGCCGTCGTTGGTGTTCCTCACCAACGACACTATCCCTCGTAAGAAATTGTAAGCTTTCAATAATTATATCTTTAAATTTATCCGGCTTTAATAAGAATTAGATTTTGTTGGTGAAGAACACCAACAAAGGCTGAGGTGAAGAACACCAACAAAGGCAGAATTATGAAAAGTAAATTAGCATGCGGAATTTTTCTATTATTTGTATCACTCGGATGCAATAATTCCGGCATTAATAAAAATGTACATGTAGAACCCCAGGTGACGGATACAATTTATGAAGCAGATATTATTGGTAGTTGGGTAGAACCGAATCCAATAAATAAAAAAGAAGTTCAGGGGTTTGAACTGATTTCCGGAGGAAAGGCAAAATCAATAAATATGGCTACGCTGGTGTATAAAAATTGGTGGCTAAAGAATAAACAACTCTATTTAGTTTCAGAGAGTATCGGAAATCATGCATCATCAATTGACACAATCGCTTATGATATTATCAAAATTGATAAAGATAGCCTGGTAATAAAAAAGCAAAACCTAATCTCTGGTTTTTGGAGAAAATAAAACTGCCACCAATAATGCATTGCCAAAAGTCAGGGCCAGACATTGAAACTCTGTCGTAGCAGGGTCTGCGGAGTGCCCTGCGTTAATTTACGCGATGTTTCATCCTTCAGCACAAGGCCAGGCAATGAAGACTTTGGTAGGAGAGAAGTATGATAGGTGATATGTGTTCAAATTGCCTGTTATCCAATTTTTCTTCACTAAATAACTGGTGTAATTCATTGTAAATTTGCCTTAATGCAGCTATTGGCAGTAGAATAATATATTCAACATATGACAACTTCTTCCAATTCCTTTTCAGGAGGTTCGGGCATGAGTACGAAAGCCATTCAGTGCCCCAGGTGCAACGGCGTGATGGTGCAGGGGTTCATTATCGACTTTCATGGGACAAAGTTTAGTCGCGTCAGCAACTGGGTGGAGGGAGCACCGGGTAAGCCCACCTGGTTTGGTACGTGTGTTCCAGCTCCAGCGGAAAAGTGCATTCCGGTGGGTACCTTCCGTTGTTCGGTGTGTGGTTTCCTGGAGTCGTATGCACGCCCGGAATTTGCAGCGAAGTGACAAGGCTTGCATACCTAAAGCGAACCCGCTGCATATAAATAAGCACAACACTTCCAGGCACAAACCGGTAGCCTGACATTACAATATTTTTGGCAAACTGCGATTACTGCGACTATATTTGAGTTGCGCGGTAATTTATAAGAGGCTTCATTTCTAAAATCAATTATGAAAATTTTTCTTTGCTGCTTGTGTATAATCTTTGAATTTGTAAGTTGTGTGAACTCTCAGACTAATCCCTTTCAGAAAATTGAATATGCTTCGTTTGATGTTAACTCATACCGAACAAAAACGAAAGACACTGCATACGTCGGTGTATACTATTTAATTTCTAACAAAGGCCTCATGGTTATTAATAATCAAGATGACTATCATAACACACATACTTATTATTCATTTCAGTTGACACAAGAAGAGTTGAAAAAGTTACATTCCATATTCGCTCAAACTCATAAAATGAAATCGTATTTGGGAAGCACCAATCTCGATGAAAATAGTCTTTACGCTGGGGCATATGATTTTTTTCGCGTTACTTATGCTGACGGAAACGTTGACTCTTTGTGCATAATTCCACCTTTTATGACAACTGACTTTCAAAAAGCCTATAATTTTTTAGATAGCGTCATTTATATAAGAGAAGGCAGAAAAGAGATTGAAAAGTTCGATATACCAATTATTTTCAAACGCTCTTTGAAAAGTTGTTATTTTAATAGCAGTTATCTCCCGGAAATTAAAACCCTCCCTTCATTTAAATCGCAGTAAAGCATAAAAAACTACACCCAACATGAGTATTGCTGCAATTCTGTCGTAGCAGGGTCTACAAAGCGACCCCTGCATTAATTTTACGTGAGGTCTCATCCTTCGGCACAAGGCCAGGCAATGAAGACCTCGCTAAGACAGAAAGCCTTTCGGTCAAAATACCTAAATTTGAATTTTAAACTGCTTGACGAAAATGAATAAGACCGGACCTATCGTTGTAATTGAAGATGATTGCGATGACCAGGAAATTTTAAAAGAAATATTTAAGAACCTGGATTACAAAAATCCAATCATTTACTTTTCTGATGGAGAAGCTGCTTTGCAATATCTGATTTATACAGAAATTAAGCCTTTTCTAATATTGTCTGACATAAATATGCCTAAATTAAGTGGCTTTGAATTGAGAGAAAAGATCTATGTAAATGAAAGTTTGAACTTAAAATGTATCCCCTATCTATTTTTTACAACTACATCAAATAAAAAGGCTGTTATTAATGCATACTCACAATCTGTGCAGGGTTTTTTTGTAAAACCAAACAATTTTAGCAAGTTGGAGAACACTATAAAAAAAATAGTAGAATATTGGCAAGAGTGTGAAGCTCCTGATTTCACGCCCGAATAAATATCCTATTCCTTTCTGTCGTAGCGGGGGTTTGCGAAGCGACTCCTGCGTTAATTTTTACGCCAGGTCTCATCCTTCAGCACATGGCCAGGCAATGAAGACTTTGCAAAGACAGAAAAGAGCAGAAAGATGAATAAAAGAAATGCTTAAAAATGTAAAACAATAAATGCTGCCACCATTTGTAATTAAATATTTAGTTGCGCCTGCTTTTGTTTTCATAGGATTTTTATGCATACGAATTTCCTTAAAGCGACAAACGTCACAAGACATAGTTTTAAAAAAGAATAATTTACCGCTTTATGGGAAAGGTAGTAAGATGCATATTTTTTATATTGGAATTGCTTTAATTTTTATGGCATTCATAATTTTCTTCAACACTCTGTCGTAGCAGGGTCTGCAAAGCGACCCTGCGTTAATTTACACGAGGTTTCATCCATTAAACTTAAGGCTAATAAAGAAATTTTACCTTTATAATAAAACAGGTATGACAAAAGAACAAGGAACAAAAGAAAATCCATGGATACTTAAGACACCTCCTTTATCGTCTGACTTTACCATGTACAAAGACACTAAAGATGGAAAGGATATTTTAGTGTGCACTGTGGGCAAGACGATTTTAAATTACGACTATAGGTGTCTGTCAGATCTTCAATCAATGCTCAAGGAACATGGCGACTGGATGGAACTTGGAAGTGCAGATGAACAGAAGCTTGCAAAGGAAGGGACAGTTGAAGCCTGGGGCAGGTCAGAAAAAAATCCTATTGGTGGTTGGTATGGTTTAAAGAAAGGCCTTCGTGGTCGTTTTGGAATGTACGTTCCTCCGCTAATGGAAAAGCTTGGATTTGCAGAAGTGACACATGATGCGAAAGGAAATAAAATGCGGGCAAAATAGTAATGCTGTAACGCCTCAAATACAATCAAAACTTTATAAGAATTCTATTCAAATGCTCTGCCGAACGCAAAGCTGCGGTCGTTAGCTGTAAGTTTCGACCGACTTCAAACTTGTGAATTAAATTTATGTGTTACGCTGCATATATTGGAACAGACAATAAACAATTGGTTAGAAAATTTATAGCTGACCAAACTTTCCTTTATCTTGAAGATTTAACCCAAGAAAAAGAAATAATTGGTTTAAGAAGTAAGTTCAATAAAATATATATTTATTATGTTGGTTCTTATCAAGGCTGTTCTTGTGGCTTTACACATGATCCGACACAATTTGATGAAGATGACGACTATGATAAAAAAGAAAAAAGTAATGCAATTAAATCTTGCAACTCTTTACTTTCATTAATTGACGACTTAACGAAAAAAGAAACAATAGAATTTTATTGTTGCTGGGAAGGTGATTGGGAAGAACCAATTGGGGAAAGCATAAAGATTGACATCAATAAAATTCGACTTGGAATGAATTACTTTGGTTTGGTAGAAAGGCGTTTCATTTTATTTAATCAGCAAACTCTGTCGTAGCAGGGTCAGTGGAGCGACCCTGCCTTAATTTTACGCGAGGTCACATCCTTCAGCACAAGGCGAGGGAATGAAGATAGTGCTAAGACAGAAGTTTTTCAAAAGCATTTGCATGGGCTGACAATTCGCTATTGCCATGCCTTCACAAATATTGAAACGTTGGCTGTACTTAAATGGACATTATGAGTCTCAATTATCAATATGAGCTAGTAGCTCGGCTCGAAAGAGAGTTAGCAGATTTACAGAAAAAAGTATCTGATGAAACAAAAAAGGAACTGGACAAGCAAAAGCAAATCGATTCTGTAAATCGATCAATTAGCAGCTCAACTTCGGCTTCGGCTTTACAAAGCAAACAGGGACAAATTCAAGGTTATCAAAGTGAACTTATCAGAATTCAATCTACCAAATCAGATATTCAAAGAAAGATTTCTGATAAGACCAGTGAGCTGACAAGAAAAAAACAAGACCTTCAAAAAGAGGAGGCTAAGGAACGAGAAAAACAAAAAAAGGAACAGGAGAAATTCCAAAAGGAACAAATGGAATTTCAGAGAAAGCAAGAAGCTTATTGGCAAGAGCAAGAAAGCTATCAACGAGAACAAGAAGATCTTCAAAGGAAATTGCAAAATGATATTGCAAATCAAAAGGGAATTTTAAATACATTAGTACAACAGATACACACTGCTAATGTGAATAATGAAAACATAGAAATTAAGGAACATGATTTTTTTATTTCTCATGCTCATGAAGATAAAGAGAGTTTTGTTCGACCACTTGCTGACCTCCTTATAAAAAATGGTCATAATGTTTGGCTTGATGAATTAAAAATGCAAGTTGGCGATAGTCTTCGTAAAAAAATTGATGAAGGATTAAAATCTTCGAAATATGGAATCGTAGTTTTATCCAGAGATTTCTTTAAAAAAAATTGGCCCGAATATGAACTTAATGGCCTGGTAGCAAAAGAAATGAACGGGGTAAAAGTAATACTTCCAATTTGGCACAATGTTACAAGAGATGAAGTTCTTTCATTTAGTCCAACCTTGGCTGACAAACTTGCTTTGAATACCGCAATCCATAGTGTTGCAGAAATTGCTACCGAGTTAGGTAAGCTTCTCTAGCGCAAATCTTCGATAACAAACGCTTTCATTTCTTCCGCCGTCGTTGGTGTTCTTCACCAACGGCAAAAGATGTATAAATTATTTGCTCGTGAGGAACATCAGCAAAGACGTAATCATCTTGCTATTCATAAATTGAGACTGCTTTTTTTCGCTAACTTTAAAACTGAAATTTTTAACACAATCTATAAATGGAAAGATGGAAAATATTTGCAGTTATTTCAATGCTTTTTGCGGGCATGACTTCCGTGATTGCAAAATTCGGGATGAAAAATTTAAGCAGCGACGTAGCATTGAGTATTAGGACAATGGTTGTGTTTGCAATCGTTTTGACAAATGCTTTTTTCTTAAACAATGCACTGACAGAAATTAGAAACGCACCTAAAAGCAATTTAATATTTTTGGCTATTTCAGGTATCACAACTTCTTTGTCATGGATTTTTTATTACCGGGCAATGAAAGAAGGGCAAGTATCTTATGTTGTAAGCATTGACAAAGCAAGCATTGTTGTATCGCTGTTGCTTTCTTTCATTATTTTAAAAGAACCATTGACAGCAAAAGTATTAACCGGTGCAGCTTTTATTTTAACAGGAATGCTTATTTTAATTTGGAAGTAATTTAATTTCAAAAGCACATGCAGGCACTCCTCACCGTTTGTCAATCTTCTTTTCTTAGTTAATTTATTATTGGATAATTAAAACACTTGTATATGGGACACTTCACAATAACTCTATCAAACAATCAAAAAGGAGACGTAAGATGGGGAACTATAAGAAAAAAGTCTCTTTTTTTAGGTTTATTTAAAAAAACCAGATTGGATAATGAAGTGAAAAAGGGTTACATCATAAAAATTGAACCTGCATCTAAAGACCAAAAAGAATATCGTCTGCTTAAAACTAAAGAAGGGAATTGGACTTCACAAGATGATGGCGGATTTCAAGTTACACCTGATGACTTAATTAGTATTGAGATAAAAAAAGCAATTGACAATTATGAAAATCAGCATTGACAAAAAAACAGATGCTCTTTTAACTTTCAGACTTTAGTTCTACTCTTTACTGTCGGGCATTGTCCGCCCAGACAGACGATGCCCGACGTTTAATGCCGGAACGTTGTGTGCCATAGGGTGCAACGTTTTCAACCTTTCAAATGTCAAACAATACAATAAACTCTTTATTATGAAACAGATTTTATTTCTCGGTGGACTGGTTTTAATAATTTTCGGTTCCTGTAAAAAGGATACAACAGAAAGCGCCTTACATGGGCTTTACTCAGAAAATAGCCCGATACCCGGACGTTCACAACTAAACTTTATAAGCAGTGACCTTATGGTTAAAAGTGAGCCGGGAAGCAATTATAAAGACACTTTCATTTACTCTTTTTCAACAAACAAAATAATACTTACACCAACCTGGACAAATCAATTGTCATCGCAGCAATTTGATTTCAAAAAAATTGACGAAACTTCATTTCAAATAGAAAACCTTTATCCGGGTATTCCCGAATCACTGAAAACCTATATGATTTATAAAAAGTAAAGTCTTTGATTATTCAATAAACGATTTGTTGCTAAAGCAGATGCCCAATCGGTGTTGGGCATGACAGGCAAGTGGTTGTGTTTGCTCGTAGTTTATTAATAATTTTAAGATCAATACGCCTCTTCGCCGTCATTCCCGCGAAGGCGGGAACCTGGTGATAAATTATATGGATGATTGTATAACTGCAATCAACGTCTTCTACTTATGTAGAAACGGTTTATTGCAAGAGCAGATGCCCAATCGGTGTTGGGCATGACGGGCAAGTGGTTGTGTTTGCTCTTAGTTTATTAATAATTTTAAAATCAATAAGCCTCTCCGCCGTCATTCCCGCGAAGGCGGGAACCTGCTGATAAAATTATATGGATGATTGTATAATTGCAACCACCATCTTGTACTTATGTAAAAACGATTTATTGCTAAAGCAGATGCCCAATCGGTGTTGGGCATGACGGGCAGGTGGTTGTATTTTGCTTTTAGTTTATTAATAATTTAAAATCAATAAACCTCTTCGCCGTCATTCCCGCGAAGGCGGGAACCTGCTGATAAATTATATTAATGATTGTATAATTGCAACCAACTTTTCTATGTAAATTATTCATGTATACATTTGGCAACGGAAATAACAATAAACTTTTAATTATAAATTTAACTTCGGTTTTGGCTGGACGAATTTCGGGCAACGTTTTTACTGAAATTGATGTCAGACATAAAACTCCATTCATGCGACAACTCTTACTACTCACTTTTTTAACCATGTTGTACTTTTCCTGCAAAAAAGAATCAACACCAAAAAACAATGTGACAGGACAATGGATTTGGACTATAAATTATGCAGGTAATCCAGCCTATAATTCAACACCTCAAAGCACAGGCGTTAATGAAATACTCACTTTCAACAGTAATGGTAATTACGCTATAACACAAAATGGCATCACTGCAAACGCCGGCACATATCACTTATCCAATGCAAAGAGCTTAAGTGGACAAAACGTTCCAGGTATTTATTATACAAATTCCCGGGTTACAGATTCTGTTGCTTATTATACATTGCAATACAACAATGACTCATTATTTTTTACTTACGACTTAATAGGAACCGTCGGTTCAGGCGCGAGGCACTATGGACGACAATAATTTTTTTCGTCTAAACAATTTTTGCCGATGACAAAACCTACACGCTTATTGCTTTTCTTGTTGCTCCTGATTGGTTGTTCACCATACAAATAAAAAGCGCTTACATAATACTTCGCCTGTATTGCCGCAATTGCCTTACTAAAAATGAAACAGCGATTTTTTCTTTTTCATAACTGCAGAAACTGCAACGGCGGTAACTAAAGCAACAGCGCCGGTAATAAACCATTTGGTATACGGATTATAGGCAGCCGGTGGCACATATAAAACACCATTGGCATCTGCAATAGCCGGTTCATACACATAACGCCCATGATGCGGAACAAACTCATCATAAAAATGATCATGTAAATAATGCAACTGGCGGCGCATTTCTTTTCCATACATTGGCTTGCCATGACCTGTGGCAACAACTTCAGGCGCCAGCAGTAATAACTTTTTTATTGACTCATTTGCTGCTTCCCAGTCAGGTGTAAAATATGCCGGTGGCCTTGACACCTTTTTTGTTTGCAGTAGCAGGGAATTCACCGCTGATTCATTTTTTGTTGTAACAAAAGCATCGCCTGCAATCAGCACTTTATCTTCCTCTCTGAACAAACTTATATGTCCAAATGCATGGCCCGGTGTATGTATAAAACGCCATTCTTTAAAACCGGGAATTATTCCATCATCAGGCAAGGGGTTTACATGTACTCCCAGATCAATAGGATCTGTAGGATACAATGAAGCCATGTAAGCCATCATACCACCGCCAACGGTTGGGTCTGCAGGAGGATAATGAGATTTACCTGTTAAGTAAGGCAATTCAAGATAATGCGCATACACGGGCACGTGCCATGCTTCCAGTAATTTCTGTAATGAACCCACATGATCAAAATGTCCGTGCGTTAAAATAACAGCCTGTGGCTTTTTATCTCCAAACAATGCCGCAGCCATCTTTTTTATTTTCGGAAAAGACATTTTTAAACCTGCATCTACTAAAAACCAGTTGTCGTTTTGTGTGCTTTTAACCATGTACAGGTTTACGAAAACATCTTTCATTCCCCATACATTATTGGCTACTTCTACATACTTCGGGTTGCTGTTTTGTTGTTGCATAAATATTTTTTAAGAATCGGTTTTAATACAACATACTTTACAAAGAGCGTGCAGAATAATAATAAGGTATAGCTTGTTCAACTAAAACAATTAAAGATGATTTATTGCTACATTAATTAATTGCCTTTCCCGTAATGCCTCCTGAATAGCTATGTATGTTAGCCAGTGGATATTAAATTGGGCAAACAACCAACACCAAAAACGTTTGCCATAAACAAAAATTAATATCAAGGCCTGTTATTAAAATGCTGCGCTTTAATTTGCTAAAATGATTCCGGCTATTACTCCCCATATAATCCATAGAATGAAAAGAACGGCTACAGTTTCATTGCTTAGTTCAAATCTTCTTATGATTCTCTTAGAAAAAGAGGGAATTATGAACCAAATAATCGTCATTAATATACCAACAAGACCAAGTATACTGTAGTCGCTCATGCAGCAATAAAAGTAATTTTATTTATTTCTTTTTAGTAGCTTTCTTTATTTTGTCTATTACCTTTAGAAATATCAATACAGATACAGGTAGAATTATCAAGAAGGAAATGAGCGTCCAAAACAACTCATTTACATCTCTGGTTTCAGCAACAACATTTTCCTTTCCCGTAATGTTTCCTAAATAGCTATGTGTGTTAGCCAGGGGACATTGCTCTGTTATTAAGCTCAATTATTTATTTATCTTCATCTGGCCGTTGTGCACAACCTCATGATGACAGTGCAACTATCAACTTTAGTGCATGAAATAAACAGGTGTCAACGCTATTTTGAAAATGAAAAAGATTTTCAGCAACGCTATAAATTGGTGGAAGTCCTCAAAGGGAATGATTCTGATATTTTGGAATTATTCGTATACGGCAATCGTGTTTTCGGGTGTGCTCGAAGGTATTTTACATTTATTACATGGTCTTAATTTTATCGCTTTTGTTATCGCTATTATCCTAAGTTTCATTTTTCTATTTTCCTGTGTCTGGTTTGTAAGCAGAAAGGCGTTTTACACAAGATTTGAAGAAAGTAAACAGTATGGAATTGTAATTCCATTTTCTATTTTGATTCTAATCATTCTTTTGTCAATTGTTTGTTTTGGAGAACTAACATACTTCTTATCTGATCAAAAATATATTTCACTAAAACCGACTCCGCCTCAAAATGAATTAGGCGCATTAAACGGTTTCTACTTTTGGCAGTTATTCGATTTGATACCTGGAATAAAAATTAGTGAACCATTGCAATGGCAAGTGCCTTATACTTATGACGATAAAATTATGCCATGGCTTGTCTTCGTTTTCAGAGTAGGAGTTATAGGCATTGTGATAAAGCAATTTTATAAATGGAACTCATGGAGAAAAACAATGATAATAAAAGTTGAAGAATCAAATAAACAAGTAAAATCAGGTGGAGAAAAGCAAGGCAGCGCACAACAATAGGTTTCCGCCGCCGTCGTGTTCCTCACCCACGGCAAAAGACGTATAAATTATTTGTTAGTCACGTACACCAACAAAAGCATAAATAGATTTACTTCAATTAAAAACATACAACCCAATATAAAAAGAATACCTTGTTGTTGTTTTTAGTATTAGAAAGATATTCGGGTGCAAATAACACGAACCGTTGTACTTAAAAAAGCTGGCCAAATTTATTACATGAACAAAGCAGGCGCTATTCTCGTTATCGAAGATGATTTAGATGATCAATTTCTTCTTAAAGAAATTTTTAGAGAATTAAACTGTGCAAACGAAATTATTTTCTTTGAAGACGGACATTCTGCACTGGAATTTTTAACTATCAATGATAAAAGCCTGTTTCTTATTCTTTCAGACATTAACTTACCCAAACTTAGCGGTATTGAATTAAGGCTAAAATTAAAAGAGAATGCTGATCTGCATCTTAAATGTATTCCTTATTTATTCTTTACAACTAGTGCCAATCACAAGGCTGTTATAGAAGCGTACAGTACATCCATCCAGGGATTTTTTACAAAGCCCAGCAGCTATGCAGATTTAAAAGAACAAATTAAAGTAATATTGGATTACTGGAAACATTGTTCTGCTCCAAACAATTTTTTATAATGCTAATAATTTAGCCGCCGCCGTCGTGTTCTTCCCCAACGACAAAAGACGTACAAATTATTTGCTGGTGAGGAACACCGGCAAAGGCGTAAACTTTTATAAAACCAATCAACAAACTACACGTTATTCCCGCGAAGCGAAAACCTTATAATTAATAATTGAATAAAACTTCATCATCAGATTGCCAATCAAGTTGGCAATGACGGGCAAGTGGTTATGTTTTATTCCTGCCTATAAACGATTATTAATTAAATCAACCTCTTGCCCGTCATTCCCGCGAAGGCGGGAATCTGCTGTTTGAATAATGCTTCACCAACGGCAAAAGACGTACAAATTATTTGCTGGTGAGGACCGCCGGCAAAGGCATAAAATTCTTTCTCTCACTGCTCATCTTCACATCATTCATTTTACGGTAAAATACAAACAGTTATTCATAATCATAGCTTAAATAACTTATTTTGAACTGTCGACAGTTAGCTGGCTTTTAGTGATAATGCAGAGATGGATTACTACTAAATAAGCGTAACGTGAAAATACTTCCGGTCGTTGATAACTGCATACTACCATTATGCGGCTATTTAAAAGAAAAGCTCCGCTATAAAATTAATGTTGTCATTCGTATTGCAGTTCATGCATTAAATGCATCCCAATGGTTAAATCCATTAGGCCGGTCGTGTATGTCAAAATGAGCGCTGCCTCCATGCTTCACATGGGTAGCATGGAATAAACTGTCAGAACACTGATCAATAAAGTAAAGGCTAACGTATGAAACATAACCTGCTGCAATGGTTAACCTGTGGTTTTATTTTACTTACTGCCGGTGGATATAGTACAAAACATACTGGCCCGGAAACTCAAATAACTTCGCATGCCGTTTTGCAGGATGATCCTCTGTCTTCATGGAATGATGGCGATGTAAAAAAAGCTATTATTGGTTTTGTAACCAATGCAACCAAAGAAGGCAGCACAGGTTTTATTCCCGTTAATGACCGCATTGCTGTTTTTGACAATGACGGAACGCTATGGAGCGAGCAACCATTATATTTCCAGCTCTTCTATTCTTTTGAC
>Ga0206942_1235_pt1 | contig 15405 bp, 13 predicted proteins | sample Alteio_BWOrgHeat_6_FD_153253 | JGI IMG/M metagenome (GOLD analysis project Ga0206942, IMG submission 153253) | Enriched cells from forest soil in Barre Woods Harvard Forest LTER site, Petersham, Massachusetts, United States -... | ecosystem: Environmental > Terrestrial > Soil > Temperate forest > O... | reverse complement strand
ATTATACAACATATGCCAGTTACTATATAAATTCAGACAAGCAAAGAGATAATGGCATTGAAGCAGAGCTGTCTTTTTCTCCAGGCCACGCATTTAATCTTACCGCAAATTATACTTATGTTGATGGCAAAATAAAAACGAATTCAACAGGTAAAGACACAGCTTATTTTAATTTATACCGAAGGCCGCACAATGTTTTTAACGCAACTGCAAACTGGCAAATAAAACAATTAATATTATCAGCAAGGCTGCATGCAACAAGTTATTATTATGAAGCCGTGTACGCTTCATCACCCGAAAAATTTGGAGGTTATTATACAGTTGATTTGTATGGAGAATATAAACCCATTAACAATTTAACTGTGTTTATTGATGCAAGGAATGTTACCGATCAAAAATATTTTGAACTGCCGGGATATAACAGTAAGCGATTTAATATTATGGCTGGGCTTCGTGTAAGCTTTTAAAAAATATTGATAAGTTAATGCTATTTATTTTCATTTTTACTGTATCAATTAAACAAAATTAACTTTGCATAAAACAGCATTATGGATTTTAATAAACTGCTTGCTGTAACATTTACACTGTTTGCTGTTATTGATATTATTGGTTCTATACCGGTACTCATCGGTTTAAAAAACAAAAGCGGCGATATTAATTCTTTAAAAGTTACACTGGTTTGCGGCGTGCTGATGATTTTATTTTTATATGCGGGCGAGCCATTGCTGAAAATTTTAAATCTTGATAAACATTCCTTTGCAGTTGGCGGCTCAATAGTTATGTTTTTGCTGGGCCTTGAAATGGTATTAGGTCTTGAAATTTTTAAAGAAGATGCCAATGCTACGGGAACGCTTGTTCCCATTGCATTTCCTATTATTGCCGGCAGCGGAACGCTTACTACAATCATGTCATTAAAAGCAAATTATGAACAGCAATATATTCTTATCGGAATTCTTATAAACCTGGTAATAATTTTTGCAACGCTGCATTTGCTGGGCTGGCTTGAAAAAATTTTAGGCAAGGCCGGTTTAATTGCAGTGCGTAAATTTTTTGGTGTGATATTGCTGGCAATTGCAGTAAAAATTTTTGGAAGTAACCTGCAAGCGTTTGGAAAATAATTTTTGTTGATTGTAACAAGTAGGGTGTTGCTTATTTTCGCGCAAGAAAATTTTGGTCTCGTAGTACAATGGATAGTATAAGGGTCTCCGAAGCCTTTGATTCAGGTTCGATTCCTGACGGGACCACTAAGTAAATTGCAATAAATTTACAGCAACCCTTCATCAGCAAAACTGTAATAACCTTCCTCACTTACAATAATGTGGTCTAAAACTTTTATATCAAAATAAGATGCAGCTTCATTAATTTTTTTGGTTAATTCTTCATCTGCGCGGCTTGGTTTCAAGCTTCCGCTGGGGTGATTGTGGCAAAGAATAATACTCACTGCATCATTTTCCAAAGCTTTCTTTAAAATAATTCTTGGGTCAGCAACGGTGCCGGTTATTCCGCCTTCGCTTATAATTTCAGAGTGCTTTATTTTATTGGCGCGGTTTAAATACAGCACTGCAAAAATTTCATGTTGTTTAAATTTATATTGGGCACGTAAATATTCAGCCACATCTCTGCTTGCAATAACCACATCTAATTTTTTTTCAGATACCTCTCTTCTTAAACCCAATTCCAGCGCAGCCGCAATTGTTATAGCTTTTGCTTCACCAATACCTTTTACTTTCAGTTTCAAAATTTCTTTTACTGATAATTTGCCCAGCTTCTGCAGATCATTATCCACTGCATTCAGCAATACTTTTGCCACATCAACCGCACTCTTATCTTTCGTACCATTATTTATAAGAATAGCCAGCAATTCTGCATTGCTTAAAACATTGTAACCTTTAAGCAGTAACTTCTCTCGGGGCCTGTCGTCAACAGCCCAGTTTTTTATGGATGTATTTGGCACTGTAAAAATTATAAAGCATCAAATTAATATTTCTTTTTTGAATTTCTATCTTCGCCGCCTATTCACTACTTATGACCCCATCAGTAAAAATTTTCTCAGGAACCGGATCGCAGGCGCTTTCTGCCAAAATTTCCAAATGTTTTGGTACGCCAGCTGGTAAAGTAAATATTCAAAAATTCAGCGACGGCGAATTTCAACCCGTATTTTTAGAAAGCATACGCGGCGATTATGTTTTTTTAGTGCAAAGCACCTGCGCACCTACGGATAATTTAATGGAATTGCTGTTAATGATTGACGCTGCCAAACGCGCCAGCGCTTATAAAATTATTGCAGTTATTCCTTATTATGGGTATGCAAGGCAGGACAGGAAAGACAGGCCCCGTGTTGCGATCGGCTCTAAACTTGTTGCTTCGCTTCTTGAAAGAGCCGGTGCTAATCGCGTAATTACTATGGATTTACACGCGCCGCAAATACAGGGATTCTTTGATATTCCCGTTGATCATCTAGACAGCTCGGCCATTTTTATACCTTACATAGAAAAACTTAAGCTGCCAAACCTTACCTTTGCCGCCCCCGATGTGGGAAGTTCTAATCGTGTTAGGGAAATTGCCAGTTATTTTAGTGCCGAAATGGTTATTTGCGATAAACACCGCAAACGGGCAAATGAAATAGCAAGCATGGTTTTGATAGGAGAAGTTGAAGGAAGAGATATTGTTTTAATTGATGATATTATTGATACCGGTGGTACGCTGGCAAAAGCCGCAGCTCTTTTAAAAGATAATGGTGCAAGAAGCGTAAGGGCATTATGTACGCATCCTGTTTTAAGTGGTAAGGCATACGAAAATATTGAAAACAGTGTGCTGGAAGAATTAGTGGTTTGTGATACAATTCAACTGAAGCAATCTTCATCAAAAATTAAAGTTATTTCTGTGGCTGATCTTTTTGCAATTGCAATAAGAAATGCTTATGAAAATAAAAGCATTACCAGTTTGTTCATTCATTCGCAGCTGAGAGATAAATAACCCTATCCTAAAGGGAATTATCAACGATTGCTAAGAAAGTATGAAATTGAAACCGGAGATGAATAGTATGCTTAACAAGTGATGCGACGCAATCGTGCTTAGTCGAAATAAAATGCCGTCACCAAAAGAAATAATTTATAATTAATAAAGTAAAGATTTTTTATAACGCTTCAGCCTCCCTTCAGGGGCTGGGGACAAAACAAACAAAAATGAAGACAATTACAATCGAAGGACAACTGAGGACCGAAATTGGCAAAAAAGCCACCCGCCAGCTTCGCTCTCAGGAACTTGTGCCTGGTGTAATTTACGGGGGTGCGCAGGAAGTGAATTTTTCTGCTCCTGCAAAGGCATTTAAAAACCTCGTTTATACACCGCAGTTCCAGTTGGCAGAAGTAAAGGTGGATGGCAAATCTTACACCTGCATTTTAAAAGACCTGCAGTTTGATAAGGTGAAAGACAACCTTATTCATGTTGATCTGCTTGAATTGGTGGAAGACAAAAAAGTAGTAGCTGACCTGCCGTTGAAATTTAACGGAGTAGCAGCAGGCGTGAAGGAAGGCGGAAAGCTGGTTACTAAAATGAAATCGCTTAAAGTGAAAACATTACCTAAATATTTAAAAGAGAATATTGAGGTTGACATCAGCAATTTGAAACTGAACGAAAATGTTCGTGTACAAGATGTAAAGGAAGACAATATGGAGATCATGAATTCTCCAAGAATTCCTATTGCGTCGGTAGTGCTTACGCGCCAGTTAAAGCAAGAAGAAGCTGCTGCAACACCTGCGGCCGCAACACCTGCAGCAACTGCTGCCCCTGCACCCGCAGCTAAAGCGCCTGCAAAAGAAGAGAAGAAGAAAAAATAGAAGATATCTTTTATCTGCAAGGCCCTGTAATTTTACGGGGCTTTGTTGTTGTATAAAATGGATTTTCTCACAATCGCACAAAAATGCAGGATGTTTTAAATTTATTGTGATTACCTGTGTTCGTTTAGGTTATTTGTGCGCACTAATTTAGAATTGATGAATAAATTTTTAATTGTGGGTTTGGGAAATATTGGAACTGAATACCAGCATACGCGCCACAATATTGGGTTTGATGTGGTAACTGCTTTTGTTTTAAAACATAACAGCATGTTTCAAACCGTGCGGCTTGCTGAAAAAGCAGAGGTAAAATGGAAAGGGAAAATTTTCATCTGCATAAAACCAACAACGTATATGAATTTAAGCGGCAGGGCTTTTAAATATTGGATGGATGCTGAAAAAATTCCGCTGGAAAATACATTAACCATTGTTGATGATATTGCCATTCCCTCTGATAGTTTACGATTAAGGCCTTCCGGGAGTGACGGCGGCCATAATGGATTAAGAGATATTCAGCTTGTATTAGGAACGGATAAATATCCGAAGCTGCGTTTTGGTATTGGCAATAATTATCCAAAAGGCATGCAGGCAGATTTTGTTTTAATGAAATGGCTGCCTGAAGAATTAAAACTGGTTTGGAAAAAAATCGAATACTGCAGTGAAGTAATTGAAAATTTTTCTACCATTGGTATTAAAAAAACCATGAATACTGTAAATGCAAAAAAATTTACACTTGATGAATAAATGCTTGCAGACACAAGAATAGTTTCATTATTTTTAAGTCTTAAATCCAATACATGAATTGCTAACAACCAAAATCTGTACAACATGAAAATATTTTGCGTAGGCAGAAATTACAGCGAACATGCTAAAGAATTAAATAATGAGCTGCCCGCTGAACCCGTAATATTTCTTAAGCCCAAAAGCGCACTGCTTTTACCAAATACGCCTTTTTATTACCCGCAGTTTACCAATGAGCTGCATTATGAAGCAGAGCTTGTATTGCATATTTCAAAAAATGGTAAGTATATAGAAGAGGCACAAGCTTCAAAATATTATGATAATATTACTGTTGGTATAGATTTTACGGCAAGAGATGTACAAAGAGAATTGCAGAAAAAAAGCCTGCCATGGGAAAAAGCAAAAGCCTGGGATAATTCGGCACTGCTTGGCAAATGGCAGTTAACTACAAAAGAGTTGCTGCAAAAATCAATAGAATTTTCTTTACAGGTTAATAATCAACCGGTGCAAAATGGCAACAGCAGTAACATGATATTTTCTTTTGACCAGATAGTTGCTGAAATTTCGCAATACTTTGCTTTAAATATTGGTGATCTTATTTATACAGGCACACCTTCCGGTGTTGGCGAATGTGTAGTGGGTGATGTACTCTCCGGCTATTTAGGAACTGAACAGGTATTTAAAATAGAAATAAAATAATTGATGCAATTAATCCGTATTACTTTGTTTATCCTTTGCACTAAACAGATATTTGCCTATGCTTGATAATGCGATTCTTGCCAAAGCCTTCCGGCTTATGGCTACTGCACGCAGCATGGCAGATATTTATGAAGCTAACAGGCAGGTTTGCAAATATGTTCATTCAACTTCCAAAGGCCATGAAGCTATTCAAATCGCAACAGGCATACAATTGTTACCGTGCGATTTTGTAAGTCCATATTACCGCGATGACAGCTTACTGCTTTCCTTAGGCTTTACACCTTACCAGTTAATGTTGCAATTGCTTGCAAAAGCCGATGATCCGTTCTCAGGTGGCCGTTCTTATTATGCACATCCAAATAATAAAAATGCAGATAAGCCGCATATCATTCATCAAAGCAGCGCTACAGGCATGCAGGCAATTCCAGCAACAGGTTTGGCACAAGGCGTTCAATATCTCGAAACACACTTGCCCGATTTTTTAAAAAAAGGTAATAGTTATGAAAATCCTGTTGTGCTTTGCAGTTTTGGGGATTATAGTATTACAGAAGGCGAGGTAAGTGAAGCATTACAATTTGCTGTATTAAAACAATTACCCATAATTTATTTGGTTCAGGATAATGAATGGGGAATAAGTGCAACTGTACCCGAAGGAAGAGCAATGAACGCTTTTGAATTTGCAGAAGGCTTTAAAGGCCTTCACCGCGTTAAGGTTGATGGAAGTGTTTTTGAGCATGCCTATGGTGTAATGAATTATGCTGTTAATTATGTACGCAGAGAAAGAAAACCGGTATTAGTACATGCTACTGTTCCCTTGCTAAATCATCATACAAGCGGCGTAAGAAAAGAGTTTTACCGCACACAGGAAGATTTGGATAAACATGCAGCTCAAGACCCTTTTATAAAGCTCAGGAAATTTTTAGGGCAAAGCGGTATTACCGAAACGGAAATTCAGAACATAGAAAAATCTGCTCAGGATGAAGTACGGGAAGCATTTGAGAAAGCAAAAAATGCAAATGATCCTTCTCCAAAATCAGTGAACGACCATGTATTTGCTGAAACCTCAATTAAACTTGAAGCAGGCACACGCAATCCGGAAGATGGAGAAAAAATAATGATGGTTGATGCTGCACTTCATGCTATTGATGAGTTGATGCAACAGCACCAGGAATGCATTTTATATGGTCAGGATGTAGGCAAGCGGCTTGGCGGTGTATTTCGTGAAACAGCAACACTTGCAGAAAAATATGGCGAGCACCGTGTGTTTAATACCGCTATACAGGAAGCGTATATTATTGGCTCAACAGCAGGCTTAAGCGCACTTGGATTAAAGCCAATTGTTGAGGTGCAGTTTGGAGATTATATCTATCCCGGTTTAAACCAGTTGATAAGTGAAATCGCAAAATCAAATTACCTTACTAATGGCAAATTTCCTGTAAGCATGATACTGCGTGTGCCGGTTGGCGCTTATGGCGGTGGCGGCCCATACCACAGTGCATGTGTTGAATCAATCTTGCTTTCTATAAAAGGCATCAAAGTTTGTTATCCTTCAAATGCTGCAGATATAAAAGGATTAATGAAAGCTGCATATTACGATCCCAATCCTGTAATTATGCTTGAACATAAAGGTTTGTATTGGAGCAAAGTTGCCGGCACAGAAGATGCAAAAACAATTGAGCCCGATAAAGAATATATTTTACCCTTAGGTAAGGCAAATATTGTTTTGAAGGCTGATAAAGAAAAGATCAGTAATGGCGAATCTGTTTGCATCATTACTTATGGCATGGGCGTTTATTGGGCAAAAGCAGCATCCAAAGATTTTGAATCACAAATTGAAATTGTTGATTTGAGAACCTTGTATCCTTTAGATGAAACGCTTGTTTTTTCAACTGTAAAAAAACATGGTAAATGCCTTGTGCTTACTGAAGAACAGCAAACCAATTCATTTGCCGAAGCGTTGGCGCATCGCATCAGCCACAGTTGTTTTCAGCATTTAGATGCGCCGGTTGAGGTGTTGGGCGCTTTAGATTTACCCGCAGTTCCTATCAATTTATTACTTGAAAAAGAAATGCTGCCCGGTGTTGAAAAAACAAAAGAGAGAATACGGCAACTGTTGAACAGTTAAGTTCTATTTTTCAAATAATAATTTCATGGAAGCACATTGCTTATATTAATGTTGCTGTTTCCCGCAATAGTTTTTTGTAAATAAAATTTCTCCGGAAGATTCAATGCAAACGCTTCGCATTAATTGTTACACGGCAGGTGCACCGCAGTAAATTATTTCTCAGTATTTATTGAAAATTGTTATCAATTACAAATGTGTATTGGCAGAAAATATTGGAACTGCTTTTGTAATAATTAAATCATTAAAAAATAATTATCATGTCTAAAAAACATATAAACGATCCCGGACTTATACTTGGACACATCGCAAGCGAAGTAGGCAAAGGTTTAATGGCCGGAGCCGCAGGTACTTTGGCTATTACATTATCGCAGATGATTGAAATGAAAATCACTAAGCGCAAACCTTCTGATGAGCCTGCAGATGCTGCTGAAAAAGTATTGGATATAAAGCCAGAAACGCCTGAAGACAAAAAGAAATTTTCACAGGAAGTACATTGGGCTTATGGAACCAGCTGGGGTGTAACAAGAGGTATTTTGTCGTTGCTTGGCTTAAAAGGGTTATCTGCAACCGCTATTCATTTTGCGACAATATATTCCACTGCTCTTGTTATGCCAACGAAATTAAAAGTTGCACCTCCCTTAAAACAATGGACTGTAAAAGAGCTTGCAATTGATGCCATGCATCACGCAGTGTATGTTGTTGTTGCCGGGTTGGTGTTTGATGCCTTAGGTGAAGATTAAACAAAATTATTGTGAGAAGCTTAGGTCTTTCTTGATCCAGTCCGGTTATCCAATAAAAAAATTGCTTTCATAACTGTGAACTGAGATGAATAAAAAAGTATTTAAAAGTAAATAACAATACCTTTATCAGTAAATAAAAATTATGAAAGAAAAAGGAACAGTAAAGTTTTTTAACGATGCAAAAGGTTTTGGTTTTATAACAGATAGCAAAGGGAAAGACTATTTTGTCCATTCTTCAGCGCTTAATGGATCAGTATTAAAAGAAGGTACTAAAGTTGAATTTGAAGTAAGACAAGGACAAAAAGGCCTTGAGGCTTTTAATGTATCTGTAATCAGTTAACAACTCAGAATACCTTTAACCGCCTGGATGAGTTTTAGGCAGCTTTTCATAAAAAAATAAATATTTTATTATGTAGTGCTAACCCTATCTCCGGATATTAAGTTAGTTAAATTTTCAGCAGAAATAAATACAATAAACGAAGTACAGATCGTGAAGCTTGTTCGTTTTACCAAATTATAACTGAACCTCTTATTTGTTTTTGAAATTCTGCAAATGAGCTTTCCTTTGTAAACTCCCACAATTAATTTACAGGGAATTTCCTCGTCTAACAAGTAGGTATTTTCCAATCAACAACCCTGGCAAAACACGAACCGGCAACAAAAGTATTGCTGCAGGCGGGGCTGACATAGCGTAGCATCATCATCAGCAGTAGTAATTTTATTCAGCTTCAGTTCCAGCGAACTTCAACAACACTTTTTTCGTTGGCTGTAATTCTAAAAGAGAACTCATATATGAAAACAGTCAACACTAAATTGGACAATCCTGTTTGGTATTCTTTATCAGAAACTCATAAAAATTTTTCAGTTGATTATAGCGACATAAAATTTTATCACCCTGATTACTGTCCTTTTGGTGGTTTTGAAACAAGCGAAAATATTTCAAATCATATAGATGAATATTCAAATCTCATTGACAATTTTTTTGTTGTTGGCGACAAACCGAAGCTTTCAAATTGTTTAAAAATAAAAAAAGAATTAGTGTGTCTGCAAATGATTATTAATGACAAAATTGACATAGAAACAGAAGAAGAAATTGCAGTGCTTACCAACGTGCATACAGACGCTTTATTTAATCTTATTACTTTGGTACAACCTGGCTATTTTAAAAAGAAGACAGTTTTACTTGGCAATTATTTTGGAATATTTAAAAATGAGCAGCTTATTTCAGTGACAGGTGAACGTATGACGATGAATGACTTTGTAGAAGTAAGTGCAATAGTTACACATCCAGATCATACAGGGCAAGGATATGCAAAAAAACTAATTGCTCATACAGTAAATAACATTTTCAATCAAAGTAAAATACCTTACCTACACGTATCAGAAACAAATATTGGAGCAATAAGTCTATATGAAAAATTAGGATTTACAACAAGACGGAAAATGAGTTTTTGGAACATCACGAAATAAGAACCATAGCCAACAAAAGTATCCTAGGTAAAGTTTTAAGAAGCTTGAATAATATTTGCATTAATTGATTTTAAATAAATTATTTTTTTTCAATGGTTTTTGATTTAAGGAGATGAAACCATATCACCTGCTACAGATGCTTCACTAAAATATCTGTGAAGCAAATGAAGCTCGTGAAGAATAAAACAAATCTTTTTTAAATGAATCTCCTTACTCTGGAAAAAAGTAACCTGGCTTATATAAATAGAAATTTCACAATGCCTCCAAAATCTTGAAGGAAGAAGAGGCATTGTAGATCAGAATCATTACAGACAGGTTTTGTCTAAAGCTTGATAGCTACTGTATCCTTACCAATAAATTTGGTGCCTTGTATTTTAAGTGTGCTGCCCTTTGAATTATAAGTTAATAAGTAACTCATCTCAAGATGTTCTTTGTTTTCGATTACATTAGGGATGGTTACTTTTTTTAACATCGCTTTTTTAAGTGATGGATATTTACTCAGCAACATTGCATCAAGTGTTGTGTCCCAAACTACAGAATGGGTTGTACTTCTAACTTTTTCAACTGCTATATATATTTCTGCAGAACATCCTTTATATGCTTTGGAAGTATAATTACTTTCTTTATACAATGAAAATAAAATTTCTTTCTCAACGGGTTTATCTCTTATGACGCTCATTATTGGTTCATATGCAGCGGCAATACCTACACCGGAAGCTATCAAAATAAAAAACAACCACAATAAACATCTTTTCATAATTTTTTCCTTGTTCCATTCCTTGCTACCAATAACCGTGCAACTCAATATTGATACAAATACTAAAGGATTTTTTATGAAAATGGTATAGAACTAATCAATCAAAATAATTAATTGTGTAATTTTTACACGATATTATCCCCAATAAATATCTGCTTCATTTTAAAAGCCTCCATTTGGCAATTATATGGAGGCTTAATTTGTTTAATTCAAAACCAATTGGTCAGTATTTATTCTGCATTACTATTTAATATTTTCTGTAAATGATATGAGCCTACACTTTTGTCAAGAAAGTTGTCAATCTTTTCATTTCTAATTCAAGCAATTTTATTGTTTCAGTTTGCCTCTCCGATAGGGTTTTAAATAGTTCATGCCTTTGATTATCACTTGCTTTTCCTTATCTTCAGAAGGACAATAAAATCTATAACTGATATATCAATTGGTATTGATCTTTTCTGAGTTTGTTCGCCAATTCTTAGGCGTTACTGTAATTGGGCTAACTAAACATTCTTTTGGTAACTGAGTTTTCATCTTCAGCATTTTTGTTAACTATTGGTAAACCGAAATGCCCGCTTCCCTCATTAAAAAAAGGGAACCAATTATTTAACTTGCAAAGGGTTTGTACAAAGGAGAAAACAAAAAAGCACTTTTTCAAGTGCTTTGTAGCGGGAAGGAGAATTGAACTCCTGACCTCCGGGTTATGAATCCGACGCTCTTACCAACTGAGCTACCCCGCCTTTTTGAGGCGCAAAAATAATCTTTATAAATTAAAGGGAAAAGGCTTATACCAAAAAAAGCATCTTGTAGAAAACATTTGACCAACAATTCATTTTGCAACTGTGATTAGGCAATTTAGCAGGCGTTTGTTCGTTTTATGAGGTTAATGCTTAAAATAATTTTTATTCAGGCAGTAATAGTTAATGAACATAAGATTTCAACTGTCTCATGAGATGTTCTCTTTCTGTAATCATATTGCTTATTTGCAGTTCAGCATCAGCACAATTGAGTGCAGATTTTTTTGCTGCGAGTACGCAAGGTTGTTCACCACTCACTGTTCAGTTCCAGGATAATTCAACCGGTTCGCCAACTTCATGGTTTTGGGATTTTGGTAATGGCATCACTTCATCTGCACAAAATCCTTTAGTTACTTATACAACTGGGGGAAACTATTCTGTAAGATTAATTGTTAGAAATGCTATAGGGCAAGATTTTAAACAGAAAGCAAGTTATATTACTGTGTTTGCAACGCCTAGAGTAAATTTTATTATAAGTTCGGGCGATTCAGGATGTGTTGCTCTGCAAACGGTTTTTAAAGACACAACTAATTTTTTTAATGCACCCGTAAAAAACTGGCAATGGGATTTTGGAGATGGCAATGCTTCTAACCAGCAAAATCCAACACATACTTTTAGTGCGGAAGGAAAATACAATGTTACGTTAACTGTACGAACAACCCAAGGTTGTTCCGATTCAATTACAAGATATGCTGCAATTATTGCAGGCAACAAACCAATAGCAAATTTTTCTGCTTTGCCGCTTAATGGTTGTGCTTCTGTATTGCGTAATTTCAAAAATAAATCTTCGGGCATTATTACCGCAACCGCATGGGATTTTGGAGATGGTGGAACCAGTTTTGATAAAAACCCGCAATATCATTACCAGGATACCGGCCTTTTTTCCGTAAAGCTTACTGTATCAGAAAATGGTTGTCAAGATTCAATAAAAATTCCAAATTATATTCATATTGACGGGCCTGCGGCAAAATTCCTGACCTTCTTTAATTGCAAGGACAGGTTTAGGATAAATTTTTATGACAAGTCTATTGGTGTATTTAATAGACAATGGGATTTCGGTGACGGACAAACATCCACTAATCAAAACATTAGTCATGTCTATAGCTCGCCGGGAATTTATATCATTAGCCTAATAATTAATGGAAATATATGCAGTGATACCGCAAGAAATACAGTTCATATTAAAGTAAAAACGCCTGTATTACAGGTTTCACCCGTAAAAAGTTTTTATTGTAAATATGATACCTTAAGGTTTGCTACTGAAAATTATGATACTTTAGCTGTAAAACTTTTTTACTGGGATTTTGGGGATAGTGTTGTAAGGGGAAGTTATTCGAATTCAATAATACACTCTTACAATAAAGCCGGAAATTTTATACCAACAGCTTTTATACGCAATAAAGACGGTTGTACAGACACAATAAACTTTAATAGTAATATAAAGGTAGTTGGCCCTAACGCAGGTTTTTCTGTTGATACAATCGGGTGCACTAATTCAGTTGTTAAGTTTAAAGACACATCAACTGCTGCAGGTTCGCAAATAACACAATGGATATGGAGTTATGGTGATGGCATTACTGCCGGTACAAAGGGGTCTACAAATTATAACTATGCATTTCCGGGCGCCTATAATGCTAAGCTGAGCCTGACTGATGCTAACGGCTGCACAGATTCCATAACACAAATTATAAACATTTTTCCTTCTCCTGTAGTTGATGCAGGCATAGACACATTTACCTGTGCAGGCGGCAACATACAATTAAACCCAGCCGGCGCGGCAACTTACGTTTGGCAAAATAATCCTGATTTGAGTTGTACAAATTGTACAAATCCGGTTGCCACTCCATTTCAATCTGCAGTGTATTATGTTACCGGTACAACCAACGGTTGCTCGGCTTCAGATTCTGTAAAAATGAAAGTTCAAACAAAAGAAGCGCTCATAGTTCAACCCAATACATATTCAGTTTGCCAAGGGGATTCTGTTGTGCTTAATGCAAGCGGTACAGACAATTATAGCTGGAGTCCATCAAATACATTAAGCAATGCCACAATAAAAAATCCAACTGCATTTCCTTTGGTAAATACAGCATACATGGTAACCGGAAAAGATAGCCATAATTGTTTTTCTGATACGGCTGCCGTGAATGTAACCGTTAACCCAAATCCCACTGTAAATATTACTGATAGTGTGGTACAGGTTTTAACAGGTTCAACATATAACATACTTGTTACTGCAAGCATTGATGCACAAAATTTTGAATGGTTGCCGCCAACCGGCCTTTCTTGCTACACATGCCTGCAGCCAGTAGCAACGGTTAATAAAAACATTACTTACACGCTAAACGCTACTAACGAATTTGGATGCAGTGATAGCGATAACATTACAATTATTTCAGTTTGTACAGGCGAAGCTATTTACCTGCCTAATACTTTTTCGCCAAATAATGATGGCATGAATGATTATTTCTACCCAAGATCAAGTGCTGGTATCACCATAAAATCACTCACAATTTTTAATCGCTGGGGGCAAATGATCTTTCAAAAAAGAAATTTTTCTTCCAACAATTTTACAGATGGGTGGGATGGAAAATACAAAAATAATTTACAAAATGCTGACGTGTATGTGTATATAATGGAGCTGCAATGCGAAGGCAGCTCAACGGTTATTAAAAAAGGAAATATAAGCCTGCTGCGTTAGTTTGTTTTTGAAGGATATTGTTCCAGCGCTCTTTCAAGGCAATCCATCGCTGAATTTATTGATTGAAGATTTAGAACATAGGCAAGCCGCACTTCATCTTTTCCAAAATCAACCGAGCCATAAAAACCTGTTGCAGGTGCAAGCATTATTGTTTGTTTATTGTAATTAAAATCTTCTAAAAGCCATTGACAAAATTTATCAGAATCATCAATAGGCAATCTTGCCATTGCATAAAATGCACCACCAGGATTAGGGCAATAAACTCCTTTCATTGCATTTAACCTCTGTACAATTAAATTTCTTCTTGCTTTATACTCAGCCTTGGTAACATCAAAATAATTATCGGGCAAATCAATAGCAGCTTCGCCTGCAATTTGCCCAAAACCAGGCGGGCTTAATCTTGCCTGCGCAAATTTCATGGCAGTATTATACAATTCTTTATTGCGGGTGATAAACGCACCAATTCTTGCGCCGCAACAACTGTAGCGCTTGCTTATTGTATCCATTAAAACAACATTATCATCGCAGTCTTTTAACTGCATTGCGCTAAAGTGTTCTTCTTCATAACAAAATTCCCGGTAAGCTTCATCAGCAAACAAATACAAATTATATTTTAGCGCGAGTTGCTTCAACACTTCCATTTCATCCTTACTATACAAATAACCTGTTGGATTATTTGGATTGCAAACAACTATAGCCTTCGTTCTATCACTAATTGATCTTTCAAAATCTCCTATAGGTGGCAATGCAAAACCATTTTCAATTTTCGATGTTATTGGTACCACATTTACCCCGGCAGAAACAGCAAAGCCATTATAATTGGCATAATAAGGTTCAGGAATTATTACTTCATCACCTGCATCCATACAAGCCATAAAGCCGAATAAAATAGCTTCGCTTCCACCAGTTGTAATTATTATTTGATTATAATTGATACCAATGTCATTCTTCGCATAATATTCAACAAGCTTGCGGCGATAACTTTCATTACCAGCGCTATGACTATATTCAAGTATTTTAAAATCAGAATGGCGAACTGCATCCAATACATGCTTTGGTGTTTCAATATCAGGCTGGCCAATATTTAAATGATATACTTTGATTCCTTTTTTCTTTGCAGCTTCTGCATAAGGAACAAGCTTGCGTATTGGAGATGGCGGCATGTGAAAGCCGCGTTTGCTGATAGTTAGCTGAGACATACAGCAAACCTAAAAACAATAATGAAACAGGCAATAAAAATTTATCCGTTCAGCCTGCCTGATTTTTTTATAACCCGTATGATGATATAGATTACTAATAAAAAAGAAAGAATAATTATAAGCAAGATGTTGCGCAGGTGTACATCATAATGGGTGAGTTGCGGGTAATAAAACAACAACAATAAAACGATGCCGCAAAGCCAGATGAATGTGGTTGTATGCTCTTTTGCAATATATCTTCTCCAGTTAAAATGCATTCCTGAAAATGTATTGCTGATGCCTTTAAAGTTTGGGAACCACCTGTTTACTCTTGCACAATAATTATTGAACTGTTCACCAAACTTAT
>Ga0206942_1234_pt1 | contig 15412 bp, 11 predicted proteins | sample Alteio_BWOrgHeat_6_FD_153253 | JGI IMG/M metagenome (GOLD analysis project Ga0206942, IMG submission 153253) | Enriched cells from forest soil in Barre Woods Harvard Forest LTER site, Petersham, Massachusetts, United States -... | ecosystem: Environmental > Terrestrial > Soil > Temperate forest > O... | reverse complement strand
AGGTGAAGCGGTCACGTTGTTCACCACCGCGCGGATCCATCACCAGGCCGCGTCCGCCGGGCAGAGGTTTATCGAAAATCGTACCAACGCCAAACGCCGCTTTTATGCCAACCGCAACCAGTTGCAGACCCTCCTGAAAAATGCGCATGGCCCGCTGTTCCTGCTGGTGCTCACCCAACTCATGCTCATCACGGCTGAAGCCGTTGCCGGCGCCATTCTCTCACAGTCATTTTCATTTGTGAACTGGGCGCTGTTCAAGCCCCTGGGCGAGTGTTGGCGGCTCCGCCATCACATCGCGGAGCAGCGCAAACGCAACCGGTCCCTGCGGCGCCACGGCGATTTTTGGTTCCTGGGCCATTTCTTCCGGTTCAAATTCGGGAGGATGACTGATTTGAAGAACCTGTTGGGCCGCCGCGTCAAAGTGGATCCGGTCAAATGATCAGCGTGAGGGAGGATAATCCGGATGGCGACCCGATTTATTTTTGAGACCGTCTTTGGTTCCTTGGACCACCGCGCGAATTTTTGGGCCGCGGTCGTTTTCCAACAGGAAAATCCGGCCCAACTCCATGAAGAGCCACCGCAAATCGTGCAGGAGCCAACCGGGCGCAACCGTTCCATAACGCCGGTAAAGCAACAGCCGGTTGCGGATGATGTAGTAATAACGCCACGCCGTGTGGATTCGGAACGAGAGCGTGTAGCCCAGGAGATTCCGCGTTTGCCGCTGCCCAAGCTCGTGCTCCAGCAAAACGGAGGCAACGCTCAGGATTTTGAACCCGTTCTTTTGCACGCGCAGGCAAAAATCCGTGTCCACATAATCGATGAACAGATCCTCATCATACAACCCCGCCGCGCCAAAGACCTCAGCCTTGATCAAACTGCCGGATGCAATGGCTCCGGCAACGAACAACCATGATCGGGTTGTCGAAGCGCTGTGTTTCCCTGATCTGTCGTGTTCAGTCCAACCACTGGGGACCACCATCCCGACTTTTGCCGGTTCGGGACACGTCTTGTAAACCTGTAGAAGCTGGCCGAAATAATTTTCGGGAATGCCCGTATCCTGGTCAAAGGTGGCGATCCATGAACAGCCCGATTGCAATGCGCGTCGCACTCCAATATTAAGCGCGGCGGCAATCCCCAGGTTGGCGCGGTTGCGGATCAAAGTGATTCCCGGCACTGCATCCAATGAGTTGACCCATTCCGCCGCTGCTCCGTCCGTACCGTTGTCCACCACGATGACCTCCCGGACCTGTTCCACGATGCGCCGCACATACTCGATGATGGCCGCATCGGGACGATAGGTAACGAGCACCGCCACAATGGATTGGCGAAGGTCCGCTTTCTGTTGTTCAGAACTCACTTTAAGTATAGAACAATAACCGGGTTCAGTGGTTCAATCGCATGGCCTGCACTGTATGGATTCCGGTTCGTAAATCACGTCTTTTTTGGAAATGCATTATTGTGTCATAAAAATGGTTCGAAACCCTCTTTGTGCCGGAGGGAAAATCAGGGTGGACCGAAAAAGGACTTGCAAAACCATGGGACATGACGAAAATCATGAAAAAGGCCCATGCCAGTCGTGGGCAAGAAACTGAATGGGAAATCCCGAATTAGATCAATCTGGAAAATCCCCCTGGCGATATCAAGAAGCGAGAATCGGAGACAACCCATTGAATTGCACGTTACAACAACGTTTTTACCCGCATATTCTGCGCCTGGTGAAATATAAATTTGCGGCACTATGATTCATTCTTTGTACTATTCCTGGCTCCGGTTTTATTTTTTTGTCGCAAGGTTCTTCATCAGGATTGTTACACGCTCATTTACCGCACGGACAAATGATGCGGCTTTGTGTATGCGCAGCCAGGTTAAGCGGCATGAATGGCTGTATTACCCCGGGGTCGATATGGATCCGATCAAGGGTTTCACATTTTCACCCGCCTGCATGCCTTCAACAGACGATGTCCGGTTATGTGAAAGATTGATCGCTGCTTACAAGGCCGCCACCCGTAAAGCTTCCCCAACGGAAACTGCCAGCGTCCTTTGGCAAAAAATAATTGGGAAGCGTTATGGAAAATTAAGCGAAGCCTTGAATGGAGGCGACCCAAAAGCATTGGCTGTGGTTTTGTCCACGATGTTCCAGGAAGAATTTTTATGGGGAATATCCTCCTCAAGCCTTGGATTGTATTCCGGTTATGCGACATTTTGTCGGATGAGGATGGTCGAAGAGGTTCTTTCGCTGGGTGAAGTCTTGGCTGTTGTTCGGGCAGAAACCCCGGAACAAGGGATGATGGGATACGGTTTGCAAGAAGGCTTGCCGAAATTGGTGGACGGCATTGAGAAAACTTTAAAGATCAGCATGGATTTTCCACGGATTGGCGGCGCCTATGGCTTGCTGATCGGGAACCGGCTTGTTACTCCCGAAGCTCCCGAGCATATCTATGTGGCTTTGCGGATCAAAGAAGCTTTGGAACAACATGTTAAGGCAAAAGACAGTTATAGAATTGTAGAAATTGGAGCAGGTTTCGGAGGCACATGTTTTTGGCTGAACAAGTTGCTCTCTGATTCCGTCGCCAGTTACACAATCATTGATATGCCTTACATCAATGTCTGCCAGGGTTACTTTTTAGCCAAGTCCTTTGGTTCCGAAAAAGTGCGCCTTTACGGAGAAGCGGAAACGCAAGGGACCCGTTTCACGGTCATCCCTCCCGAGGCAAAATCAGAGGTTTTAAAAGACGAATTCCACCTGCTTCTTAACGAAAACAGCATGCCCGAAATGCATGAAAATGTGGTGAAGGATTATTTGTCCTGGGCGAAGACAAAGCTTTCCGGGGTCTTTTTTAGTTATAATCATGAAGCATTTGCGCCATTCACATCGGCTAATAACGTATCGCAAACTCTTGTGCCAAAAGCTGTGTTGGAGACGGGCGGATATACGCGTTTGAGCAGGCGCATTTCATGGTTAAGACGGGGATATGTTGAGGAGGTTTATGATTGCAACCGCCAATGATAGTTGATGACCTGCTTCGAAAGTGCGGACAGGGGACGTATGATTATGTGAGCAAACGGCCATGCCACCTGAACCCCACCGAAAACACCCCGAACTGTAAAAACAAATCCTACCACGAAGCTTTCAAACGCATAACCGGCTCTAACCAGTATTTATCGGCTTAACCTGGTGCAGCGTCAGGCATCTTGCCTGACGTAGAGGGTGGCATCCCTCCCACCCGGATGAGGTTTTAATTCGCCAGGTAATTGGCGTTCATTGGCGGTTAATATCCAACGTTTTTATCGTTTTAGTGTCTGATGAACAGAACACCATGAATTTCCTTGAGAGAAACCGGCTTTCAAATATGCTTTCGCGCTCATTCGCATGAGTAAACCATCATCCACGGCCGGGTCCGGCAAAGCTAAAATCCCTGCATTTTTGAAGATTGCCGCATTGCTGGCGATTGTCCTCTGCGTCCTTTTCTATCAAAATTTTGAATCCGGGATGGTGCTTTTTTCGAATGACAGCCCTTTGGGCCAATTGGTGGCGGCGCATGATCATATGCCGGACGGTTTTACCGGGTATTGGCAAGATTTGAATTCTGTTGATACCAGTGCGGGATCCGTGTCTCCCAACATCACCGAAATCATTATGTCGGTATGGGAAACTTTGTTCCAAGGTCTCATGGGACCTCTTGGCTTCATCAATACCTACACTCCCCTTGCTCTTTTTATCATGGGCCTGGGCGCGTGGGCGTTCTTCCGCAAACTCAAACTCTCTCCGCTGGCCGCAACCCTCGGTGCGCTGGCGGTGATGTTGAACACCCAGCTTTTCTCAGGCGCCTGTTGGGGTGTGGCCTCGGATCAGATCGCCCTCGGTTTTAATTTCCTGGCCCTCGCCCTGGTCTGCGCCAACGATGACGAACCTGGACCGGTCATTTTCTGGACACGGTATGCTCTCGCCGGACTTTGCGTCGGTGTCAATGTCATGGAAGCGGCGGACGTGGGCGCGCTGTGCAGTATGTTCGTGGCGCTTTATATCCTGTTCAAATCGCTCGTTGATGACAATGCATCTGTCGGCATAAAAATCGGCCGGGCCATCCCACGGATCGCCGTGGTAGCCGTGCTGGCGGGTTTCATCGCGTGCCAGACCGTCTATTCACTGATTGGCACCCAACTTCAAGGCACGTCGCTTTCGCAAAGCAACAAGGACAGCCTGCAGCAATGGGATTACGCCACGCAATGGAGCCTGCCCAAACAGGAAACACTGGGACTTTTCGTCCCCGGCGTGTTCGGTTACCGGATGGATACGCCGCTAAATACGGTGCCGTTCCTGCAACAGCTTTATGACGGCGGTATGTATTGGGGCGGCATGGGCCGCGATCCGGCAAATGACAGATATTTTGCCAGCGGTGGCAAAGATAGTCCACCCGACCCGGGATACATGCGCTTCGGTTACGCCGGCTATTATTGTGGCATCCTTGTGGCGCTTCTCGCGTTGTGGGCCATAGCTCAATCGTTCCGCAAAGAGAAATCGCCTTTCACCGACGTTCAAAAGAAATTCATCTGGTTCTGGAGCGTCGTCATCCTATTATCGCTATTGCTGGCGTGGGGACGTTTCGCGCCCGCGTTCTATGGCTTTCTATACAATTATGTTCCGCATTTTTCCCAGATGCGCAATCCGGCAAAGTTCATGTTCTTCATTGAATGGGGCCTGACCGTTCTTTTTGCTTATGGAGTTTACGGATTGCAGCAACATCACTTTTCTGACCCTCCCGCAATTAAAACCGACGTCAAAGATGAGGACAAATTCGACCAGCGTGTGCTCTATGCGGGTGCCGGCCTTTTTGCGATGAGCGTCATCGGGTGGTTTGTCTATGCCTCCAATCGGGCCGGACTGATCCAGTACCTGAAATATCGCGGGTTCGGCGACGACCCGACTGCCAAAGCGATCGCCACCTTCAGCATCTCCCAGTGCGGATGGTTTCTGCTCATCTTTGCCGTCGCGCTGGCGATTCTGGCCGTCATCATCAACGGCTATCTCGCCGGAGGATGGCGCGCAAAACTCGCCGCCGCCCTGTTGGGCCTCTTTCTTGTCTTCGATCTGGGCCGCGCGGACCTGCCGTTCATCATCCATTGGAACCTCGGGCAGAAATACGAAGTCGGCGACCTCAACCCGGTCATCGATTATCTCCGCCCGCAACCCTATGAGCACCGCGTGGCCATCCTGCCGCAGCCGCCGTTTAATTTCCCTCCCGAATGTGGGATTCTCAGCGGATTGTACGGAATCGAATGGTCGCAACATATCCTCCCTTATTACAACATCCAGTCGCTGGACATCATCCAAATGCCGCGCATGCCCCTGGATTTGATGGCCTACGAGCAGGCGTTCATGCCCCAATCAGATTCCGAGGCATTCTTCTTCGCCCGCTGGTGGCAGTTGAGCAACACACGTTACCTGCTCGGCCCGGCCGGCTATGTGGATTCGATGAACGTCCAATTGGATCCGGCGCAGCAGAGGTTCCGGACGGTGATGCGTTTCAATATAGGTTTGAAGCCCGGCATACGCGAATACAACGGGGATTCTTCAGAACTGACCGCTTATCTTGATACCAACGGTCCCGACGCGCTCATTGAATTCACCGGCGCGCTGCCACGGGTGAAACTGTACACCGATTGGCAGACCAACACCGATGCGGAGTTGAAGGCGTTCACAACGAATAATTTAAGCCCGTTGGATTCGATGATGTTTGGCGAGGCAGGCACCAACGGCCTGATCACGCTCAAAAAACTGGAATCACCTTTCTTCGATCCGGAAAAAACCGTCTTGATCGACGCACCGTCGCCGGGAATCAATCCTCCTCCGTCGGTCGCCGGCGATAATGCAGGCACCGTTGATTTCGCGAGCTACGCCCCCAAGCACATCGTCCTGGACGTGAACGCCACCGCGCCAGCCGTCCTGCTCTTGAACGATCATTACGACCCCAATTGGCACGTGACGATCGACGGCCAGCCGACGCAACTATTCCATGCCAACTTCATCATGCAGGGGATTTTCGTGCCGGCGGGCAAACACACAGTGGAATATCAATTCAGCATGCCCAGCAAACCACTGTATGTGACCGTTGCAGCCATGGTCCTGGGCCTGGTTCTGTGCGGTGTGTTGATCTTCTACAAACGGCCAGTGGTGGCGGCGCCTCGCAACAAATTATTCGGCAAATAATCCACCCCATAAGAGTCGTTTGCGCAGCGAGGAATTTTGGCGTTTCGGCGAGGCTTGAGCGAAGGGGCATGCCCTGATGGGCCTGTGACTGAGCGAAAACGAAGCCAAAACCCAAAAGAACCGCTGCTCCGCTCACTTTGCCCATTCCGGGTGCTCAATGAACGCGTAGCACAGCAGATGGCAGATGCTCATCTGCGCATCCTCCACCCGCCCGTAATGCGTATCCGCGATCACAATGGACTGGTGGGCGATCTCCGCCATACGACCGCGTTTGGCGCCCACGAGCGCCGCGGTTTGCAAACCGTTTTGCTTCGCCCATTCCATCGCCTTCACGCAATTGGGTGAGTTGCCGCTCACACTGATGCCCAGCACGAAATCGCCGGGCCGGGCGTAATTTTTCAACTGCCCCACAAAAACATCTTCATAAGCGTGGTCGTTCGCCAGCGCGGTCATCCAGCTCACGTTGTCGTTGAGCGACAGCACACGAAAATTTTTACCGACCCTGCTCGACGCGCCTTTGCCGAGGTCGGTGGCGAAATGCGACGCATTGGACGCGCTGCCCCCGTTGCCGAACACAAAGATCTGCCGGTCCTCTTTGAGCGCCTGCTTCATCTTTCCGATCAATTCCGCCACGGCCTCCGCGGGGATGGAATCGTGCGCAGCACGTTGGGCGCGCATGTAGTCGGAAATCCATTGCTTCATCGCGTTAATTTATAAGCCCGCGCCCTGCTTGTCAGGAAGATTCTTGGGAGAACTGCCGGCGGGGCGAACGTACCCGCAAGCCGTCCCGGCTTTTCCTGCTTTAACCGCCGCCCAATTTTCGTCATCCTTGCCGGTATCAGATGACTTATGATGTGACCATTGTCGGCGGCGGCATCGTTGGCCTCGCCACCGCGTACCGGCTGCTCGAACAGCGGCCGGGATTGAAACTGGTGCTCCTGGAGAAAGAGCCCGGACTGGCGCGGCACCAGACCGGCAACAACAGCGGTGTGCTCCACGCGGGCCTTTATTACAAGCCCGGTTCGCAAAAGGCCCAATGCGCCGTGCAGGGCCTGCAACAGATGGTCGCTTTCTGCCGTGAACACGGCATCGCCCACGAACAATGCGGCAAGATCGTCGTCGCCACGGAAGAACGGGAACTGCCCAAACTGGAAGACCTCTGGACGCGCGGCAATGCCAACGGATTGCAGGGCCTGCGCAAGTTGACGCCTGAACAGATCAAGGAGATCGAGCCGCACGCCGCCGGCATCGCGGCCATCCATGTGCCGCAGGAAGGCATCGTGGATTATCCCGCCGTCTGCGAAAAACTCGGCGAACTCATCAAACAAAAAGGCGGCCAGATCCGGTTCGGTGAGCGGGTCGAAAAAATCGTTTCCTTCCCGGATAATTGGATCGTGGCCACAAATAATCTGCACAGCTTTGAGACCCAGTACGTCGTCACGTGCGGCGGATTGCATGCGGACCGTCTCGTCGGCGCTTCCGGCCAGAAGCCGACGGCCAAAATCGTGCCGTTCCGCGGCGAGTATTACGTCATCAAAAAAGAGCGGCAACATCTCGTGCGCAACCTCATCTACCCCGTGCCGGACCCGAAGTTTCCGTTCCTGGGCGTCCATTTCACGCGGCTCATCCACGGCGGCATCGAGGCCGGACCCAACGCCGTGCTCGCTTTCGCGCGCGAAGGCTACAAATGGACGGACGTGAACCTGCGCGACCTGGCCGAGTCGCTCACCTTCCCCGGCCTGTGGAGATTCCTGGCCAAATATCCGAGCATCTGCGGTTACGAGGTCCGGCGCTCGCTCTCGCGCGCGGAATTCTGCCGTTCGCTGCAAAAGCTCGTGCCCGAGATCCAGTCCAGCGACCTGGAACCCGGAGGCGCCGGCGTGCGCGCGCAGGCGATGACATGGCAGGGCAATTTGGTGGAAGATTTTCATTTCGAGCAAGGCCGCGGCATCCTGCACGTGGTCAACGCCCCCTCGCCCGCCGCCACCGCCTCGCTGGCCATCGGCTCGCGCATCGCCGAAAAAGTTTTGACCCAGTTGATATAGTCCGGCACATACACAGCATGAAATTTACCGAAACAACTATCAAAGGCGTCTTTGTCATCGAACTCGAGAAACGCGGCGATGACCGCGGCTTCTTTGCCCGCCTTTTCTGCGAACGCGAGTTTGCGCAACACGGCCTCAATCCGCGCATCGTGCAGATGAACAATTCCCTGAGCAGCCAGCGCGGCACGCTCCGCGGCATCCACTACCAGCTCCGGCCCAAAGGCGAGGACAAGACGTTCCGCTGTGTCCGCGGCGCGCTTTACGATGTCGTCATCGACCTGCGCCAGGAATCGCCGACGTTCCTCAAACACGTCACCGTGGAACTCACCGCCGAGAACCGCAAGATGATCCACGTTCCCCAGGGCTGCGCGAACAGTTTCATGACCCTGGAGGACAACACCGAGATCTTCTACTTCACCAGCGAATTTTATTCGCCCGAACACGAGCGCGGCATCCGCTACAACGATCCCGCCCTGGGCATCCGCTGGCCCATGGAACCCGCCGTCATCTCCGACAAGGACAAGCAACATCTCGATTTCAAACCCGAGACTCATCTGAAATGAAAATCCTTTTCACCGGGGCCAGCTCCTTCACCGGCTATTGGTTCGTCAAAACGCTCGCGGCGGCGGGGCACGAGATCACCTGCCCCCTGCGCGGCACGGGCGATAACTACGACGGCGTGCGGAAACAACGCTTTGACAAACTGAAACCGATCTGCCGCTTCGTTCCCAATGCGCCATTCGGCTCCGACAATTTTTTGAAGCTCGTGAAGGATGCGCCATTCGACATCCTCTGCCATCACGCCGCCGAGACTGCAAATTACAAGAGCGCGGACTTCGACGTCCAGGCCGCGCTCGCAAGCAATACCGCAAATCTGCGCCAGACCCTCGCCGCGATGCGCGGCAGTCTTAAGGCCGTGCTGCTCACCGGCAGCGTCTTTGAGAATGACGAAGGCAAGGGCGACGAACCGTTGCGCGCCTTTTCCGGCTACGGCCTGTCCAAAGGATTGGCCTGGCAGATGTTCCGCTACCATTGCACCGAAGCGCAGGTGCCGCTGGGCAAATTCGTGATCCCCAACCCGTTCGGGCCCTTCGAGGAACCGCGTTTCACCGCTTATCTCATGCGCACGTGGAAAGATGGCAAAGCCGCCGGCGTGAAAACCCCGGATTACCTGCGCGATAACATCCACGTGGACCTGATGGCCCTGGCCTATGCAAAATTCCTGGACCGCGTCGCCGGGATGAAATTCAGCGAGACCAAACTGAACCCGAGCGGCTACGTGGAAACCCAGGGCGAATTCGCCCAACGCGTCGCTCGCGAAGTCCGGCAACGCACTGGATGGCCGTGCAAATTGGAATTGTCGAAACAGGAAGACTTCAGCGAACCCCTCCGCCGCGTGAACACTGATCCCGTGACCTCCGGATTCCCGAACTGGAACGAGACGCAGGCATGGGATGCGTTTGTTGGGTTTTATTCGGGAAGTTGAACTGTTAATTCGCGTTATAAAGGGGTAATCCGCCTTCGCCAAGGCTTCGACGCGACAAGCAGGATTAACAGAATGGACTGGATTCTGTGCAAAACCGTGAAATCTGTGTCTTTTCTGCATTCGCAATTCAGCCTTCCCTTGATTAAAATGGGTTCGTTTTGACGGGCAACTTTTTGAGGGCTGATTTATGTAAGTGATTGTTTTTAAGATTGTTGGACGTGAAAAATGGGCCAAAAATAATGGGTTCGTTTCGCAGAAAAGGGGTTTTTAGGAAGGTGTTAGGTGCGTGGCTTGAGGCGTGAGGCCAGCCATAACTTCTGGTCCCGCCTACCACCACAAATTCAAAAATAGTCCTCATCCGGTGGAAGTTAAGCAGAAAAGAAGGAGAGCGTAATGTTGCCCAGAAACAAAAAATCACTTTAACGCAGAGACGCAAAAGCCCAAAGGAACGGAGGGCAAGGCGAATCCGCAGATTTAATTCACAAATCGTAATTTGAGATTCAATGTTTTAAGATCTGGCTGTGAAACGCTGGGAAAAAGATTTGTTAAGCAAAGCCCGTCATTCGTGGAATATCGTTGAGAATGCCAGACAAAATCTCAGAAGAGTCTACCGTTTTGGGTTTATCTTATTGTTATGCCTTTCCTTTTCCGAGAGGTGTAGTGGAATCCGACCAGAAGCAACAGCCTTTTGATACACCGCGTTGAACCAAACGACTTCCTCTCTCTCAAATGATTTTCCATTGCTACCCTTTGTCGTGGCTTTTATCAACTGTCTTGTCCATCCATTCCGCTCTGAAAGAAAATTGTCATAAAGATCGTTTTTGTAACCGCTGATAAAAACCATACAGTTCGCATCTGACGCGGTCTTTATCAATTTCTCGTGGAATTCGATAGATGTTTCATCGTGGTCATATCCACGAATACGCTCTCCAAGGTATGGGGGATCAAAATATACCAAACTGGCAGGCCGATTTTTGAAATCCTCAAATAAATTCAAAGCATCCTTCTTTTCGACCCGCACCGTGCGCAGCCGTTTCACAATCGATTTTAGATATTCCGGCATTCCATTCCATCGGCAAACACGAGCCTCCATACCACCACGGGCATAGGAGTTGCTAAAGGAAAAGCCGCCCGGCGAATCGCCGAAGCTACCGTTGATCGCCATCATTGCTGCTACGAAAAAACGGCGGGCGCGCTCGATTGGCGTCAAACCGGTTTGTTCGATTCGCGCCTGCTCAAACTCTTCACGCGAATACGGCGTCAGTTCTATTTGTCGGATAAGTTCGGTGCTGTTTTCTCGCAATTGTTTGAAAAAATTTGTGATGTGTCCATTGATGTCGTTAATGACTTCGATTTGTGCAGGCTCTTTTGCCAGAGTCATTGCTGCCGAGCCGCAGAACAATTCCACCCAGGCATTATGCGGTGGCAATTGTCCGCATAGCTTGGACGCGATTCTTAATTTTGATCCAAAATATCCGAAAGCTGACATTTTATTTTAGTTTCTTTTTAACTGCGATTTTCTCTGCAATCAAATTACCACAAAGATTGCCTTTGACGAGCATGTTATGAGGTTGAACCTGAAATCTGCTGTCCGACTTCAACTTTATGTGTGGATTTTGAAGCATAACGGGCTGACGGGTAACCTGCCGTTTTTTTCTATCAATGCCTCCAACAAAATAAATCCAATATTTGTCGCCCATCTTTTCTGCAATTTTCATCTCGTTCTGCGTCCAGAAAAAAAAGACCGTGGCCTGACCCGAACCTTTTACCTCGATGAATCGGTCGTGGTTCAGATTTTTGGATGCACCGGAAAACGAACTGATATCGTAACCAGCGTTAACCCGATGTTTGCTTATTCGGTGTACACAAGCCGACTCTAGCTTATGGCCAATTTTAGCAAGTCGCGCCCTCTCAAAATCAACCACAAACGATTCCGCCATCTCCGCTAAAAGCCGTTTTTCGCGGAGATTGTTTTCCATTTGTTCCTCGGTGTAATCGCCGCCTTCATCAACAAATTGTGAAATCGTCTCTCTGTGGTGATCGCTAACAACGAGAAGGTGCTTATTAGCATTCAAGGCGCCGAGTTGAATAAGATGTCGGCTGAGCCATTCGATTTCTCCAAATGGTTCACTGTCCACAGACGACCACATCATCTTGCCGGTTGCTGGGTCAGCCGATAGACACTTCACCAGCATTTTCATCTCTTGGCGCAGAGGGCCGTCGAGATAGCAACGCCTGAAAAGCAAATCTTTCTGGCGAGGTTGTAATTCATATAGTCCGGCAGCATTCTCAGCTAGCACTTCTGTGCCAAGCGGGGTAATGCTCACGCCGCTCCGACGAGTAGCGACGATTCCAAGTCGCGCAGTAAAATCCAAAACAGGGTCAAATGCTGGATTTTGCGCCAAAATGACCGCGTCGTTCAGAACATCAACGAGAATTCCACGGGGAACACTCTTGCGTTGCTTGGTTAGACGATAAAGCGTGTACAGAACGCGGTTTATCTCATTTAGGTTCGCGATCATTTTTGATGTTCGCGGCGATTTGTCTCAGGGTTTCCTTAAAATCAACTTCTTCGTCGGCATCTTCGCTTACAACATCTTCGCCTGAATCTAAATTAACATTCGTGAAATCGGTTTCCAACAACTCCAACATGCGCTGCTGTTTTACCGCAAGGCGAGCATCCACGACTTCGTCAATCGTATTGCTGCTCTGCAAAATATAATAATTTACATCCGCGTTTGGCTTTAGGCCAACCCTGTGAATGCGATCTTTCGATTGAATGAAATGAGCGCAATTAAACGTCCGATCTAGATAAATTGCATCTTGGCAAGCGCGATGTAGAGAGATGGATTCCGCGCACGCCGCTGGATTTGCAATTAGAATCATGCAAGCCGGGTGAGAGCAAAATTTTTCAATTATTTTTTCTCGGTTGACTTCACGATCCTCTTTATCACTCAAAGCGATGCCGCCGTAAAGCGGTAGTGGCGCAATGTTTTTGAGCAGTTTAAGAAGCATCTTGATGTTATGAATGAATGATGTCCAAACAACGACCTTCTTATTTTTCTGCGTCAATTTGTGAATAAGCGACACTGTGCGGGTGATTTTCGTTGGTATTTCAAAGTCTGTATATTTTTCGATTAACTGGCTCACCGTCAGGCCAGAAGCCGCCAATGGCGGCAGTTTAAATTCTTCTGAATACTTTGCGAGCAGCGCTGGGTTTGAGGCAGCTTGCAAAAGCCGAATCATGCGCGCGCGTCGCCACTGCTTCATTCGCACTGCTTCTTCCGGCGCATGTTCGAAGTCCTTCAAAACCTTAAACGCGAGTGCCTGGTATATTGCGGTCTGTACTTCGCCCATTCGCACTTTGATTTTTGTGACACGCGGTGTCGGGAGACCGAGATCACGTTTTTTGATTCTCCAAAATAGCGGCCATACTGATTTGCGGATTTCAGTGGCAGCGTTCGGCCCGGAATTGTCGACTTTAAAAATAAATTGATCCCTTGGGCCGAGTGGGGGCTCAGTCGGATATAAAAAATTAAACTGTGACCATAGGTCAATCATAGAATTTGGCGCTGGCGTTCCAGTCAAAATGACTCTTTTCTTCGCCAAAGGAGCAAGGGAACGAACGGTCGCAGGCCATTTGCGGTCCAAGATGCTTTTAACGTAGTGCGACTCGTCCAGTACTAGCATTGAATTTGTGGTCGTTAGCAAATCCTTGAATCTTTCTCTGTCATTGGCGGCCACATGATAATTCAGCAAAACCAAATCTGCTTTTTCAGCATTACCCCATGCTCTTGCACGTTCGATTTTGCTGCCGGTAATCCGAACAACTTTTCCAACTGTACCAAAGCATGCTTCAAACTCATTTTCCCACACTGCAAACGACGAGCGCGGCCCGATGACTACCAGCGTTTTCAAGTATTGCTCTTCCTTGAGTTTGGCAAACGAGGCCAATGTGATTGTTGTTTTACCGCTTCCTGGTACAGAAAAGTTGGCAGCATGAATAACGCCTGTCATGTGTGCTACTGCCGGAATCTGAAAAGATTTAAGCCTTCGTTTGAAGCCGGGAATGCTAAAAACGCATCGCTGCTTTCGTTTCAGGGCTGTGCCCGCTTTAAGTGCATCACGTAATTCTTCCTTGTCTCGGCTCATCTTTTCTAAAGCCTCATTAGCATTAGCATCCATCTCGGACGAATAACCGTGAGATGAGAGATATGAAAGTAAATCGGAAAGCCCATGTTGTCCGAGCCGTTCTAAATTAAAAACAAAACCTTCGTCGGAACCAAGGCGATCTCCGGGCAAGACGTGGCAAAAATAAAACTCGTCTGTCGAAGCAAAGTCGCTCCCGTAAAGCCGAAGTTCCGTTGTTGTCTTCTCTATTTTAGTGACCAGCTTTTCCATGGTTTTTGTGCGGGACGGTCAATCTCTGTATTTCTTTTGCGATGTCAGCCAAAAGCTTCTGAAAATCCGCATTTTTTATCGATTGGTGTTTAGCATCTATTTCTGTAAGAGCAGACAAGGCTCTTCCTGCGAGTTTTTCAGGGCGATCTTTTTCCTCTTGCATTTCAACAATGAAATCCGCCGTTTCAAACGCATCCAAAACAGCGGCACGGTCGGGTTTCAATTGGCCTTTCGCGTTATATGCCGAGAGGAGAGCAGTTCGCGCTGTGGGTAATTCTACTATATCCCGTAGTCGCCTAATTTTTAGATGTGAGGGACGCTTCTTCCCGTCAACGCCTCGAATCATTGAGAAAGCTACTTCCATTATTTTAGGAACTTCGGACTTGAATGCGCTGACTTTCAATGGGCCTACAACACTTTTCTGGAGACTAATAAAATGTTCGCCGGATTGCTCCTCCTGTATATGTTTGAATTCACCGGGCTTGCCGATGTAGTGCAAATAACTTTCCATTAATTTCAGAATTTCCAATCTGACACCAACTTCATTTGGGGAATAGCGCCCAGCCAATGCCTCTGAAATTTGCTTGTCCGTCAATCCGCTGTTTCTTCCTGCCCTAATCTTCAGCAATTCATTAACCTGTCCATATTCCAAACGATAGTCGCGCCCGAACTGGAGTTTTGCTTCAATTCGCCAAAGGGCTTTTGCATCCACACCCTTTGGGAGCCTAGCAACGATCAAGAATTCAAAACGTTCTTCTCCAGTCTCCTGATAAAGAGATTGAATTATCGCCATTCGCCGGTTTGCGTTAATTACCGCGCCATCAACCGTAATGATGCCGGGATATATCTGGCCATTCTTTCTGATGTCTTCTTTAAGTGCATGGGTTTCGGCCGCATTTTGATTTAAGAGCAAGCTCTGAATGACTTTGACATCGTCTTCTTTCGTAACGTCAAGCTCGCGTTTAAGTCGTTTTTGTTCTTCGAGCAATTCAGCAGCAAAACGACCGTTTCCAATGTTAAAAACCAGCAACTTGATAGGCAGTTTGAACACCTCTAGTGGTTCAGGCTTTCCGTGAATAAAGACGGGTTCCGTATTGGGCAGCTTTGCTTTAGGGTGATCTTCTATGTAGGTGTCAATTAGGAGTTCGCGTTCAGTTTTCATATATGGATTTGGCCGAAGGGTATTTTGCAATACAGATTGAAAACCAGGATGTGGCAGAGGAAATTGCAGGGGGACGCTTGCGTTACGGTCACGGCTCGACGGAGTCTCGC
>Ga0206942_1233_pt1 | contig 15516 bp, 15 predicted proteins | sample Alteio_BWOrgHeat_6_FD_153253 | JGI IMG/M metagenome (GOLD analysis project Ga0206942, IMG submission 153253) | Enriched cells from forest soil in Barre Woods Harvard Forest LTER site, Petersham, Massachusetts, United States -... | ecosystem: Environmental > Terrestrial > Soil > Temperate forest > O... | reverse complement strand
CATGGTCAACGATCCTAAAAATATTCGTTAGAAAAAAAACCCTTAGAAAATTTGCGTAGTTAAATAACTACATATATATTTGTAGTCAAATAGCTACGCAATGAATTTAAGACGTGACGTATTTCAGGCCATCGCAGACCCGACAAGAAGAGCTATACTTCTGCTGGTTGCTTCGCAGTCCATGACGGCCGGAGCCATAGCTTCCAACTTTGACACTGCCAGACCGACTGTTTCAAAACACCTGCAGATACTCACCGCATGCGAATTGCTTAAGCAAGAGCAAAACGGCAGGGAGATTTATTATCACTTTAATGCAAAAAAAATGAAAGAGGTAGCCAACTTCATTGAGCCATTCCGCAAAATGTGGGAAGACCGATTCAACAAATTAGAAACCATCATGAAAAAATATAAGAGCAAATAATACAAAACAAAATTATATGAATAAGGGCGTCAAAACTATTCTTTATCCGGTTAAGGACATGACACAGGCAAAAGCACTATTTCGTAAATTTTTAGGGGTTGAGCCCTATTCAGACCAACCCTATTATGTTGGCTTCAAGGTTGGCGATCAGGATATCGGACTAGTCCCCTATGCTCATCATGCAGGAATGACACCATTTTATCATGTAGACGACATTAAGAATAGTTTACAAATCCTCCTTGACGCCGGTTCGGAGATCGTTCAAGAAATAAAGGATGTTGGGGGAGGAAGATTAATTTCGAGTGTAAAAGATAAGGACGGGAACATTATTGGGCTTATTCAAAATTAACGAAAGGCAAAAACTGGGCCAACAATATGGAACAAAAAACAAAAATCAATGCCGAGGACGGCAAACAGGAGCTGGTTATTACGAGGGAGTTTGATTTACCCGTGGTATTACTTTTTAAAGCTCATGTGGAGCAAGAAATTGTTGAGCAAGTGATGGGTACGAAAGTGCTGAAACTTGAAAGTAAAAAGCATGGCAGTTACCAATTTGAAACAACCGATCCGAAAGGGAACGTGGTATTTCGCGCCAACGGAGTAATCCATGAATTCACCCCAAACCGGAAGATCATACGAACTTTTGAAATGGAAAATACACCTTTTGGTGTTCAGCTTGAGATCTATGAATTTGAAAAACTGAGTGACAACACCAGCAAACTCACTATGCATGTAATTTATGAATCGGTTGCGCGCAGAGACGAGGTGCTGAAGTTACCCTTTGCACAAGGCCTCAACTGGGCTCATAACCGATTGCAAGAAATTGTAAGTAAATTAAAATAACACACCATGACAACGAGAAACAAAATCATCTACTGGATTGCTACGCTCTGGCTTGCATTAGGAATGCTGTCAACAGGAATAGTACAATTAATCAAAATAAAGGAGGCGGAAGGAGCTCCAACATCGCCTGGAGGAGTACATAGTCTTACCCACCTGGGTTACCCTCTTTATCTTTTGACGTTACTGGGAGCCTGGAAAATTTTGGGCGTTGTAGCAGTGCTTGTTCCAAAATTCCCCTTGCTAAAAGAATGGGCTTATGCCGGTTTTTTCTTTATCATGACAGGAGCGATATTTTCGCATATCGCATCCGGTGATTCGCTGAATGATATTTTTCCGTCAGTGTTACTTCTGATCATGACAATGGTATCGTGGTACTTAAGGCCTACCGATAGAAAAATCATTCCCCTAAATATGGGAGCGGCAAATTAATAAACATCAATCATCATCTTCCGTGAACTCATTTTAATCTTAAAAAAATCTGCTAACTAAAAAACGATAGCGATGGCACACGTATCAATTTATTTAAACTTTAAGGGCAATGCTGAAGAAGCCTTTAACCACTACAAAAAAGTTTTCAGAACGGAATTTTCCAATCCGCCTATGCGGTATAAAGACATGCCTCCAAGGGATGGGACACCTCCGCTACCCGAGACGGACAAGAATAAAATAATGCATGTGGCTTTACCCATACTTGGCGGCACGCAAATAATGGCAACCGATATGCTGGAAAGCCTGGGACAAAAACTGATGGAAGGAAACAATTTTACCATTAGTTTGAGTCCCGATTCCAAAGCGGAAACTGACGGGTTATACAAGGAGCTATCAGAAGGAGGAACGGATGGTGTGGCACCGCATGATGAATTCTGGGGATACTGGGGTACCTGCAAAGATCGTTTTGGAATTCGCTGGATGTTCAATATTATTAAACAACCGCAGCGTTAGGAAATCCAGCATTTGACAGGCTCAGCCTGACAATGGGTTTCGAACAGGTTGAAAGTTTAGTGTTGTTTCAAACACCTATTTAAAATATGAAGAAAGTTAGCCGTAAAAAGGAATTGTCGTCAAAACAACAGGAAGGGCTACTCACCGTATTGAGAGAACGCTTTGAGAAAAATATGAGCCGTCATAAAGGTCTTGAGTGGACTAAAGTACAAGCGAAACTGGAAACTGATCCGGGCGGAGAGCTTTGGTCGCTCAATGAAATGGAAAGAACAGGTGGTGAACCCGATGTAATTGGTCACGATAAAAAGACAGGCGAATACATTTTTTATGATTGTTCTGCAGAGAGCCCTAAGGGGCGGAGAAGTATTTGTTATGACCACGAAGCTCTGGAGTCAAGGAAAGAGCACAAACCGGAAAACAGCGCTGTGCAGATGGCAGCTGACATGGGGATCGAGATTTTAACTGAGGAACAATATCGGGCGTTACAGAAACTTGGAAAGTTCGATACGAAAACATCAAGCTGGATAAAAACACCTGATGAGATCAGAAAACTTGGTGGTGCCCTTTTTTGCGATCGTCGGTTCAACACTGTTTTTGTTTATCACAACGGCGCAGAATCTTACTATGCGGCCAGGGGATTCCGTGGCTCGTTAACAGTTTAAATATCGTAGTATGAATCCTAAGGTTGATTTCTTTTTTAGTAAAGCCAAAAAGTGGCAGGAAGAATTCGTGAAATTGCGAATGATTATCCTTGGCTGTGATCTGACCGAAGAATTGAAATGGGGTCAGCCTTGTTATACGTTCGAGAAAAGAAACATCGTGTTAATTCACGGATTTAAAGAATATTGTGCGCTTCTGTTTTTCAAAGGCACCTTGTTAAAGGATGCCAAGGGTGTACTCATCCAGCAAACAGAGAATGTGCAGGCAGCACGTCAGATCCGGTTCACCCATGTTCAGGAAATCAGTAAGATGGAAAAAATCCTGAAGGCCTATATTTATGAAGCCGTTGAAGTAGAGGAAGCAGGCTTGAAAGTGAATTTGAAAAAGACGAAAGAATATAAAGTTCCTGAGGAGTTTCAAAAAAAGTTAGACAAGAACCGATCCTTGAAGAACGCATTTGATGCACTGACACCCGGGCGACAAAGAGGTTACCTTCTTTATTTTTCTGCACCTAAACAATGCAAAACCCGGGAGTCGCGGATTGAAAAATGTGTCGATAAAATTTTCGCTGGAAAGGGATTAAATGATCAGTAGTTCAGTTTGCAAACGTGCTGCTGTTTCTTTATTGGTGGGAAAAAATAACCGGTTTCGAAAAAAAAAAGATTCCTCTCACGCTCCTACCTCCCCAATCGCTTTTACTGTAAAGTCAATATCTTTCATCGTATTGTAAACGTGAGGCGAGAGACGTATCCCGCCGGAAGGTGCTGTAGCAATACCATATTTGTGATACAGTTTGTCGGTCACTTCGTGTATCTCTTTGCCAGGCAGGTTAATCACAACGATGCCTCCGCTGAAATCGGGGGAAAGCGGTGTAACAAAAACAGCCTGCGGTACTTTGCTTTTGATTTGCTCCTTCAGGTACGTGGTTAACTGCACAATGCGTTTCTCAATGTTTCTTCTGCCAAGGGTTTCATGAAAAGCAAGCGCCTCGGGCAATGCTGCCGGAGATGGTTCGTTGCGCTGACCTAACACGCAGAGTTGCGCATCGACAGTTGTTGCTTCCTTCCATCCTCCGCCAATTACAGCGGGAGAGATGCGGCCAAAATAATCTTTTTGGATGTAGATCACTCCGTTTTCAAAAGGGCCCATGAGCCACTTGTGTGTGCTGGCTGCGTAAAACGTACAGCCCATGTCATGCAGATCGATGTTCATCGAGCCAAGTGATTGCGCCCCATCGACCAGGGTCATAATGCCGCGAGCCTTTGCCATCCAACAAATATCTTTGGCCGGCAACGCCATTCCGCTGGTGTTGGAGACGTGCGAGAACGCAATGAGTTTGGTATTAGCTGTAATGGCATTGCTAAAGGGCTCCATCAATTCCTTCGTTGAATTAGGTTGGGCGGGCAAGCTTATTTTTTTAATAACAAACCCAATACGTTTGGCCTGGCTCATCCACGCATCCTTGTTGGACGGATGGTTCTGCTCCCAAAGAATGACTTCATCACCAGGCTTCAGGTCAAGACCGTGTACAATCATGCAATTGCTTTCGCTGGTATTTCGGGTAATACCGACCTCGCTTTCATCGGCGCCAACAAACTGCGCAAGAGTGGCGATGGATTTTTTCCTGAATGTTGCAAACACCGAGCGATATTGAAACGAAACATCCTGGTTCAGGGCCTTTGTCAACTCAATGATGCGCTCGTGAACCGAATGGGGGCTGGGGCAAAGGTTGGCCGCGTTCATCATGATGAGGTTGGAGGGCACAGCAAATTGTTTCTTCAGGTTTTCCCAGTATTGTTCATCGGAAAGGTTGTCGGGTGGCAATAATTGTTCTCCTGCATTAGCGAACGATGGAATAGCAAGCCCCGTAAAGGAGGCCGCCAAAAGTTGCTCAAGGAATTTTCTGCGGTGAGTGACCATGTTGATTTGTTTGGGTTGATACAAGATAGTGAAAATTATAGTTTTATACTCAATTGCGACTTACTCACGTTAGTACTTCACCCCGAAAATAAAATCACCCAATGTCTTTTGGCTTTAGGCTTACCGGCATTAATGAATTGTCTGATATAAATAAAGAGCCTGTGATTTATTGAGTCTAATGGATAGAAAAATTACCAGGGTGCAATGTAGTCGTAGTATCCGGAGCGAAAGACCTGGAAATGAATACTTCGCAATACCAACCTTACACTGGCCGGCATAAGGAAGTTCTATTTTCCATGAAATCCTTGTGAAAAAACGGCACCTTAACAAATGGAGCGTAAAATACTACACGCGACATGATGCGATGATCAATGCAAGACAGCAGCAGTTTCTGCCATTTACTTTTGTAAGAAAAAAACACAAAATGAAAACAGGGAACGCCTTCACTCACTCCTCTTGCGGATTAGTCAGGATTATCCTTTCTATTCTCATTATTTTTATTGGTTTTACAAAATCCAACGCACAATCCAATCAGGGAACTTTGACCGTATCAAAGAATAACGTATTTAAAATGGATCAGGACACCCTTATTCTTGACGAATTGATCCTTGACGATTCCTCAAAACTTATCCTCACTAAAGCAACAAGTTTTATCAAGGCTAAGAGAGTGGCAGTTGGAATTGGTTGCCAGATCATAGGAACTGGAACCAAGGGCGCTGATGGTAAAAATGGTAAATCCTTCGCTCCGCCAAAAGGCCTATGCAAACCAGGGGTTGATGGAGAGGCTGGGAATTCAGGGCTTGAAGGTGGCGCTGGTAATGACTTAACAATTGAAGTAGTCCAACTGGACATCCGTGCTGTTTTGAATATTGACCTTAGTGGTGGCAATGCCGGCGATGGAGGAAAAGGTGGGAAGGGAAGTTTCGGAGGGAACACTACCGTGCACTGCGTTGGAAACGGCGGTAATGGTGGTAACGGTGGTAACGGTGGAAATGGAGGAAAAGGCGGAGCACTTTCTCTTTTCGTTCAATCCCCCGATAAATCCGAACTGATTTCAAAACTAAATCTCACAAACCATGGAGGATACCGCGGCATTGGTGGAGAAGGTGGTAAAGGAGGCCAACGAGGCAGTGGCCCTTCAGAAAAAAAATCGTCTTTAGGCAAAACAGGAAAGGCAGGGATTGATGGGCAATACGGCAAAGAAGGAAGGCCCCTGTTTTTTTCAATTTTTAAGATCAATGATCTGTCAGCGCAGGCACATGCATCGTCGCAAGGTCAATAAATTGCATCGCCTTCTATGCGAGCCATGACAAAAAAATGATCTCAGCTGTGCGTTACTTCAGGTATTGAAACGTTGCCGTTTCTTCCATTGACAATCCTTTCAACTTTGGGCCACGATTTGCTTTATTCCATTTAGACCGAAAGCTACCCGCTGTCCAATCCGATAATAAGATAGGATGAATGTAGCTGGACCGGCACACGGCAGGCGTATTGCCCAAGTCAGATGAAACGGTTTTGATGATTTCGTTTAGCGTTCTTTTTCTGGCGTTTTCGGTGTCAGGATCTAATTGCATGGAGAGCCGGGAAGCTGTTTTCCAGGTTGCTGCCCAGGTACGAAAATCCTTGGCAGTCACTTTTCCATACTTTGAGGTAATTGCATCAAGGTATTCGTTGATGTGATTTGATTTGATATCAAAGTCATTTCCGTTCTTATCTTCATATCGGAATAGATCCTGGTTCTTTGTTCTACCACCAACTTCACCTGACGCTTTGATGAGCCTGACCAGATCGTCTTCCCAGATTCTTCTTTTCCAAAGCTTGCCCGATTTCCCTACAAATTCAAAAATAGCATCTAGCTCCCCTTCCGCTGTTTTCGAACGATCAATGGTCATGTGCCCTTCTTTTAAGGTCGTCAATCCATAAGACTTGTTTTCTTTTGCATATTCATCATTGCCAACCCGAAAATGATAGCGGTCAATTAACTTAACAATTAACGCTACCACTTTGTCCCTGGGCATTCCCGTTAGTTTCAAATCCGATTCAACTTTTTCTCTTATCGAAGGGAGCGTTTTTGCAAACGCAGTCATGCCATCAAACTTTTCCGCCGCGCGGGCGCTCGTCCAATTTTCATGATACCGATATTGCAACCGTCCTTTAGCATCTTTGCCTGTGGCTTGCAGGTTTGCCCGTGCGTCTGGAGATATCCAAACATCCGCCCACGCGGGTGGGAGCACTAATTTATTGCAGCGATCTTTTGTTTTTTGATCGGAAATTAATTTGCCTTTAGCATCGTAGTAATCCCATGCAAGTACCTTCGTGTAGCTGCTCTTCTGCTTTTTCCGGGATATCCCCTTTTTCTCCATTTTTATTTATGAAGCTGAAAAAAATCAAAACAATTTTTCTTGGGGTGGTTTAATTCCTTTCAGCCGAAGGTAAACGGTAGTTTGACCCCGGTGATGAGTTTGATGTTCAAACGCTTTGTTTAACCCGTCTTCAACCGTGGTATCCCATTTGTTAAACATCTTCACCGAGTTGCCCAACCTGGCTTCATCAAGGCCTTTGATGGTTGCGATTACAAAATCATAACTATCCAAAACCGCTTTCGTTATTTCTTCTTTGGTTTTTAACGTCTCTTTTTCAAGGTCTCTGAATTTTGCCGGACTTGTTACACCAACAACAGCTGCATTGGTTATTTTATAATTATCGACAGCAAGGTGATGCATCTGCTCGCCAAAACTTCTCATCTCAGGTGTGGGTTTGAAGCTGTAAACTTCTTCCGTGGCCGCTTCAAGATATTCCTTGGTATATGCTTTGGCCCGTTCCCAGGCAGCTACTATAACATCTTTTCTTTCCACGGGTTTGTAAACAGGGCGGAACGAGGTGGAAGTCAGTACAACTGCCGCCATAACAACACTCCCTACGATTCGATTTTTGTTATTCATAAAACGGTGATTTGAATTGAACAATAAAGTTAACTAGAATTAATTCGTATTGCGAAGCGAATTCCTCGTCGTTAAGCCTCCTGATGGCTGTAAAACATGAAGCCGCAATGGCTGATAAAATCAAATCTTTCCGGCATCAGTCTTGAAATTTTGGTTCTCAGAATCGAACGTTATTGACCGAATTTGAAACTTGCCAGCTAATCAAATGGCTGTTTGAGCCATAATTTATCAACCTGTTTCATGGCATGATTATTTAATTGAGGTTCCTATAATTAAATCAACATGCTGTCCAACTATTTCAAAATCGCCCTGCGGGTCTTTGCTCGTCAAAAGCTCTTTTCTTTTATTAACATTACCGGTCTTGCTATCGGCCTGGCATCATTTCTTCTCATTTCATTGTATGTCAACCATGAGTTGAGCTACGATCAATTTTTCACAAACGCCCATCGGATTTATCGGGTTGCCGCTACACTCCATCTGGAATCAGGGCCGAGCATCCGCGCACTCACCTCGCCACCCATGGCAGGCATTATCCATGAGGATTTTCCTGAAGTTGAAAAAGTAGTGCGCATCAGCAGGTCGTTCAGGCCGCTGTCCTTCCAGGAGAAAACTTTTTTCGATACCAAACTATATGTAGCCGATTCCACCTTCTTTGATTTGTTCGATTTCTCCTTTGCTGCCGGCAACAAGGCAAATGCCCTCTCCCAGCCCAACTCCATTGTGCTGACAGCGCAGGCCGCGAAGAAATATTTTGGCAATGAGAATCCATTAGGCAAACAAATGGCTCTTTCTGACACCATTACCTTGATGGTCACGGGCATTCTCAATGAATCTTCTGATCACTCTCACTTGGATTTTGATTGCCTTTACAGCCGCACCACGATTGTAAAACCCTTCCAGGAGCCGAAAGACAATTGGTTCAACAATGCCTATTACACTTATGTGTTACTTAAACCTTCAACGTCCTATCGCGATCTGGAAGCCAAGTTTCCCCAAATGCTGGATAAGCACATGGGTGCTGATCGAAAGAAATCGATCTGGTATGAGTTTTTCTTGCAGCCTATCACCGACATCCATCTCCGTTCCTCACTCAAAGGCGAGATGGAGGCTAACAGCAGCATGAATGTTATCTATGTGTTCGGATCCATTGCCCTATTTATTTTACTGATTGCGTCTATCAACTTCATGAACCTATCTACCGCCAAGGCAGCCAAACGCGCGAACGAAGTTGGAATTCGAAAAACGGCTGGCGCGCTGCGAAGCCAGTTAGTGAGCCAATTCCTGGCCGAGTCCCTGCTGCTCTCATTGGTTTCTTCCGTGTTAGCGTTGGTGATTGCCCAACTCGCTCTCCCCTCTTTCAATACTCTTTTGAACACGAACTTGTCGTTAAACCTCGTGCAAAGCCCGGAAATAATTCTGGGGTTTGCGATGTTCACCCTTATCGTTGGTTTATTGGCTGGTCTTTATCCTGCGTTTTTTCTTTCAAAATTCAGACCCATCCAGGTACTAAAAGGAAAGGCAGTATCGGGCAGACAGGGCTTATTCCTCCGGCAAGGGTTGGTGGTTGTGCAATTTTCGATTTCAATTATTTTGATTGCGGGTACCTTTATCATCCAGGATCAGATCCATTTCATGCGAACTCAGGATTTGGGTTTTAACAAAGACCAACTGGTGGTTGTTTCCATTCGGGGGAGTGAAGGAACCAACCACTATGAAATTATTAAGCAACGCCTGTTACAAAATTCAAACGTGCTGGCGGTGTCAGCATCGGCTGAGCCTTTGGGAAGAGGTCAAAGCGTTGTCGCCACCGTACCCGAGGGATGGGATAAAAATCAAATCACTTCTGTGACAACGATCATGGCGGATCACGATTTTATCAACACACACCAAATCAAATTAATTGCCGGACGCAATTTCTATCCCAATTCTCCCTCCGACCGCGATCATGCATTTATTGTCAATGAAGCTGCCGTGAAAATGTTTGGCTGGAAAGACAATGCCTCCGCTGTTGGAAAAAAATTAAACTGGGGCCTTGGCAAGGAAGGCAATGTAATTGGTGTGGTAAGCGACTTCCATTATTTCTCACTGCACAAACAAGTGGACCCGTTGATCATTCACAATGATCCGGAATCGTATAGCTACCTCACTGTGCGCGTAAAGCCTGATCAAGGCAGTGACTGGCAACGGTCATTGGCCATGTTGGGAAGCGAATGGAAATCATTGGGGATGAAGGGAGAGTTTGACTATTTTTTTCTCGATGACGATTTTGCAAAACAATATCAGGCTGATCAGCAACTAAAAAACTTCATTAGCTATTTTTCGGTACTGGCCATTTTTGTTGGTTGCCTCGGCTTGTACGGGTTAGCCGCTTACTCAACCGAACAACGGGCAAAAGAAATTGGTATTCGCAGAGTGCTAGGCGCCTCAGTTTCCGGGCTGGTAGCACTGATGTCGAAAGATTTTTTAAAGTTGGTGTTGATCGCTAACCTGGTTGCATGGCCTTTTGCCTGGTATATTTTGAGTCAATGGCTTTCCAATTTTGCTTTCCATATTGAAATCAGTGTTGCCGTGTTTTTTCTTTCAGGGTTTATCGCCCTCCTGGTGGCCTGGTTTACGGTTGGCTTCGAATCAACAAAAGCTGCGCTTTCAAACCCGGTCGAATCCTTGCGAAATGATTAGCGAACTGATAAGCGTTGCTTACTTTAACAATGCTATCTAACGGGCAAACTCAATAGAACGACGGTTCTTTCCTGGCTGGTGACAAAAACGTAAAGACTTACTAGCGGGAATGAGGTATATTTCATCACAGATTTAAGAGAACAATGAAGGCAAAGAAAATCCCGTTTGAATTTGTACTTGAAGAATTGGATCGCTTGCACCCGAGAGTCAAACCCATGTTTGGCTGCTACGCTGTTTACGTAGGTGAAAAGATGGTATTGATTCTACGCAATCGACAAGATCACTCCGATGATAATGGTGTGTGGCTTGCCATTCCTAAAGAGCATCACCCAAGTTTGAAAAAAGAATTTCCGTGTCTGCGCTCCATCCGTCTGCTGGGTACGGCTGAGACGGTATGGCAGAACATTCCGGTTGATGCCGATGATTTTGAAGAGCTCGTACTCAAAACCTGTGGGTTAATCCTCAAAGGCGATTTGAGGATAGGGAAAGTTCCAAAACAGAAAAAGAAAAGAGATAAACCGGTTCTTGTCAAGCATCGTCTCCCGTAGGGACGCAGATGTTCATTTTCCACCCCACCTATCCTTCGGCGAGACGATGCTGGATTAGGTCTGTTACTTTTTTATTTCAGCGGTTCCTGATCCCGAGCTGATTTTTATGTCAATGTCCTTTGCGCCTAGTTGTGCTGTTTTCTGAATGCGAACATTGTCATCCCCTCCGTCTTGTATTTCTTCGGTTTTATCAAAAGGAAACGGAGCTACAATTTTTCCGTTCCTCTTGTTGACCGTCATGATTACTCTTCCTTCCATTTTATTTCCATTAAAATCCAATAGCGCATCGCCAGACCCGCTATTCACCGAAATAGCATAGCCAGGAGCAGATGCTAATTTTATAGACACATCTCCGGAACCTGAATTAAACATCCCCTTACCGGTTAATACCAATTCCTTACCGGTAATGTCCCCGCTGCCAACATTTGCCGAAACCTTGCCCTTCACATTCAACAAATTAATTTTCCCCGATCCTGAATTCGCATGCAAATCGCCTTCAGCCTTTGTAATATCCACATCACCCGAACCTGTGTTCAAATCGATATCGCCATGAAAATCGTCAATTGAAATGTTTCCGGAGCCGGTGTTAATCTTTGAGTTTCCGGTAACACTTCGCCATCGATAATTTCCGGAACCGGTGTTGCCTGAAATTTTCACCTCCATTTCACTGGCCTCAAAGTCGCCTGATCCCGAAGAAAAACGAATCTCAAGATTTTCGGGAATAATCAGTTCCCAGGATGAACTTCCCGAGTAGGATCCTCTTCCTGCGAAATCTTCTTTTAACTCCAGGGTACTCCCGTCCTGTTCCATAATCGGACGAAAATTGCTGGTAGAATAAGTGTCCGACACAGTCACCTGAACTTCGTTGGTGTTTCCTTTAATCAATTTGCAATTGCCGGAGGATGTGGAAAGACTGATTTTCTTGATACCGGAGAAAGTCTTGCTCGTTTTCTGGCCTTGAGCTGCTGAGGTCACAAGGGCTAAAAGAAAAAGGCAACAGGCTGTTTGGATAAATGTTTTCATGGTTGATTTGTATTTAAAACTATTTGGTGATAGTACCTGGAAAGAGCAAGAAGGTTGCACATTAGCAATTATTTTTTATGCTCAAAACCTTGTTGCTATTCCTCGTTATAGATCTTTTTTCAGCAACATCTAAAAGAGGATACCTCAGCTATCCTGAAAACAGCAATAAATAACCAATCTATAATAAAGTTACCAGTTGAACGGGCCGGTAGATTTTGGTCTTCACTCCGTCCGCAGGCTCTTTACGGGATCTGTAAACATTGCTTTTATGGTTTGAATGCTAATCGTGATCAATGCAACAACGAAGGTAAGCAACCCTGCGATGACGAATATCCAAACCGTTACATCAATATGATATGCGTATCCCTTTAGCCAATCCGTAATAATCAGCCATGCCATCGGTGATGCAATAACCAATGATATCCCCACTAGCATCATCAGCTCTTTGGACAATAAATTAAACAGGGAACCTAAACTCGCACCCAATACCTTTCGTATCCCAACTTCTCGGGTGCGTTGTTCCACAGTAAACATAGCGAGGCCTAATAATCCAAGGCACGAAATGAAAATACCAAGAAAGGCAAAGGCCGTGGAAAGGCTGCTTACGATCTGCTCGCTCTTGTATAATTTCTGATACTCCTCATCCGAGAACTTAAAGGTGAATGGAAATTGTGGGTTCAGGTCTCTGCAAATCTTGCCCAGGCTTGCCAGTGCCTCTTTGGTTTTACCGGATTCCGTTCTCACCATAGCCGATCCATAGGTTTGATTTTCACCCAGGCGTAGTATCAACGGGTTAATTTTTTCATGCAATGAAGTAAAATGAATATCTCTGATGATGCCCACAATCGTTCCCTTCTTTCCCCACATGGTAAAAGGCATGCCGATCGGATTTTTGTTGTTGAGAAGTTTTAATGCGGTTTCGTTTATAATATAGGCAGTTGAGTCACTTGCAAAATCTTTCGAGAAGTCCCGGCCCTCCCCCATGGAAAGTTCCATCACTTTTGTAAAATCATATCCCACATCCGCAAAAGTAAATTGCACCTTCGAGCTGGGATCCTTGCCTTCCCATAACACACCTCCCGTACCATTGGTTATTGAAGTTGGCGTTGTCGTAATACGAGTGACAGAACTTATGCCCGGCATAGTCATTGCCTGATCTTTGAAGAGGTTATACTTTTTGGGCAGGTCGCCATCCAAAGGAATAAAAATCAGGTTTGACCGGTTGTACCCTAAGTTAACAGACTGCACATAGCTAACCTGCTTTGAAACCACCATGGTGCCAACAATCAGGATGATGGAAAGCGAGAACTGAAAAACCACCAACCCTTTCCGTAACCAGATTGCCTTGCTACCAAATTTCGGAGAACCTTTCAGTACGCCCACCGGCTTGAACGAAGAAAGATACAAGGCAGGATAACTTCCGGAGACTAGACCGGTGATTGCCGCCAGCAAAAGAATAGTAAGCCAGAAAGGCGGAGACACCAACGGCATTTCAATATGCTTGTCGGTAATCCCATTAAATACGGGCAAGATCAAGGCAACCGTCAGCAAGCCAATAGCAAAGGCAATGATTACGGTAAGCAGCGCTTCGCCAATAAATTGTTTGATCAAGGAAGATCGCAAGGCGCCTGCTACTTTACGAACACCGATTTCGCGCGCCCTTTTCACCGAGCGTGCCGTGCTTAAGTTCATAAAATTGATGCAAGCGATGAGCAAAATAAAAGCCGCTACAATACTGAACAGGATTACATATTGGATGCGGCCGCCTTTCAATTCACCATTTTCAAAATGAGAGTGTAGATAGATATCACTGTACTTCTGAATGTCGAGCTCAATTCTAAAATTTTCATCTTTCGAATAAAGGTCCATTAAGGATTTGATTTTATTTCTAAATGCGCCTATGTCTGCATCCGCCCGTAGCGAAAGGTAGGTTGCCGGACCGTTATTGCCCCATTCTTTCGCCCAGCTGTTCGCCTCAAGAAAAACTTCCCAGGGAAGTATAAAATCAAATTTAGTCGAGCTGCGAGTTGAGATATTTTCAAACACTGCCGATACCACCAGGTCTTTGCTGTTCTTAAAAAGCATGCTCTTTCCCATGGCCTTTTCAGGTGAACCGAAAAAATCATTCGCCATCTTTCTTGAAATGGCAATGTTGGAAGGCGACTTCAAGGCTGTGGCAGCATCCCCTTCGATTAGGGGGTAGCTGAACATCATAAAGAAATCCGGGCTGGCATAGTTGCCCTCCTCGTTGAGTATTTTATCATTGACTTTAAACGTGGACAAGTCATTCCAGGCCATGCTGGACGCAAACTCTATTTCCGGGAATTTGATTTTCATCTCTTGCGCAAGAAGCCCCGGTGTATTATGGCCGGCATCAATCTGTCCATCGTGGTATTGCCGCTCAAAAACCGAATAAAGGTTGTTGTCTTTCTCATGGAAGGCATCAATGCCTCGCTCGTCATTTACCCAGAGGACAATAAGAAGACTGCACCCCATCCCCAACGCCAGCCCGAAAATGTTGATGGACGAGAATGATTTGTTCCTAACGATGTTTCTCCAGGCAATTGTGAAGTAGTTTTTAAGCATAGTCAGGATTTTTTAGGGTAGTCGGACTTAGTCTGAGTTAAGAGTACTGCTGCTAGTTATAAAAGGTTACAAAGATGATATTGAAAGTACTGAAATCCCCCTTTTGGGTTTATGTTTTATTTCGAAGCGATGAGGAAAAGTGAACTTATTCAATAGTGCTTCAGTATTTGGAAAAGGACTAGAATGTTTGCCTGGAATACATCGTCCCCTTCGGGAGACGATGTTAAGACATGAGGGACGCCCATAGCGTGTGACTTTGATTTTTCCGGCAACAAACATTGCTCCTTAATTAGCTTGGCTCGTGTGGTTAATCATAAAAGGAGATTTGTGAGTCTGGAAAATACCGAAACTGAAAAGAAAAAAGTCACGGAAATTCTTGATCTGTAGGATACCGCTATTTCTTCTTAATTTTAATTGGATCAAACTTTTACAACTATGACAGCAGCACATCGCCTCATCAAAAGAATTGCATATAGTAAAGAATTTTGTCATTTAGTTAGCTACGTAATCATTGGATTTGCCATTGTGGTAGGAATGGAGACCTTTCAATTACCTGATCCGTGGACGAGAGTTATTAGTGTTCTGGAATATCTCTTTCTTACTTTCTTTTCCATTGAAATTCTTTTGAGAATATTAGCAGAAGATCACCCGCTTGATTTTTTTAATCTTTTCAAGACAAAAAGAATTTCGATAAGAGGCCGCAAGAAAACAGAATTAGAAATAACGGAGCATGGCTTCTGGAATTATTTCGATTTTATTCTCATCACACTGTCTATTATCGCCTTGTTTATTAATATGTTAGTTTTTCCGGGGTTACTTCAAGTGGGAAGGCTATTTAGGATTTTCAGGATTGCTAGATTGCTAGAAATCAGTGACCATCTTCGTGAAGTCGAAAAACGCATCGCAAGTATTATCCCTACTGTATTTTCATTTGCTGCACTACTACTAATCC
>Ga0206942_1232_pt1 | contig 15574 bp, 27 predicted proteins | sample Alteio_BWOrgHeat_6_FD_153253 | JGI IMG/M metagenome (GOLD analysis project Ga0206942, IMG submission 153253) | Enriched cells from forest soil in Barre Woods Harvard Forest LTER site, Petersham, Massachusetts, United States -... | ecosystem: Environmental > Terrestrial > Soil > Temperate forest > O... | reverse complement strand
AATGGCTGGAACAACCATAAAAGTAGTCAGCTTCAGACCGACCAAAGCCGCCATTTGTGGCAAAAACTCAAAACCCACGCCCCACGTCATCTGGGAATAGGCAGCAACCGCACCTGTTACAGCAGTCATTTCAAGTAGTGTACCGAGAATATTCAAACCCAGCGAAACTTTCTTTCCGAGGCTCTTATTTTTTTCGTGACTATAGTTCCTGATATTACGATAGGTTCCATACATACTGATGGCCGTGGCTGCCGGGAATAAAATGACCTGCAGAAAAGTTTGTGTGACCAGCTCCACGCCAGCATAAAAAAACGAGAAAATACTTCCCTGAACTGCAAAGAAAGCAAATAACCGTTTTTTGGGAGGTCGTGCGTTGAGAACTTCCTGACTGGCAGATATGGGCGCCGGTGTAGGCATGAAATAACTCCTTCGATTTGTACACTGATTTCGAAGGTATTTTATAGGGATTGTCTTAAGGAAACCTTAAGCAAGGAGCGATTCCGTTATGCTTTATCAAAAATATATCAAAAAAACAAGGTCATCCTGGTCACGGCGCCTTATTTGCCAGGGCGTGTTGATAATTGCTATTTTTCATTTTTATGCTCTAAAATAAAGGCTAACGTCTTATGAACTACTTCCGGTGAACGCAAAATACGTCGATGCCCCAACCCATCTGTGGTAAAAAGCTCGCAGTGTTGATTTGCCTGTTCAAGTTCGACTGCCTGTTGATAGGGAACATCGAAATCTTTCTGATCATGAACGATGAGTATCGGTAAAGTGATTGTTTTTATCATTTTCAACAACGACAGATCATCCCATTTCCATCTGTGTCCATTGCGGTGTTCAAATTGCTTTCGCATACCTGCAACAATCTTTCGCGAGATAGACAGCTTGTCCGCAAAATCTTCAGTAATCCAGATTGCACTCGATGGACAACCAATCAGTACCAAACTGGATGTTTTTATTTTATTTTCATGCAAAGCCAATAAGGTACAGGCAGAACCAAATGAATGTGCAATGATGGCATCAATACGTCCGGCTATGCGGGTTGCGGCTCCAATCGCAGACGCAAATTCAAACATATCACTTTGTTTTCCGGAAGATGCACCGTGTGCAGGTCCATCCAAAGCCAAAACACTGTAGCCAGCGTTGACGAAAGGCTTGATGAAAGCGCCGAGTTGACTGCCTCTGCCGCCCCATCCATGCACGAGTAAAATAGTTCGCTCACCCGTCCCCCACTGATAATATTGTATTGTTTTACCTTTAATATCCAGGATAAAAGATTTTGCGCTCGCGATATGAGGTTTTTGCCATTCAGGAACAGGATGACGTGGTGGCGTCAGAAAAAAACGTAGTGCTAACCATTCCGCCAAACGAGGTGCCAGACAACCGAGTATTTTAAACATCAAACGTACCCGAAATAATTTTGCTTTAAGCGACAGACTTGTCTTCTTACCTGCTGTATATGCATTACTTACTTTTGGTTTTAAAAACTTTTGCGCCATATGCTATTCTGCTCCGTGAACGCTTGTTGTTATTAATATAGCAGTATTATGAGATGTGAGATTTTATATCTCGTAAGAAGGTGTGTCGGAATGGAGACAACATAAAAATTTCTTTTTTATGATTTTTTAAAATTATAGAAAAAGTTTTTACTTTCTGAGAATGAAAACCAGGATCACCCTGGTTTTCATTTTATTTTAAATTTAATGCAAATCGGGAAATAAATAGAAACAATTGTTACGCAGCTTCTGCGCCAGTTTCTCTACCAACCAATTCTACAATAGCCATTGGCGCACAATCACCTTTTCGATTACCACATTTCAATACACGCAAGTAGCCACCTGGGCGTGTCTTAAAATGAGGACCAATTTCATTAAACAGCTTTAAAACCATGTCGCGATCACGCAAGCGGGAAAAAGCAATTCGACGATTATGCAATGAATCAATTTTACCTAACGTAATCATTGGTTCCATATAGCTTCTAAGTTCTTTAGCCTTGGCCACTGTCGTTGTAATGAGTTCATGTTTTAGCAATGAAACCATCATGTTTTTAAACATGGCTTTACGGTGACTGCTTGTACGACTAAAATATCTACCACTTTTACGATGACGCATGACTGATCTTCCTATAATTTATTCATTTAACGACGATGGCGGCCAGTTATCCAGACGCATACCTAAAGACAAGCCATGCGACGCCAGTACGCTTTTAATTTCTGTTAACGACTTCTTGCCCAGGTTAGGGGTCTTCAACAAATCATTTTCAGTGCGCTGAATTAAATCACCAATAAAATAAATGCTTTCTGCTTTTAAACAATTTGCTGATCTGACAGTTAACTCAAGATCGTCAACAGGGCGCGTATAAATCGGATTAACCGACTGCTGATCAGTCATATCCTTTAAAATAGGCGATGATTTCAAATCAACAAAAGGTGCCAGCTGTTGCTGTAAAATAGTAGCTGAGCGGCGTATTGCTTCTTCAGGATCAAGCGTACCATTTGTTTCCAAATCTATAATCAGCTTGTCCAGGTCAGTTCGCTGTTCAACACGCGCACTCTCAACGGTGTAGGAAACCCTGCGAATCGGACTAAAGCTTGCATCCAGATGAAGAACACCAATTGCTGTTTTGCCTTCTTCTTTTGATTTGCTACGTAATGATGCAGTTTGATAAGCTCTGCCCAACACGACCTTTAAGGTCATATTGAGTTCGCCTGCATCGTTCAAGTGAGCTACTACATGCTCTGGATTGACGATTTCAACATCATGCTCGGGTTCAATATCACCCGCTAATACAGGACCTGCGCCCTTTTTGCTAACTCTGAGTAAAACTTCTTCTCGACCATGCAACTTGACAGCAATGTTTTTCAGATTTAAAAGAATCTCAACTACATCTTCCTGAACACCGGCAATCGTACCATATTCATGTAACACACCATCAATTTTGGCTTCGACAATTGCTGCGCCAGGCATTGACGACAATAGAATCCTGCGCAATGTTGTACCCAGTGTATGGCCAAATCCTCTTTCTAGAGGTTCCAGTGTAACTCTCGCATGAAAAGGACTGATTGTCTCAACAGCGATTTCTCGTGGGCTTAAAAATTCGTACGGATTATTTTGCATTATCCTCATCGCTCCAAATGTTTACTTGGAATAAAGCTCTACAATTAGTTTTTCGTAAATATCTGTCGGCAGATCAGATCGTTCAGGAATATTTTTAAATACACCTGACAATTCATTCGAGTCTACGTCAACCCATCCACAACCTGGTCTTGTTTGAGACAAGGCCAATGCACCCTGTATACGCAATTGCAGTTTTGCTCGTGGTCGAATAGATACCGTATCACCAGGATTTAACATCATGGATGGAATATTTACGCTTTTACCATTCACCAATATTGCGCAGTGAGTGACTAATTGTCTTGCTTCAGCTCTTGTTGATCCAAAACCCATTCTATAAACTACATTATCCAATCTGCTTTCTAAAAGTTTCAATAGGTTCTCGCCTGTTGAGCCTTTTAAACGGGCAGCTTTCTTAAAGTAATTCTGGAACTGACGCTCCAAAATACCATAAATGCGTCTGACTTTTTGTTTCTCACGTAACTGGCCACCGTATTCTGTTGCACGACCTCTACGAGCTCCATGCACTCCAGGCGCTACATCCAATTTGCATTTTGTATCCAGTGAACGCACACCACTCAGAAGTGACAAATCTGCGCCTTCACGTCTCGATAACTTACATCTTGGTCCAAGATATCTAGCCATTATTATTCTCCTGCATTACACACGACGTTTTTTAGAGTCACGGCAGCCATTAAAGGGAATACCAGTCGCATCTGTAATCGATAAAATTTTTAAACCTGCTGTATGCAAAGCTCTAATTGCGGATTCTCTACCAGGACCAGGACCTTTCACACGAACATGTACGTTTTTCATGCCAAAATTCTCAACAACAATCTGCGCAACCTTGCCAGCTGCCTCACCTGCGGCGTAAGGTGTAGATTTACGCGAGCCACTATAACCACAGCTTGCTGCACTTGACCAGGAAAGTGTATTACCCTGAGCATCAGTAATTGTCACGATTGTGTTGTTAAACGATGCACGTATATATGCTATTCCGTCCACAACCTGCTTCTTGACCTTTTTACGAACTTTGGTCGCTTGAGTTTGTTGAGTTCTAGATTCTGTCATTTCTTTTCATTTTCCTAGTTAACTAACTAAAATAAAGACGCTTAGTTCTTGCCTTTACGCTTACCCTTGCGTGTTCTGGCATTCGTACGTGTACGTTGGCCTCTAACAGGTAAGCCACGTCTGTGACGCAATCCACGATAAGCACCTAATTCAATTAGTCGCTTAATATTCATTGATACTTCACGACGGAGATCACCTTCAACACGAAATCGGGCAACTTCAGTACGTAAACTTTCAAGTTCTGCTTCAGAAAGATCCTTAACCCTGGTTTCAGGTCTGATCTTTACAGCTGTGCATATAGCTTCAGCTCTACTGCGTCCAACACCAAAAATGGCTGTAAGACCAATAACTATATGTTTCTGCACGGGTATATTAACACCTGCAATACGGGCTGCCATTCAAACACTCCTACAACTTACTCTATCTGACACTTTTAACTGAAAAAGTGCGTCAGTTTAATCTCGAATTAATAAAAAATCAATCTCTCAGTAAAGAATATTGAGAAAATTAACCCTGCTTTTGTTTATGCCTTTTTTCTTTACAAATTACTCTGACCACGCGATTGCGTCGAACAATCTTGCAATTCCGGCAAATCTTTTTTACTGATGCACCTACTTTCATATCCAACTCCAATTTACTACATGTCTTTTAATTAAAGTTATTTGACCAAACCCATTCCACCACCGCGCAAGTTTGCTTTCTTAAGCAATGATTCATACTGATAGGACATCATATGAGCTTGAACCTGAGCGATGAAGTCCATAACAACAACCACAATAATCAGCAAGGAAGTTCCCCCAAAGTAAAAGGGAACATTCCATGTCAGGATCATAAACTCCGGTAAAAGACAAACCAGTGTAACGTAAATCGCTCCAGCCAATGTCAAACGTGACATAACTGTATCAATATATCTGGCAGTCTGTTCGCCAGGTCTAATCCCGGGTACAAAGGCTCCCGACTTCTTCAGGTTCTCTGCAGTATCCTTGGGATTAAACACCAAGGCCGTATAAAAAAAGCAAAAGAATATGATTGCCACGGCAAACAGGAGCATGTGCAGAGGTTGACCCTGCTGTAATGCAACACCAATCGGTCCCAACCATTCCATCCCCTTAGTATGTCCAAACCACTGAGCCAACGTCGCTGGAAATAAAATGATGCTTGATGCAAATATTGGCGGTATAACACCCGACATATTAATTTTTAAGGGCAAGTGACTGCTCTTTGCAGAGTACATATTGCCACCCTGCATGCGTCGTGCATAATTTATTGTTATACGTCTTTGCCCTCTTTCAACAAAGACCACAAAAGCGACTACAGCTATTACTGCTAAAACAATGAGAAGTAGACCAACAACCTGTAGTTCGCCTTCTCTTACCTGCTCCAGTGTTCTTCCTACCGCTTCCGGTAAACCAGCAACAATACCTGAAAAAATAATGATCGAAATACCGTTGCCAATACCTCGTTCAGTAACTTGCTCGCCTAGCCACATCAAAAACAAAGTGCCTGTTACCAATGTCAACGTGGTTGTAAAATAAAAAGATACAGTTGGGTCCAAGGCAATACCATGCGCTGCAAGCATTTTTGAAACGCCAATAGCCTGAAAGGTTGCCAGTACAAGTGTCCCATAACGGGTATACTTATTTATCTTACGTTGCCCGGACTCTCCTTCCTTTCTCAACTCGGAAAGCTGTGGTGACAAAACAGTCAAAAGCTGCACAATAATAGACGCGGAAATGTAAGGCATAATTCCTAATGCAAATACACTAAAGCGCATTAATGCACCACCGGAAAACATATTGAAAAGGCCAATAATGTTATTCTGTTGAGCATTAAACATATCCTGTAAACGAATGGGATTTAAACCTGGTACAGGTATATATGATCCAATTCGAAATACGATGATTGCCAAAAGGACAAATTGCAAACGTCGCTTTAAATCAATAAGTCCCTGATTTGCATTCCCTGTTCCTGGACGATTTGTTCCCATTTACGCCTCAACTTTACCGCCAAGTGCCTCAATCGCTTTCTGAGCACCCGAGGTCACGGATACACCGCGGATTATAATCACTTTTTCCAATGTGCCAGAAGAAATAATTTTCACATTGCGTGTGTTTACACGAATCAAATCAGCTAGTCTTAAAGCATCCAGATCGATTACTTCTGACGTCACTTTATTTAAGTCTGATAAACGTACTTCTTCACACATTATTGCTTTTCTAGAGCGAAATCCTGATTTTGGAATTCTTCTCTGTAATGGCATTTGTCCACCTTCAAAGCCGACTTTATGAAAGCCGCCTGCACGAGCACGCTGTCCTTTATGGCCACGTCCACATGTTTTACCCTTACCCGAACCTATACCACGCCCTAATCTCTTTGCGGGTGTTTTTGCACCGGGGGCTGGTTTTAATGTATTGAGATTCATTCTTACATTTCCTCTACTAATAACAGATGCCTAACTTTAGTTATCATGCCACGAATGCATGAATCATCTTGTAAAACGACTGAATGACGTAATCTGCGCAAACCCAAGCCTTTAATGCATTCCTTATGTTTCGGCTGTGCTGAAATTACACTTTTAATCAAGGTTACTTTAAGCTGTCTATTTTTGCTTGGCATAATTAATTCCCAGTAATTTCTTCTACTGTTTTACCGCGTTTGGCAGCTACATGTTCAGGAGTAGTGACACCTTGCAATGCATTGAGGGTTGCTCTAACAACATTGGTTGGGTTGGTTGACCCTACAATTTTTGCCAGTACATTCCTGATTCCAAGCACTTCACATACAGCGCGCATTGCACCACCAGCGATAATTCCAGTACCTTCAGATGCAGGCTTCATAAAGACTCTGGTCGCACCGTGCTTACCATTAACCTGTGAATACAATGTTCCACCTTTAAGCACAACATGACGCATGTTTTTACGTGCCGCTTCAAGCGCTTTTTGAATTGCTACAGGAACTTCACGTGCTTTACCACGCCCGATACCTATGCGACCATTCCCATCGCCAACGACAGTAATTGCAGCAAAACTGAAAATTCTACCGCCTTTTACTACCTTGGCATTACGAGATACAGCAACCAATTTCTCTTGCATGCCGTCACTTTTTGTTGATTGATCAAAACTAGCCATTATTCTTTAGCCCTTAAAATTGTAATCCACCCTCTCTAGCTGATTCAGCTAAAGCTTTAACTCGACCATGGTAATCGTAACCGGATCGATCAAATGCAACTTTTGCAAGACCCGCAAGAAGAGCACGCTGAGCCACAAGCTTGCCAACCAATCGTGCAGCCTCGACGTTACCTGTTGATTTCAGTTGACTCTTAATCTGCTTATCAAGAGTAGATGCAGAGGCCAGCACTTTTGCACCATCATCAGATATGATCTGTGCATAAATATGTTGTGGTGTTCTATGAACACACAGGCGTACAGCATCCTGTGCGCGAATTTTCATCCGCGTTTTTCTTGCCCTGCGTTGTCTGGAAGACTTCTTGGTAATTTTCATAAATATCCTACTATTTCTTCTTGGTTTCTTTCAGCACAATAATTTCATTCGCGTAACGGATACCTTTACCTTTATAAAGCTCAGGTGGGCGTACGTTACGAATCATTGATGCAATATGTCCTACCAGATGTTTATCTGTACCCTTCACCAATATTTCTGTTTGGCTAGGTGTTTCGATTACCACACCTGCGGGTGCTTTAATTACGACAGGGTGTGAATACCCTACTGTTAAATTTAGCTCACTGCCTTTAACCTGGGCACGAAAACCTACACCAACCAGTGTCAGCTTACGTTCAAAGCCATCTGTAATGCCTTTAACGTTATTTGCAAATTTAGCTCGCTCAGTAGCAACAATTGATTTATTCAATTTAAGCCCTGATCCTGAACGGCAATATCCGGCATCCGAATTTGGCCTGAATTTCACAGAACCCTCTTCAACCTGAGCCAGTACAGCGCGATGCAGTGAAATACTCATTTGGCCATTTGGCCCTTTAATATGTATATCGTGTCCCTGAATTGTTACATTAACATCTTTAGGGACAGCTACTGGTTTTCTACCTACTCTTGATGTGGCCATTTTCTCTCCGACTACTCGACCGTACACAATACTTCACCACCCAACTTTTGCGCACGCGCTGAGCGTTCGGTCATGACACCTTTGGATGTTGATATAATAGCGATACCCATTCCTGCGCGGACGATCGGTAACTTGTCAGCACTTCTATAAATACGCAGGCCATTGCGACTGATACGCTTTATTTTTTCAATGACAGGGCGACCCAGATAATATTTCAGGATGACGCTTATATTTGTTTTGCCATCATCCGCTTTAAGTGTTTCATAAGAAGTGATGTAACCTTCTTCTTGTAAAACCTTTAAAATAAGGACTTTTAATTTTGATGCTGGCATCGTGATTTGTTTCTCACCCACCATCTGCGCATTTCGTATGCGTGTTAACATATCCGCAATCGGATCTTGCATTGACATTTTATATACCCCTAACTTTCTGCAAACACTATTACCAACTAGCTTTATGCATCCCCGGAACCAGGCCGTTCATCACAGCTGAACGCATGTGTATACGGCATAAGCCCGTCAGGCGATTATACGCTCTTGATCTGCCACATTGACGGCAACGATTACGCTGACGACAATAGCTTGAATCCCGAGGTAACTTCTGAAGCTGATGTTCTGCATTTATCCGATCCTCGTCACCTGTATGTGGACTGGATATCAAAACTCTTAATTTCTCACGATTTGATTTATGTTTCCTAACTAATGCAGATCGCTTTATTTCACGTTGTACCATTGAAGTTTTTGCCATAGCGGTTCTAACCCATGTCTTTTTCTTTAAATGGAAAATCGAATGCTTCTAACAAAGCATACGCTTCTTTATTTGTTTTAGCAGAGGTAGTAATAGTAATATCAAGACCACGCAATGCATCAATCTTGTCATAGTCTATCTCTGGAAAAACAATTTGCTCTTTGAAGCCAAGGCTATAATTACCTCTGCCATCAAACGACTTGATACTTAAACCACGAAAATCACGTACTCGAGGCAGTGCAATACTAACAAGCCTATCTAAAAACTCGTACATTCTTTGCCCTCGTAATGTCACCTTGCATCCGATAGGCCAACCTTCTCGCACTTTGAATCCAGCAATCGATTTACGCGCTAAAGTGACTACCGGCTTCTGGCCAGCAATTTTTTCCAAATCACCTACGCCCGAAGTAATGACCTTCTTGTCGTCCATTGCTTCGCCGAGACCCATATTCAATGTTATCTTGTTAATGCGAGGAACTTGCATAACAGATTTATAGTTAAACTTGCTTTTTAGCTTTTTTACTACTTCTTTCTGGTAATACTCTTGCAATCGCGCCATAACCCACCTGTTCTACACATCAACTACTTCATCAGTAGATTTGAGATAACGCACATTTTTCCCACTTTCCAATGTGCGCACACCAACACGCGTCCCCTTCCCGGATACCTGATCAAGCAGCATCACATTAGAACGATGAAGCGGACGCGTTTTAATAATAATTCCGCCTTTATCACCCGTATTTGGATTAGCTTTCACGTGTTTTTTGGCTGTATTAATACCGTCAACAACTAGCATTTCACAATTCTTGAGGACTGATAAAACTATACCCTTTCTACCCTTGTCCTTCCCGGCAATTATAATAACTTCATCGCCCTTCTTTATTTTATTCATGCTTCACTCTCTATAAATAAATGCTTATAAAACTTCAGGCGCCAATGAGATAATTTTCATGAAGTTATCACCACGTAATTCTCGGGTAACGGGTCCAAAGATACGTGTTCCAATCGGTTGCATCTGAGCATTTAGTAATACAACCGCATTTTCGTCAAAACGTATAAGAGATCCATCAGGACGTCTGATACCTTTACGTGTTCTTACGATCACGGCATTTAGTACTTCACCTTTTTTTACTTTACCTCTGGGTATCGCTTCTTTCACACTGACTTTAATAACATCGCCAATACCAGCATACCTACGACGTGAGCCACCCAGTACTTTAATACACATCACTCGACGCGCGCCACTGTTGTCCGCCACGTCTAGGATCGTCTGCGTCTGAATCATGCTTAACTCCAATTTACGACGGAAACAAGGCCGTCAATAGTATCACGTTTATTTTAAAAATAAAGAAATTATGTTAAAAAACAATTATTCTTCCTAATATCAGACAACTTCTTTATCAGCCTGATTAAGTACTTGTAGCAACTTCCAGGATTTTGTCCTGGATATTGGACGACACATTTGTATCTCAACGGTGTCTCCAATTTTGCAGGCATTGTCAGCATCGTGAGCATACATTTTTGAGAACTTGCGCATATATTTGCCATATAACGGATGCATAACTTTACGCTCAACTTGAACTACAATTGTCTTATCCATCAAATTGCTTACTACTTTCCCAACCACAGTACGGGCAAGGGATTTTTGCTCTACATTCATAATCATGAGCCTTCTTTTTCATTTAAGATTGTCTTGATACGAGCTATATCTCTTCTTAGCTTTCTGAAAAGATGTGTTTGCGTTGTTTGGCCTAACCCTCGTTGCATACGCAAGTTAAAGATTTCTTTCAAAATCAAAACCTGTTCGCTGTGGAGCTCTTCCAATGATTTGGTTCTCAATTCGTTAGCTTTCATTACATTATCGTCCGACTTTCAAATACAGTTTTAACCGGCAACTTATCAGCTGCTAACCTTAATGCTTCACGCGCCAAATCTTCTGAAACGCCTTCAATCTCAAACATCATTCGACCTGGCTGAACCAATGCAACCCAATATTCAACACTTCCCTTTCCACTACCCATACGAACTTCCAATGGTTTTTTTGATATTGGTTTGTCTGGAAAAATTCTAATCCAGATCTTACCACCACGCTTGATATGGCGAGACATTGCTCGACGTGCAGCTTCAATTTGACGCGAAGTAATCCTGCCCAGCTCAACTGCTTTTAGTCCGAACTCACCAAAACTCACCTTGCTGCCTCGAGTCGCAACACCACGATTTCGACCTTTAAATTGTTTGCGGTATTTAGTCCGCTTCGGCTGCATCATTTTTACTTCTCCTGTTTAGCGGAAGTTTTTTCTGCCGCACCTTCAGCTTGATCTTTATCACCGATCACTTCACCTTTGAATATCCAAACCTTCACACCGATTACACCATAGGTGGTAAAGGCTTCAGCTGTACCATAATCAATATCTGCACGCAGTGTATGTAAGGGAACCCGGCCTTCTTTATACCATTCGCAACGGGCAATTTCAGCACCGCCGAGACGACCACTTACACGAATCTTTATCCCTTTGGCGCCTGCTTTCATCGCTGTTGTTACTGCACGTTTCATAGCACGCCTAAACATAACGCGCTTTTCAAGCTGTTGTGCGACTGCCTCTGCAACTAATTTGGAATCCAGTTCAGGTTTACGAACTTCTTCAATACTGACATGTACAGGAACATTAAGAATTTTGTGGATTTCATCACGTAATGTTTCAACTTCCTTGCCACTCTTTCCAATAATGACGCCTGGACGTGCAGAGTAAACTGTAATTTTTGCGTTTCTTGCAGGTCGATCTATCTGAATCTGGCTAATACCTGCCTGAGCCAATTTCTTATATAAATATTCACGAACCTTGATATCAGCGCAGAGCGTATCTGCAAAATCCTTCGATGGTGAATACCATCTGGATGACCAGTCCTTGACTATACCCAAGCGTATGCCTGTAGGGTGAACTTTCTGACCCATTAGTTTTTCTCCTCGTCAGACACGATAACAGTGATGTGGCAGGTTGGCTTCAAGATTCTACAACCCCGTCCTTTTGCTCGAGCATGCATACGTTTAAAGGTTGTACCTTGATCAGCAAAAATAGTCTTTACTTTTAAACCATCAACATCTGCACCCGCATTGTGTTCTGCATTTGCAATCGCTGATTCAAGTACTTTTTTAACAATGAATGCTGCTTTTTTAGTACTAAATCTTAATAAATCCAATGCCTGCACAACAGATTTCCCCCTGATCTGATCGCAGATCAAGCGGCATTTCTGCGCAGATAGCCTAGTATGCTTTAATCTTGCTGCGACTTCCACCATTTACCCCCTGCTTATTAATCCCGGTTACTTCAATTATTTCTTTTCGTCGCCTTTGACTTTTTTATCGCCAGAGTGGCCCTTGAAAGTTCTTGTTGCTGCAAACTCTCCCAACTTGTGACCTACCATATTCTCAGTAACAAATACTGGAATATGCAGTCTGCCGTTATGGACTGCTATGGTGATACCAACCATTTCAGGCAATATCATTGACCTGCGAGACCAGGTTTTAATAGGTCTTTTATTGTTGGATGCAATGACTTCATCCACTTTTTTCATCAAATGTAAGTCTACAAATGGTCCTTTTTTAACTGAACGTGGCACTTTTATACCCTCATCTAAATTATCGATGAATTAATTAGTTACGGTTTCTGCTACGAACAATGTATTTATTCGTACGCTTGTTTTTACGTGTTTTATAACCTTTAGTTGGAACACCCCATGGACTGACAGGATGACGGCCACCTGATGTTTTACCTTCACCACCACCATGTGGATGATCGATTGGATTCATAGCAACACCACGAACAGTAGGACGTACACCACGTCTTCTACTGGCACCCGCATTTCCAAGTGATTTCAAGTTATGCTCTGAATTGCCAACCTCACCAATTGTTGCACGGCAATCCGCCAGAATTCTTCTCATTTCACCCGAGCGTAATCTGACAGTCGCATAAATACCTTCACGCGCGATCAACTGTACTGAGGTACCGGCACTACGTGCAAGCTGAGCACCCTTGCCTGGTTTCATTTCCAAACAGTGAACTGTAGAACCGATTGGTATATTTGCCAATGGTAAACAGTTACCGATCTTGATAGAAACATCGGCACCGGAAGCGATTTCGTCACCCGCTTTCAAGCCATTTGTAGCTACAATGTACCTCCTTTCGCCATCAGCATACAGTACCAGAGCTATATTAGCACTACGATTTGGATCATATTCCAGACGTTCAATACGTGCAGACACACCGTCCTTATTACGTTTGAAATCAATCATACGATAGCGTTGCTTATGACCTCCACCAATATGTCTGCAAGTAATTCTTCCTGCATTATTACGACCACCCGTTTTTTTCTTTTTTGTGACTAAAGATGGATAAGGTTGCCCTTTATGCAATTCCTTATTTGTCACTTTTACAACAAAACGTTGTCCTGCCGAGGTCGGTTTAGCTTTTTGTAATGGCATATATTCCTCAATACTCAATTTTGCTACTTGTTCCTTGTCTTTTTTTAATTAAAGACAGAAAATCGCGCTATTATAATGCCGCAGTAGCAAATGCCAAGTACTTTTTGCACCTACAGCAATATATTTACTAAATTTTTAACTTTGCTTATCTAAAGCAGACATAATTAGTCTAACGATATTTAATAGGGGGTCAGTCTCTTTAATATGCCATAAATCACTCTGGCATTTAATTATGCTTGTCCACCTGCAAAATCAATTTGTTGTCCTGATTCCAATGTAACATACGCTTTCTTCCATACCTTACTACGCCCTTGAATGTTGCCAAAACGTTTTGGCTTGGTTGTTACATTTAAAATTCGAACAGCCTCAACTTTTGTCTTGAACAATAATTCAATCGCTTCCTTAACATCACGCCTAGTCGCGCAATGTGCAACTTTAAACACATATTCACCACGCTTCTCAGTCGCAATAGATGCTTTTTCTGACATGTGTGGCGATAGAATAACCTTTAAAAGACGCTCTTGTTTCATTTTAACAACTCCTCAAGCTGCTTAAGTGCTGCAACAGTAATCAGAACCTTTTCAGCACCAACCAGACAGACAGGGTCGACTGCTGCCACATCCCGAACTTCTATGTATGGCAAATTACGAGCAGCCAAATAAAGATTCTCATCGACAGCTTCAGTAATAATCACAACATTTTCACCCATTTTCATTTCAGCCAAAGTTTTAAGCAGGTTTTTGGTTTTGGGTGTTTCAGCCAGAAAAGATTCAGTAACAACCAGTCTTTCCAATCGCAGCAATTCGGAAAGAATAGAGCGAATAGCACTACGATACATTTTTTTATTTACTTTCTGTTCATAGTTACGCGGCTTCGCAGCAAATACAACACCACCCTTACGCCAAATAGGGCTTCTAATAGTACCTGCACGTGCTCTACCCGTTCCTTTTTGACGAAACGGTTTTACACCACCGCCACGAACTTGTGAACGTGTTTTTTGAGCAGCTGTACCGGCCCTGCCTGCAGCAAGAAAAGCAGTGACAATCTGATGAATCAGGGGTTCGTTAAATTTACAGCCGAAAACAGCGTCAGCTACTTCAATTTTTGCTTTCTTTGAACCTAATAAATTGAGTTCCATTACTTGGCTTCTCCACTTTGCTGTGCCTTAACAGCCGGACGGATGATTACATCAGAACCTGGAGCACCGGGTACAGCCCCTCTAATTAATATAAGATTTCTGTCAAGATCAAGGCGCACAACTTTTTGTAACTGTACAGTACGCTGTTTATCACCCAGATGACCCGACATTTTCTTGCCTTTAAATACCTTACCTGGAGACTGGCGCTGTCCAATAGATCCTGGTACGCGGTGAGACAAGGAGTTACCGTGGGTAGCATCCTGACCTGCAAAATGGTGACGCTTGATTGTGCCAGCAAAACCTTTACCTTTTGTCGTGCCAGTTACATCCACAAACTGATCAACGCTAAAGAGATCTACTTTCAACTCAGCTCCGACAGTAATCCCATCAGCCTCATTGTTGTCAGTTCTGAACTCCCACAACCCCCGGCCTGGCTCAGTACCAGCTTTTGCATAGTGTCCAGCCATTGGCTTGTTAACTCTTGATCGCTTGCGCGTACCTGTTGTTATCTGAATAGCACTATAGCCATCACTGTCCACTGTTTTAATTTGTGTAACGCGATTGGGTAATATTTCAATCACAGTAACGGGAATGGATACACCATCTTCGGTGAATACTCGAGTCATTCCACATTTTCGTCCGACTAAACCTACGGTCATTGTTTTCGCCTCAAAACTGGCATTACAGCCTAAAATTAATCTTCTGCATCAACACTGATTTGCACATCTACACCTGCCGCCAAATCAAGCTTCATAAGGGCGTCAATAGTTTTATCCGTTGGTTGATTGATATCAACAACACGCTTATGTGTGCGGAGCTCGTACTGATCACGCGCATCCTTATCAACGTGCGGCGAAATCAGCACTGTATAACGTTCAATTTGTGTTGGCAAAGGGATTGGACCTCTAACCTGAGCCCCTGTACGCTTTGCCGTTTCAAC
>Ga0206942_1228_pt1 | contig 15589 bp, 14 predicted proteins | sample Alteio_BWOrgHeat_6_FD_153253 | JGI IMG/M metagenome (GOLD analysis project Ga0206942, IMG submission 153253) | Enriched cells from forest soil in Barre Woods Harvard Forest LTER site, Petersham, Massachusetts, United States -... | ecosystem: Environmental > Terrestrial > Soil > Temperate forest > O... | reverse complement strand
GCTTTCAGGTGGTTGCCAGGTGATTGACGAAGAAGGATTCAGACATGGCGTGGGTATTATTCTGGTGAACGCCAAACGTCAGCTATTTCTGGCGAAACGCATAGGCAAACCGGCCTGGCAATTTCCACAAGGTGGAATGAAAGAAGCTGAAACACCGGAAGAAGCCATGTACCGTGAGTTAAAAGAAGAAATTGGTCTGCTCCCGGAATCTGTCAAAATTCTCGCTAGCACAAGACGATGGCTGCGTTATCGATTACCGAAAAGTCTTATTCGCCATCATTCCCAACCGCTTTGTATCGGTCAAAAGCAAAAATGGTTTTTGCTGCGCATGGTGGGACCGGACGATGCGATCAATCTGACAGACACGGAGAGTCCCGAGTTTGATGCCTGGGCATGGGTTTCTTACTGGTACCCGTTGACACAGGTTGTGGCATTTAAACGGCGTGTGTACAGCATGGCGATGAAAGAATTTGCTAGAATTGTATTGTCACGGCGATTTTGGGATAAGGATTAGTATTGGATGAGGCAGCTCACACGAGCTTGTCATGCCAGCATGCTTTTAGCTGGCATCCAGAATTCCTTATTGATATCTTGCATAAGGACACTGGATGCCAGCTAAAAGCATGCTGGCATGACAAGCATATAACTGGCTAGTTTATACAGTAGTAGTCAGGTTAGGTTACTGGAGCGGGGACCATGCTGAGAACTCTGCGACGGATTATTCATGAAGTGTCAAACGCACAAGACTTTAAAGACGCGCTGGATATCATGATCAAGCGTGTTGCCAAAGTACTTGAAACGCCCGCCTGTTCTATTTTCCTGCTTGATCGTCGTCACGGTGAATATGTTTTAATGGCCACCCGAGGCTTGAATCCGGAAGCGGTAGGTCAAGTGCGTATTTCACTGGATCAGGGTCTCGTGGGTTTTGTCGGTGATCGTGAAGAACCACTCAATCTGGAGGATGCAAGCCAGCACGCCCATTTTCTTTTTATTCCTGAATTGAAAGATGAGAAATACAAGGCTTTTCTGGCGGCTCCCATTATTTATCACAGACAGGTATTGGGTGTGTTCGTCGTGCAGCGTTTAGACGCCAGGCGTTTTGACGAATCGCAGGAAGCTTTTCTGGTCACGGTGAGCGCGCAACTCGCAGCGATTATTGCGCATGCTGAAGCGACGGGTGAAATCGCGAGACTGTACAATGCAAAGGCGGGTCGTGACCGGGAAAATACGTATTCGGGGATACCCGGTGCGCCGGGTATTGGAATCGGTGTGGGAGTGGTTTTGTTTCCCATGCTGGATTTATCGGCTGTTCCTGATCGGGAACCTTCCGATATCGATATGGAAATTCGTTTGGTGGAAGTGGCGTTGGCTGCAGGTCGTGAAGATTTCCGTGTGTTAAGTGAAAGACTTTATCCCAACTTGCCATTGGAAGAACGTTCCCTGTTTGACATCTATCAGCGCATGCTGGACACAACGGATCTTGGTGCTGAAATCATACAGGCTATTCGGCGTGGTAACTGGGCGCAGGGTGCATTGCGTGAAGTGATCGAGTCGCATGTCGTGCGCCTGGAAAATCTCGATAACGAATATTTGCGTGAACGCGCCATTGATATCAAGGATCTGGGTCATCGAGTGCTGGCCTATTTGCAGCGGAATGAACGTGTTTTGCCGCAATATGCTGAACGTTCCATTTTAATTGGCGAAGAACTGACAGCAGCGGATCTTGCGGAAGTGCCGGAAGGATGCCTTGCCGGTGTTGTCTCGGGTAAAGGGTCGAGCAGTTCGCATGTTGCGATACTGGCGCGAGCGATGGGCGTGCCAACGGTGATGGGCGTTAGCGATTCGCCTATTTGTGACATGCAAGATAAAGACATCATTATTGACGGTTATTATGGCCAGATTTATCTATCGCCGAATACGCACTTGCGTGAAGAATTTCAGAAGCTCGCGCTCGAGGAGCATGAGTTGACGGCATCGCTTGAAGCGCTCCGCGATGAAGCAGGGCAGACAGCGAATGGTGAGCGCGTGTCACTGATGGTCAATATGGGACTCGGTGCGGATGTGGGGCTATCACTCGCTGCGGGAGCAGAAGGTGTGGGTTTATACCGCACAGAGACACCGTTTCTGGTGCGCGACAGTTTCCCGACGAGTGAGGAGCAGCGCGTTTTATACCGTCAGTTACTGACATCCTTTTCACCGCGCCCGGTCACCATGCGTACGCTGGATATTGGCGGCGATAAGGCACTTCCGTATTTTCCATTGAAAGAAGATAACCCCTTTCTCGGCTGGCGTGGCATTCGTATTACGCTGGATCATCCGGAAATTTTTCTGACGCAGGCGCGTGCCATGATGCGTGCGAGTGAGGGTTATCACAATTTGCGTATCCTGTTACCGATGGTGACGGATGTCAGCGAAGTGGATGAAGCGATGCGTTTGTTGAAAAAAGCCTGTGCTGACGTATCTGAAGAAGGATTTGATATTGTCATGCCGGAAGTGGGGGTGATGATTGAAGTGCCTGCAGCGGTTTATCAGGCGCGTGCTATTGCGAAACGCGTTGATTTTTTATCGGTTGGCAGTAATGATTTAACGCAATATATTCTGGCGGTTGATCGTAACAATTCACGCGTGGCCAGTTTATTTGATTCATTGCATCCAGCGGTTTTACGCGCGCTGATGCAGGTGGTGGAAGGTGGGCATCAGGAAGGTCGCCGCGTGAGTATTTGCGGGGAGCTTGCGGGTGATCCGGCCGCTGTTTTATTACTGGTTGCGATGGGGTTTGATTCGCTCAGTATGAGCGCCTGGTCGCTCTCCCGGATCAAATGGGTGATTCGTCAGTTTACCAGACAAAGAGCCTGTCAATTGCTGGAAGAAGTGCTCGGGATGGAAAGTGTTGTGATGATACGTTGCCACATGGAACTCGCGCTGGAACAGGAAGGGTTGGGTGGTCTTGTTCGGGCGGGGAGGCGGTAAATTCCTCTGGAAGAAAGTCAAAAAACTTGTTATTAATCAATAAGTTATATACTTTCAAAAAAAATTTTTTTAAGGGAAAAAACAAAATTATTAGTATAATCAATAAGATATAAAAATAGTGATGTTTGCAGACGTGAATACAGACGTGAAATATTTAATATATTCAATAAGTTAGATGCTTACTTTGATTTACGCAACAAGGCCATTTGTGAATAAGCATTATAAATAACGCGGAGAACCGTTTTTATGTTAATCATTTATCTCATCATTGGCGTCTTCGCCGGTATTGCTTCCGGACTATTCGGTGTAGGCGGGGGCGTTGTTGTCATTCCTGCATTATCAAAAACATTTACGTATGAGGCCAGTATCCCGCCGTTTTATAACATGCAAATGACAGTCGGGACCTCGCTTGCCATTATGATTTTTACCGCGATGTCGGCTTTGTATGCGCACCATAAACGCAAGGCTGTGCGTTGGGATTTGTTTCGTTCGATGTTGCCAGGTTTGATGGCAGGATCCATACTGGGTGCCATCATTACGCATTTTCTGCCATCGGCTGACTTGAAAATTATTTTTGGCGTGTTTCTCGTCTTTGTCGGTATTCGTCTGATCAGGAGTAAACCGGTAAATCATCATGAAAAAAAACTATCGTTAAACGTCATTCGATTATCATCCTTGCTGATTGGTATATTGTCCAGTTTACTCGGTGTAGGCGGTGGGACATTGCTGGTGCCTTTTTTATTGCGGTGCAAGCTTGATATGCGGGAGGCAACGGGAACATCAATTGCTTGTGGATTATCCATCGGAATTGTTGCAACGATTTGTTTCATGCTGGCGGGACTTTCTTCTGTCAGACACATCGCCTGGAGTACAGGTTATATTTACTGGCCAGCGTTTGCCGGTATCGTCATTGCAAGCGTTTTGCTCGCGCCTGTTGGTGCCATACTGGCACACAAATTACCGAAAGAATTATTAAAGAAGGGTTTCGGCTGGTTTTTATTGGTGATGGCTTGTGATATGTTGTTTTTCAAATAATTTGCAAGGTTATATTGATGTTAACGTACCCCACAATCAATCCCGTTGCGCTTCAGTTAGGTCCACTGTCCATTCACTGGTATGGATTGATGTATCTCGCGGGTTTTATCGCAGGATGGGCGTTGCTTGTCATGCGTGTGAAACGTTCGCCACGCGGGTTTCAGCCTGATCAGATTTCCGATATTTTATTTTATGCAGCACTCGGCATTATTCTCGGCGGGCGTCTGGGTTATATGCTTTTTTATCAACTGGATGACATGATTCATTATCCGCTGCATGTGTTTCAGATCTGGCAGGGCGGTATGTCTTTTCACGGCGGCTTGCTGGGGGTCATGATTGCGATGTGGCTGTATGCGCGTAAAACCGGAAAATCATTTGCGGATATCACGGATCTCATTGCACCGGTTGTGCCAATCGGGCTCGGTTGTGGGCGCATCGGTAATTTTATTAATGGTGAATTATGGGGTCGTGTCACCGATATGCCCTGGGGAATGATTTTTCCAACAGGCGGCGATTTACCTCGTCATCCATCCCAATTGTATGAATTTATGCTGGAAGGCGTCGTGTTGTTTCTGGCGCTGTGGTTTTTCTCAAAAAAAGAACGGCCGCGCTGGGCGGTTTCGGGATTATTTCTTTTGTTATACGGTCTATTTCGTTTTACCGTTGAATTTTTTCGGGAACCGGATATTCAAATTGGTTTTGTTGCATTTGGCTGGATGTCAAAAGGACAATTGTTGTCGATTCCGATGATTCTGGCAGGTGTTATCCTGATGATTTATGCGTATGCGAGGAAAAAAATATGAAGCAATATCTGGATTTTTTGCGTTACATTCGTGAAAACGGCGTTCAAAAAACAGATCGAACTGGAACAGGTACGTTAAGTGTTTTTGCTTATCAAATGCGGTTTGATTTGAGCAAGGGATTTCCATTGGTCACGACAAAAAAATTGTCGTTACGCAGTATCATTCACGAATTGCTATGGTTTTTGAAAGGTGATACCAATATTCGCTATTTAAATGAAAATAAAGTCACGATTTGGGATGAATGGGCGGATCAAAAGGGTGATCTGGGTCCAATCTATGGAAAACAATGGCGCGCGTGGGAAACAACAGATGGAAAAACCATTGATCAAATAAGTGAGGTCATTCGTCAAATTAAAACAAATTCAAATTCCCGGCGTTTGATTGTGAGTGCATGGAATGTGGGTGATTTACATAAAATAAAAGTGTCGCCTCCACCGTGTCATTTGCTGTTTCAGTTTTATGTGGCAAATAATAAATTATCCTGTCAGTTGTATCAGCGTTCAGCCGATTCTTTTTTAGGTGTGCCGTTTAATATTGCATCCTACGCATTGCTGACACATCTTGTTGCCGCACAATGTGATCTGGAAGTCGGTGAATTTATCTGGTCGGGTGGTGATTGTCATCTTTATCTTAATCATCTGGAGCAGGCTGATTTGCAATTGACTCGCACGCCACATGCATTACCGCGATTGATGATCAAATCAAAACCTGCCTCGATTTTTGATTACAGAATAGATGATTTTGAAATAGTGGATTATGAAGCGCATCCGCATATCAAGGCGGAGGTGGCAGTATGATGCGTTATTATATGGCCATTATGTTAACTTGTATCAGTGTACGTGTTATGGCTGAAACGGAAAGCCATGGATGTCTTCCTCTGGAAATGAAAAGTGAAAATAAGGAAATTGTTTTACCGGGCCCTGATGATCCGCACACCAATAAACTTTATATTTTTAAAAATCTCTCGACGAAAAGTATCTGGCTGGATCATCCGGTGTTGCATCCTTCCGTGAGTGCGGGCTGGTCTTCCTATTTGCGAATGGGTCATTCTTCGGCGTTATCGGTGAATCGCAAGAATTTTAATTTAAGTTGTGCGGTGATTCAGCCCGGTAAGCTGGAATATCTTGATTGTGCCAAGGTAATTTCAATTTGTGAGCCGAAAGATGTGAATTATAAATCTTCTCGCAAGGGAACTTACTGGTTGTCGGAAGACAAGCCGTGGGATGATTTGATGGCGGCGCTGGCGAAGCGGGGGGTTGGGATTACATGATACGTCTTATTGATGAATTTCGATGGACAATGAATAATATAAGACATTTTGAGAGACAAAATCAGAAAGAGGATGCTTTGATATTTACTGGAATTTTCATCGGATATGTAGGACTGGCTGGATTATTTTGGAAAGCAAATTCCAGGAATGATAAAAATGAGTTACCCTCTATTTCCGCAGTACCTGATGTAGAAAAAGAAAAAGAAGAAAAAAAATTCAAACCTTAAAATTACAATTTTACTGTCATGCCAGCATGCTTTTAGCTGGCATCCAGCGTCTTTAAGGACACTGGATGCCAGCTAAAAGCATGCTGGCATGACAGAGTCGTGAACGGTTACCATTGCGCGTCAATCGATGATCAGGATCGAATGCATCGAGAGAAAGTCCAGGCATGATAATTTGACTGATTGTTTGACCGAGTCTGAAATTTTCCCACACAGCATGCCAGGATTTGGCGACACGATCCGATTCTTCCAGCACGATATAATCAATGTGTTGATCTTGCAACAATTTGGCGGAAACCAGTCCTGATGGACCCGCGCCAATCACGACCGTATTGTAGTGAGTGATTTGACGTGAAAAACACATTATTTATCTCATGATTCAGGAAAAATTAATTTAATCTGCGTACCTTTTTCAGGCGTACTCGTAATCGTGATGGATCCATGATGCAACTCGACAATCGATTTAACAATCGGCAGTCCAAGACCTACTCCGCCTGCAGAACGTGCGCGTGCAGAATCAATTCGATAAAAACGATTAAATAATTTGGGAATATGTTCAGCGGCAATTCCGATTCCAGTGTCTTTTAATGTGATTTCAACAGTATGATCCAATTGTCTGGTTGTAAAATGAATCGATCCATTTTCAGGCGTATATTTCAATGCATTGGATAAAAGATTGCTGAGCATGCGTTCAAACATAATTGTATTGACATGCAGTGTGGCGTCGCCTTCACTTGTTATACGTATATTTTTTTCATCCGCCATGGCTTGATAAAATTCGCTGATTAATGTGATTTCATTCAAGACACTGATCTGTTCTTTTCGAATGTCCAGTTTCGGATTTTCAGTGCGTGCCAAAAATAAAATATTTTCAATAATCTGTGAAAGACGCTGCAATTCTTCCAGATGCGATTCCAGTACTTCACGATATTCCGCGATCGTATGAGTGCGAGAGAGTACAATTTCCGCTTCACCCATTAAATTATTGACGGGCGTGCGTAACTCATGCGCGAGATCGCCCGAAAATTGTGTGAGATGTGTCACGGCATTTTCAATGCGCGCGAGCATTTCATTAAAGGCCATTCCAAGGCCGGTTAACTCTTTCGGCCAGCATTTGGGATCGATGCGTTGATGCAGGGAGCTCACAGTGATTTTGTGAGTCGCTTCGGTTAAACGATTCAAACTGCGCGTCGCACGATTGGCAATCAGATAACCGAGTGCAATGGCAATCAGCATGATAGACGATAATGTGAGCGCGAGAATTTTACTGTAGTAATTGATCACCGCTTGCTGATAGGTAATATCGAGCGCAACCTGGATGATCACGGGTTTTTGAGTGTGACCGAGATAACTTTTAACTTGCATCAATACGAATTTATTAGTTGGCGAATTCCAGTGGACGACTTTTTTTTCATTATTGTCCGGCGGGTTTTTAAAACAGTCTGCCTGACTTAACGCTTTGCCAAAATGGGGTGTCTGTAAAATAGTGCGATTTTTTTCATCGAGCATGCGAATATAAAAACGATATTCGGAACTGGTTTCAATGTAGGAATTGTCAATGACTTCTTGTTTTAACGCGAGTAGATTTTCGGGCTGGTTTTCCAGAAGTTTGCTTAATATCGCTGTTTCATCCGATAAAAATTGCTTGTTTGCATGATGCAGAATATGCATGGTCGTCAGATAGAAAAATAATGAGATGACAATCAGCAATAATATGGTTGTTAATCCATAAAAAAATGTCAGTCGTGTTTTAATCGAATAATGTTGAAAGGGAAAGTTATCGTTGCTCAAGCATGTATCCTATTCCACGAACACTGTGGATGAGTTTGATTTCATACGGATCGTCAATTTTTTGTCGGAGACGACGAATCGCAACGTCAACAATATTGGTATCGGTATCAAAGTTTATATTCCAGACGTGTGAGGCAATGAATGTGCGAGACATGACTTCGCCCTGATGTTGCGCGAGAAATGTCAGCAGGGAAAATTCCTTGGGCGTTAGATCCAGTTTTTGTGAGCCGCGTGTTGCGCGGTGTTCGATGAAATTGATGGTAAGGTCTGCAATCATCAAATGAGTGCTTTGTTTTGCAGGCGTGCGGCGCAACAGAGTGCGGATGCGTGCAAGCAATTCTGAAAACGCAAAAGGCTTGATGAGGTAGTCATCAGCGCCCAGTTCAAGTCCCTTGACTTTTTCTTCAACGTCATCGCAGGCTGTTAAAAATAAAACGCGTACATCCGGATGGGATCGGCGAATTTCTTTTATCACGCCCCAGCCATCGAGTTTCGGTAACATGACATCCAGAATGACAAGATCGTAGTCCTGTGTGCGAACAAACTCCAGACCATCCAGCCCATTGGATGCAATATCCACGACAAAGCCGTTTTCGATTAATCCGGCGGATAAATACGCTGCGGTCTTGTCTTCATCCTCAATTACCAGAATTCTCATGAATGCACCTTTTGTATCCAGTGTGTGCGTCAGGATAGCAGAATTTTAGCGATCTGGGTATTGGCTCCTGGTAGTTCTCCCCTCTATCTACGTTCCTGATGATGTGGTTATAGTAGAGATATACCGGTCGTATTCATTCGATAGAAAAGGATATCCAATGAAAACACGTAAACTAGGCAATACGGATCTTGAACTGACAGAACTGGGTTTTGGTGGTTTGGCGGTGGGTAATTTATATCGTCCAACCGGACACGATGAGGCGTATGCTGCGATTAAAGCTGCTTGGCATGGCGGTGTTCGCTACTTTGATACAGCGCCTTCGTATGGATATGGCCTGAGTGAAAGACGGATAGGCGATGCGTTGCGCGAGTTTGATCGTGCGAGTTATGTGATTTCGACGAAAGTCGGTCGTTTATTGATTCCGGATGCGAGTCCCAAAAAGCATGAACAATATCCCGGCGCATTGCCTTTTCGCGTGGAGTATGATTATTCCTACGATGGCATTATGCGATCTTTTGAAGACAGTTTGCAGCGCATCGGTACGCATTATATTGACATGATTTATATACATGATATTGGCCGTATGACGCACGGTCCCGCACACGATTTGATGTTAAAATCCTTGCTGGAAAGTGGTTACCGCGCATTGCATGAATTGCGCGAACAAAAAGTGGTGCGGGCGATTGGTTTGGGTGTGAATGAATGGGAAGTGTGTATTGAAGTCATGCCGCATACGGACCTGGATTGTTTCATGCTGGCTGGGCGTTATACCTTGCTCGAGCAGCTGGTGTTACAGACTTTCTTTCCGGAATGCGCAAAACGCGGTATTTCCGTGATTGCAGCAGGCCCGTACAATTCGGGTGTTCTCGCGAATGGACAAAATTATAATTATGCAACCGCTGATCATAAAACCGTATTGCGTGTGAATGCGATTCAAAAAATATGTGACGCATATCAAATTGATTTACCGCATGCTGCCTTGCAATTTCCTTTACGTCATTCACAAGTGGTTTCAGTGGTGGCCGGAGCGCGCACCGAAGAGCAGGTTGCCTTGTCTGTGAATTATATTCAGCAACAAGTGCCAGATCGATTCTGGCAATCCTTGAAAGAAGCGGATTTACTTGCCATCGAAGCACCCGTTTAACAGGAGAAACCGATGATGCATTTTCCGATAACAGATTCCCATCTGCATTTATGGGATGATAAACACTTGAATTATCCAAGGCTATCTTCGATGCCGATGTTGAATGGATCTTATCTGGTATCGGATTTGCTGGAAGCGACAAAATCATTGCATCTGGAATCGTTTGTGTTTATACAATCCGGTTGTGAAGAATCACAGGCACTGGCGGAAGTGGAGTGGATCACGGAACTCGCTCGCCGGGATGCGAGAATTCATGGCATTATCGCGCATGCGCCGCTGGAACTCGGCAATGAAGCGCGTCCTTATCTTGAAGCATTAAAAAATAATAATCGTGTGAAAGGAGTTCGACGCGTATTAATTTTTGAAAAAAATGATTTTTGTTTACAGGAAAAATTTCTGGAAGGCGTGAAGTGTTTGGCTGAATTTAATTTCAGTTTTGATATTTGCATTCATGCTCGACAATTGCCTGCAGTGATTCGCATGGTGGAAGAGTGTCCGGAAGTGAAATTTATTCTGGAGCATCTGGGTAATCCCGGGATGGCAGTTCAGGATTTTGAAGGTTGGCAAAAGCAGATGACGGATCTTGCGGTGTTTCCGAATGTGTGGTGCAAGATTTCACGCGTGATTACGGAAGATACGCGAAACTGGAGTTCAGATGATTTGAAGCCGTATGTGTATCATGCGATCAGGGAATTCAGTTACGATCGTGTGATGTTTGGTAGTGATTGGCCGGTTGTGAATATTGCGAGTAGTTATGCGCATTGGGTGCATATTTTGTCTGATTTACTCATGCATCATCAGGCATCGGAAGAGGATTTGAGAAAAATATTTCATGAAAATGCGAAGCGGTGTTATGCATTGCAGACGGAGCGGGTGGAGATTTTAGAGTAAAAAAAGGGGGCATGAATGCCCCTGATTGTGTTGTTGTCAGACGGAATATTTAAAAACTTTTTTTCCTGATTTGGAAATTCTCTGAAAGTTCTATTTCAGTAGTCCTCGTTTGAGCAGGAGTCAGTGTTTTTCCATTTATATTATCTTTGATGACACAAACAGCATCCGTTTTTTTGAGCTGGACAGGAACGGGTGTAATATTCCAGTTTCTGGTTTGAGTAAGTTTATTTTCCGGAAAACTACTACCAAACATGCTGCCGCTGACGCTGAACGTGGATCTTTCTGGCCTATTGCCTTGGGGATTTTTGTAAGCATTCCACTTGGGTGCCATGCTTTCTGCAGCCTTTGCTTTTGCTGCTTTTGCTGCAGCATCTGCGGCTTCCTTTTCTTTACGAAGACGAAGGATCTCTGCTGCATCATGGTTTGCATTAACATTAGGTACTTTCTCTTCAGCATCGGATTCCGATGTATGAATAATGACGGCTTCTACAACAGGTTGCAGACTGCCTATGAATTCTTGAAGTGCTCCATAAATTGTCTTATCCAATTCTGGTGTCATAGGTGAATTGTTTGTTGCCGCATCTTCTGCAAGAAATCCCGCCGTTGCTGACAGTTCTGTTAATCGGTCTGCTGCTTTTTGCAGTGATTCGCCTACGAGCTCGCGAGTGGTGATCAGATTCGTTGCTTCTATTTGCATCTCTATAATTTTTGTGAAAAGAGCGTTGCGGTAATTTTGTGTTGCTGTCTTTGCTGCCAATGCGGGTGCTTCCATTTCTGCAAATTGACGCTCGGCATCTTCTAGTGCTTTTTGTTCAGCTTCCGCTTTTTTCCGTATTAGTTCCGCTTTCAGTTTTTTGCCTTCTGCCATGAGATCATCACTTAAACCTTCTGAGTTTGCTTCTCTCTGCTGTAATACGTAGAGAGCTTGTCCAGCATTGTCCCGGTATTGTAGATGCAGCTTTTGTTCCTCCATATTCTTCTCTGCTACCGCTTGGTTGAGGAGTGCGCTGTGTTTTGCAATATAACGTTGCAGTTCGGGTATATCCATGTCGGGACAGTTATGTGCTTTTTGTCGGAGAATTATTTGTACAGATTTAAGGCGCTGTTCATGGAGATCCAGCTCATCCTTATTCAGGCCGGATAGATTGAGTTTCATTAATTCGCCTTGCATCGTGGAGAGTCGTTTCCGGGAAAGCGTGTCAAGAGTGTCAAGATTGAACATCGTCTCAAGTTTTTCCTCGCCTAGGAGTATTCCTGAATTTCTATATCGCTCTTGCAGTCTTTCTGCATTTTTATATCGATTTTGCATAGTACACCTCATTTTGTTGTTGGGTTGTCTGATTGTATTAAAGAATTAAATGATATCAGGCGAAGATTAAGGGAGCATTAAGAAGGTTAATAAATGACCATGATAATATTCCTTGCCTTTGTACACGACAATTTTTACAAGTACGTCATCCCGGCATGCTTAAAGCCGGGACCCAGTGCCTTTTTTGATGTTAATTCGAAAAATATTTTAATATAAAGGCACTGGGTCCCGCTTAAGGAGCGTCGCGGGATGACGTACTTGTAAAAATTGTCGTGTACAGAGATTCCTTGCCGTCATAAAAAGGGGCATGAATGCCCCTTTAATCGAAAAAAACTATATAGTTTCAATTGGTTATAGACAGGTTTCTCTGTGGTGTTGTGAGGCTCATTTCCACGCTATCTACAGCTACAGACGATGATGTTGTGGCGCTGAGAAACCTAGGATCCCAGTTGCTTGCACTCTCCTTGCGAGCTTCTGTTAATTGCTCATTTAAGCTCTCAACCAGTGTTTTTAGGCCATTCAGTCCAGCCATTTTAGCTGTACCGTCCAAGCATGCTGCCATCGCTGTCCGGAAGTCATTCTTGCTATCTTCAGGTTGGTAGGAGCTCAGGGATTTAATGATTTTTATTCCACGCTCTCTTGTTGCTGCAGTTAATTGCATCTGCAAGCCTTTAACGAATTGGGTGAGTTCGACGTCATTTCCAGCCTTTTTGTCCCATTCGCGGTTAATTTTAGCCAGCTTCAGGTGATATTCTTTAGCGCGATCTGTTGTAAATAACTCTTCAATCAGGCTATTGGCTGTGTCGAGTAGTGGATGGGAAGAAGGCATATTGAATCCTCATTTTGTTGTAGATTATCTGATGGTATTGAAGTGTTAAATGATATCGGATGAAGATTAAGGGAGCATTAAGAAATGCTTAGGTATGATCAAGATGGATTCATTTGGGGCAATAAAAAAGGGGCACGAGTGCCCCCCTTTCAAAGACGAACAATTTCCTATGATGGGCGTTTTATTTCATGACGCACAGTTGGAAGGTCGTTGTTCTGCACGTTCCTTTCATCAATGAAATCAAAGTTAAGAACGTCTCGTGGAGCCTGTAGTGCTGGGTTATCAGCTGTTTGACTGAAAAGCCCCATATTATAGACAGAAAGATCTCCCTTGATTTTTGAGCGCACTTCAAAAGTTGCTCGTATCAAATATGCTGGTTTATTAAAGGGTTTTGGTTTTTCTACAGCTTTCTTCCATGAGGAGTTGAGTGAACCAAGTAATGAATCAAGTAATGAATCAAGCATCGTACTTGTATTTAATAATTTTTGTTCTTCTTCCATTATTCTGGCGGCAGCTATTTCCTGTGCTTTCGCTGGAATGAGTTCGGATTGACTCTCTTCATCTTTCAGGCGGTTTGTGACAGTTGCCATGGCAAGAAAGCCACTGTGAGGGTCGTCGTGGTTGGCAGTGCTCTTGAAGTCGGCTGGCTTGCTTGTGTGCATGCCGCCTGCATAGTTAATGTTGACAGCATCCTTTTTGTTAGATCTTCCGACATGTATGAACTGCGGGTCTCTTTTTTGCTGTGTGTCTATAAGAGTTTTTTCTTCCAGCTGATTAAGCTGTATAAATGATTGCAGGTCACGAGCAAAAGCATTCACTGTGGCCAATCTATCTTTTGGTAAATTTTTCTCATTAGCTGTTTTCATGGCATTCAGTTGAGTAGTCAGATCATCTTCCAAGTTTTTGTCTGCCTTTTTGATAAGATCCAGTGCTGATTGAGCAGCTGTTTCAATTTGAGCTTCAACTTCTGCAGCTTGTTTAGCTTCAAGCGCTTTTTCTGCTGCTTTAGCTTCAGCCTCTGCCGCCAGAGCTTGCCTGAATGCTCGAATATCAGCAGACATGCTGTCACGAAATTCACCGAGCGCTGCTAAAGTACGTTGAAGTGTGTTCTTTGTATTCAGTATGTTGTCCAGACGACTTTTGCCAAGTTGACGGGCATCTTGCTTGAGACTTTCTTCAGTGAGTTTCACTCTTTCTTCGATAAGATTATGTGCCTCTTGGGTATCTGTTTCAATGAGAATCCTGAGCTCCTGCTCCAGAGCCATTTCTGCCTGAGCAGCTTTTTTAACTGCAAGTTGCTCTTCTTGTTTTTGAGCTTTTTGCTTGGCTTTTTCCGCCAAGGTTGCGTCCCCTATTGTTTTAGCTAGCTCTTGAAGTGCATCAAGATGTGATTTCATTGCATTTGACAATTCTGAAGTCTGGACTGCTACAAAATTGTTTTGCCAGGCCAGCTGACTGAATTGAGCATGATATGTTTTCTGTGCTTTACTCTGTATTAAAAAATCAATTTCGAGACTGAGCCGATCCGTCACACGGGTAATACTCTCTGAGTATTGATTCATCACCATCTGCCGCGTCATTTTTTCTTCTTCTACTCTTTTTTTCTTATAGGCTTTCAGAGCTTCCTGTTCTTTCTGAAATTGAAGGAAGTACGTATCAATCTCTTCTTCAGTTGATAGTGTAGTAAGGTTGTAATAAGCCGGCGTCGGGACAAAATGGTTTTCACGTTGTTCTTTGCCAACCAGCTCCCTGATGTTTAAAAGTTTTTGTAACTTATTAACATAAGCTTGCACGGCATCAGTATCTTTTCTAATTAAAATGCAAAAAGACATATAAGCATGACTGCTTTCTATACTGTGTCGATCATTAAGTTCGTCAAACAGTTTTCTTGCTTTGTCCACCAGATTGGCTTTGTTGAGAAGCTCTGGTAAGGTCAATGAGACCAGTTTCCGAGTCAGTTTGGTTGAGCCTTTTGCTCTATCCGAAGCAACACACTCGTTAAGATGATTTTGATAGAGTGCAACATCCACGTTTCGTGTTTTTAGATCTGCAATCATTGTGTTACCGAGTTGCTCGTAACCGGGAAGAGCTGCTCGTGCCCGGGGTATTGCATCCTTAATCTCTTTATCCAATTGCGTGTTATGCTTCTCCAGTTTTTTTAAATCAGCGCGATTTTCTATCTCATTGCAGAGCCTTTCTAATGCTTGGTATCGGTTTTCTTCCACGCCTTCAATTTCATTGAGTTTGTTAAGAAGACTTATGGCAGTTGTTTTGCGTGTATTAATGGATGTATCCAGTTTCTCTCGGAGGAGTTTTTTTTGGTTGTTGATGAAATCGACGAGCGGGCTGTTAGGTGTCAGTGCCATTTTATTACTGGCAAGCGGATCTACTTCACGAAGAGCTACTGCACGAGCTTGTTCTAATATGCCAAGAGTAGCCTGATATGCTTTATTTAATTCGCCTGTAGGAGCGGAACCTAAACCTAAACGACCTAGAAAATAATAGCTATAGTCGTCTGTTTTGAAGAGATTTTCACAGTCTTTTTTAAGTGTCTCAATTTCGTTCTGGATAATCTTGTAGCGTTGTTCTACCAATGCTTCTTGTTCTTTTTCGGAAAGAACTAGGGCATCTGCCGCCTCTTTTGCTTTTTTTTGATGTCGTGCCA